>WNGE01002420.1_pt1 | contig 22855 bp, 22 predicted proteins | sample 5400651 | NCBI WGS metagenome assembly WNGE01 (sample SAMN13153370, study PRJNA577476) | soil metagenome | isolation source: 60 cm soil or saprolite under grassland replicate 2 | place: USA:California | collected 2016-06-15
GAAGCCGGCGCCAAACCCATTGTCAATATTCACAACTGTTACATTTGACGCGCATGAATTGAGCATCCCCAGAAGCGCCGCGATGCCCCCAAAAGAAGCGCCGTAGCCAATACTCGTAGGAACGGCGATAACCGGTACGCTCACCAGTCCGCCGACCACCGAAGGGAGTGCCCCTTCCATTCCCGCCGCGACGACCGCAACTCGCGCGCTCTGCAGCAGCGAACGTTCGGCGAGAACGCGATGAATGCCGGCTACGCCGACGTCCCAAATCCGCTTGACGCGGTTTCCCATTGCTTCCGCCGTCAACGCCGCCTCTTCTGCGACCGGTATGTCACTTGTGCCTGCAGTAACCACCGCAATTTCGCCGAGGCCGCGTACAGTCTTATCTCTCTGAATTCTTATCAGGCGTGCGGTCTCATGCCACTCCGCTTCAGTAACAATGTTTCGCACCTGGCCAAATGTCCCTGCGTCGGTATGCGTAACGAGAACATTGGGGGCATTCTGAACCAGCCGTTCCACAATTCCGACAACCTGTTCGCGAGTCTTACCAGCGCCAAACACAACTTCAGGAAAGCCCTGACGAGACGAACGGGAATGATCGACGCGCGCGTAGCCGATGTCTTCATAGTGAAGTTCGCCGATGCAACGCGCGGCTTCAGACGTTTCGAGTTCATCCCTCTTGTAGGCCGCTAAGAGCGCTTCTATTTTTTTTATGTCCATTTGGATTGCTACTGTAACGCAGACTAGCAGCCAACGTGCAAGGTTGCCTATTGCGCAGGAAACCGGTAGTGCTATACTGCGCCTTCCCCCAATCGCCCCGATACTCACGTACTAATAAAACTCGCTCGGAAAAAACTGAAGACCGTAATGCGATCTCGTCTGTGTCAGTTTCTGTTCTTGGCAGCTGCAATCGATAACTTCGAGCGCCCGCGAATTCACTTCGGGCGTTCATTAAAGTTTCGCTTCATTACTATTAGCCAGGCCTTATGTTCCCGCCGAATTTCTCGCCGATGCGGGCGGCTCTCACCCCACACTAACCTTACTACCAAGTTGAAGGAGAAAAGAATGAAGAAATTTGCAGCACTGCTCGCGGTTGCATTTGTCAGCCTGATGATGTTTGCTTCGCTTCCAACTCGAAGTCAGGGGGCCAGAGACGAAATCCACAGGAAAACAAAGAAGGTTGAGAACCAATACATTGTCGTACTCGACGACTCGATCGTGGGAGAAAAGGGGCCATATTCGATAGCCGAATATGTAGCCGACGATATGGCCACGAAGTATGGAGGCAAACTCAAACACGTCTACAAGTATGCCCTCAATGGATTCTCAGTCGAGATGACGGAAGTCCAGGCCGAAGCTTTGAGGCAAGACTTCAGAGTAAAATTCATAGAAGAAGACGGCCTGGTAACGGCGAACACAATCCAGAACAATCCGCCCTGGGGACTCGATCGTATCGACCAGCGTGACCGGCCGCTCAATGCGCAATATAACTACACGCCAACCGGCGCCGGTGTTCACGTTTACATCATTGATACCGGCATCCGCCGCACCCATACACAGTTTGGCGGGCGTGCTGTAATTGGTTTCGACTCAATCGGCGACGGACAGAACTCCAACGATTGCAACGGTCACGGGACCCACGTCTCTGGAACTGTTGGCGGTTCAACCTACGGCGTGGCAAAGGGCGTGACTCTGCACGCTGTGCGTGTGCTCGATTGCCAGGGCAACGGCACGGATTCGACTGTAATTGCGGGCGTCGACTGGGTAACTGCCCATCGCGTTACGCCGGCAGTCGCAAACATGAGTCTGGGCGGCGGCGCGTCGAGTGCACTGGACACTGCCGTTCAGAATTCAATCAACGCGGGCGTGACCTACGCAATCGCTGCCGGCAATGACTACGGAGTTGACGCTTGCACCGAGTCACCGGGTCGTGTAGCCGCTGCGCTTACTGTGGGATCCAGCACCAGTTCTGATGCGAAATCAGACTTCTCAAACATCGGCACCTGCGTCGATATCTTCGCGCCCGGTTCGTCAATTTTGTCCTCGTGGAACGCGAGTGACACGGCTACCAACCCGATCAGCGGCACGTCAATGGCCACACCGCACGTCGCCGGTGTTGCCGCACTCTACCTGCAGAACAACTCGACTGCTTCGCCGGCAACGGTGGCAAATGCAATCATCACGACTGCCACTACCGGCCGCTTGACCGCCATTGGGACCGGCTCTCCAAACCGTCTGCTCTATTCGCCTCTGACGTCAGGCGGTGGAGGCAGCGGGCCACCCGCAGCCTGCGCCGGCGGCACCCTCTACACTGGGTCGCTCTCGTTCACAGGAGACTATGACTACCATCCAAATGGCAGCTATTACTTTAGTTCCGTCTCCGGCACTCACAAGGGCTGTCTGGTAGGACCGACTTCGGGAGCCGACTTCGATTTGTACTTGCAAAAATGGAACGGCTCGACATGGGTGATCGTTGCTAGCTCGGAGAGCGTAACTGCAAACGAAACCATCTCTTACGCCGGCACGTCCGGCTACTATCGCTGGCAGATCTATTCTTACAGCGGTGCGGGAAGCTATAACTTCTGGCTATTGCATCCCTAGCAAGTATCGCCGGTAGGACTTAAGCAATCTCTCCAGGGGCACGCGATGGTGTGCCCCTGTTTTTACGAGAGCACGACGATTCAAGCCAATCAGATACGTAGGGAACTTCACTTGCACCGAAACTAGCCGCCAAGTAAGATTCAATCACGATCTAAACATGGAATTCACCGTAGCAGTCACTGGGGCCTCGGGTTCAATTTACGCGCAGCGTACGCTTGTGCACATGGCCGCCAGCGGCGTAGTCGAACGTATCAATTTGATCTTGTCGGAGGCGGCAACGACCGTTGCTCGCGTCGAGCTGGGAATTGATCTTACCGCTCCCGAACCGCATAAGATCAATCATTGGGTAGGCCTCCCGGCAGATTCACGTTTGATCCACTTGCATCGGCTCGACAATGTGGCCGCCAGACCTTCATCTGGCTCGCATCCTCAGGAGGGAATGGTTGTCGTTCCCTGCTCGATGGGCACACTCGGAGCGATAGCATCCGGGGCGGGAACAAATCTCATACATCGTGCTGCCGACGTCACGTTAAAAGAAAACCGCAGGCTCGTTTTGGTGCCTCGCGAAACACCTTACAACGCCATTCACCTGGAAAATATGCTTCGCTTGTCCCGGGCCGGAGCCCACATTATCCCAGCGAGTCCAGGCTTTTATCATCGGCCACAAACCATTGAAGCTTTAGTCGACCATCTGGTATTTCGCATTCTTGATCACCTGGGTGTGCCCCACTCGCAAGCAACACAGTGGCGAGGCCTGAAACAACAAACCAGTGAATTAATCAGGACAAGAGAAGACTAAGCCACACCATGCCCCCCCTGCTTCGCAACATACGCGTCACGCTTGAAATGATCAAGATCGAGCACACGCTTTTCGCATTACCGTTTGCCTTTCTTGGAGCGGTGCTCGCAGCTAACGGATTGCCCTCGCCGAAACAGATTCTCTGGATTACGGTGGCAATGGTCGGTGCGCGTTCGACGGCCATGGCCTTCAATCGCATTGTAGATCGAGAATACGACGCACGTAATCCGCGCACTTCCAGTCGTGCTCTCCCCACTGGTCTTTTGTCAGCGGGCTTTGTCGGCGCCTTTACAGCTGTTTCTGCGATTCTGTTTTTCGTTGCCGCGGCAATGCTAAACCGTCTTACTCTGATGCTGGCGCCAGTTGCTCTCGTCAGCGTGTTGCTTTATTCGTTTTCCAAACGCTGGACATTGTTGTCCCATCTGCTGCTCGGCTGGTGTCTTTCGATCGCCCCGACCGGGGCTTGGATCGCAGTGCGCGGTGCTTTAGATAGCCCGGTGCCACTCTTGCTTTCGCTCGTCGTTTTATTGTGGACCGCGGGCTTTGACGTTATGTATGCCTGTCAGGATTACGACTTTGACGTGAAGGCAGGGCTTCATTCGATTCCCAAAAGCTTCGGCATCCCGCGCGCGCTGATGATTGCTCGTTTTCTTCATGCGACCGCGTTTCTTGCCCTACTTGCTTTATACTGGACAACGCATCTTGGCGCATTCGCCTTGATAGGAGTCGTCGCAACGGCCGGTTTGCTTGTTTATCAGCATCGGCTCGTCCGTGCGAATGATTTGACTAAACTTAACGCCGCGTTTTTTACCACGAACGCTTTTGTTAGCTTGATTTTGTTCGTGACATTTGGAGGGGCAGCCCTCCTAAGGACTTTCTCATGAATTTTTCTCATGACCGTATATTGGCCGCCATCGCCGAAAAGGTTGAAAGCGGCGAACGTCTTTCCTCTGAAGATGGTCTGGCCCTCTACGCGACTGACGACCTGCCGGCGCTCGGGAAATTGGCAGATAACGTGCGCAGGCGCAAGCACGGCCGCAGAACCTTCTTCAATGTGAACCGGCACTTCAATCCCACTAACGTATGCTATGTTGATTGTAAATTTTGTGGCTTCTATCGCACTCCGCGCCAACCGGATGCTTATACGCACAACATTGATGACAGCTTGCGTATCGCTGGTGAGGCAGTAAAAGAGGGCGCCACTGAACTACACATCACCGGTGGTCTCAACACAAAACTTCCTTTCAGCTATTTCACTGACTTGCTCTCAACGCTTAAGCAAAACTATCCGCAGCTTCATCTTAAGGCTTTTACAATGGTCGAACTCGATCACTTTTCGCATTTTTACAAGATGAGTGATGAGGAAGTAATTGAGAAGTTAAGCGAAGCCGGTCTGGATTCCTGTCCCGGCGGTGGCGCGGAAATCTTTCGTGAACCGACACGCTCAATGATCTGCGCCCACAAATGCGATGGTAATCGCTGGCTGGAATTGTCTGGAAAAGTTCATGCTGCTGGACTTAAAACAAACGCTACGATGCTGTACGGACACATCGAGTCCATCGAAGATCGCGTCGATCACCTCCTGCGATTGCGTGCCCAGCAGGATCAGTCACATGGTTTTCAATGTTTTATTCCGCTCGCCTTCTACCCGGAAAAAACCCAACTCGCCCATTTGCCAGGTCCTTCGGGAGTAGATTCTCTGAAGACGATGGCGGTATCAAGGCTACTGCTGGACAATTTCGATCATCTTAAAGCTTACTGGGTTATGCTCGGAAAACGTCTCGCACAAGTTGCCCTGCATTACGGCGCTAACGACATCGATGGCACCATAACTGAAGGCGGCGAGCTTTCGGAAAGCTATTCGATTGAATCCAACAACGAAGTCAAGATGTCTCGAAGCGAGTTGGTAAGTCTGATCGAAGATGCTGGTTTCAAGGCCGTCGAGCGCGACACAGTCTATAACCCTATTGAACGAAACAATGTCAGCCTGGTCTAACAATTCCCAGCTACCGCTTTTTCGACGGTCTTATTAAAACCTTCCTATGTCAGCACTAACTGAAACTCGCACAATTTCTGTGGCCCATTCCCCTGATTCCGACGATGCCTTTATGTTCTATGGATTGGCCACCAACAAGCTCGATACGGGTAACCTGAGCTTCACTCATGTTCTCAAAGATATACAAACACTAAATGAAGAAGCCTTCCGCGGAACGTACGATGTTACCGCCATCAGCTTTCATGCGTATGCTTACATATCTGACCGGTACGTTTTGCTGCCTCATGGGGCTTCGATCGGGGATAACTACGGGCCTATCCTGGTTTCGCGTGAACCAGCAAAAGCCTCAGAGATATCCAGCCTCAAGATCGCCGTTCCCGGAACGTTAACCAGCGCTTTTTTGGCCTTACGAATTTTTAACTCTGATTTTCAATATGAAGTTATTCCTTTCGACAAGGTCATTGCGGCAGTCCAGACTGGGCAATGCGATGCGGGATTATTGATTCACGAAGGACAACTATTCTACGAGTCAATAGGGCTGCACAAGGTTCTCGATCTCGGAGAATGGTGGCACGAGCGGACCGGTTTGCCCTTGCCGATGGGTGGAAATGCCATTCGCCGCGAGTTGGGTCCGGACATCATTCGCCAAGTCTCCCATTATCTTCGGGAGAGCATTCGCTATTCTCTCGCCAATCGTGAAGATGCGCTGGAGTATGCAATGCAGTTTGCCCGCGAGATGGACACTGATCTTGCCGATCGATTTGTAGCGATGTGGGTTAATGATCTAACCCTTGACTACACAGATCGTGGCCGGGAAGCTGTACAACGCATTCTCAAAGAAGGTTTCGAACGAGGAATCATTTCAAGTCTGCCTACCGTTGAATTTGCAGTCTGAGAGGGAACCCTGCCGTTTTCAGATTGGGTATAATGCACAGCTTCGGCAGAATGGCGAATTTAAGAAGAAAATGCTGGGGTGCGCGCGGCGGCATAATTGCCACTCCGCCCAGAAGGAGTGGCAGCCGCCGCGCACATCATCGGTTACAAGCTTTCTGATCAGGCTCCTCCCAAAGCTTGACCTTACGTCTTCCCCATGTAGCAACGCGGCCGCTCGGCGTTGCGTCTGCGCTTTCGCGCTTTGAGGTTCATGGGAAATTCGGACGTTGCCGTTACCGACGTGAGGACTTTACTAATCCGTTTTGAAACCTCGATTTCGGCCAGTTCTCATCACTATCAATGACTTCCCACGATTTAAAATGCATGCTATGCAGGTAGCATCTCGGAACAGGCTGAGGCTTATCTTTTCTGTGCGGAGCACCTTACATCAAATGCACGGAACTTTGCAACAAGAAAGTTGGCCAGTTTCAGCATGGCCCGGCCAAAACCGCTTTGCATGGGTACTCATTGGCAACATCAACTTTCTTTCGGGCATCTGACGGCGGGTCTCTGTTTATTAAGGAAGACGTTTGCTTCAAGATTTCTTGTTTCTTAGGATTAACCAAATGAGCGCAAAAAGACCGGTAAATTGGCAAATATCAATAGTAGTATTCCTGCTTCTCATTTTGTCGACAACGCCGCTTATCCGCGCGCAGGAGTCAGCGATCAACGCCGGTTCACCGTCTCCGGCCGAAGTCGAGCGCATTATCAAGACCTTTACGGGAAAAGAAACGCAGTTCCGCCACGCGTTGAACGAATATTCCTTTAAGCGTGATGCCGTACTTCAAAGCCTGGGCATGGGGGGCCAAATAACCGGCGAATATCATCGCGTGTCATACTTCACATTCGACGACCAGGGAAACCGTTACGAAAAAATCAATTACTTCCCGATGTCTTCCATCAGTGGAATAGTTACCACGGAAGACTTGGAGGATCTGGGTGGCATTCAGCCGTTCGCCCTGGAACCGTCAAAAATCCCTCAGTACGACTTCAAATATGTCGGTAAGGAAAAGATCGATGAACTAAATCTTTACGTCTTTGATGTCTCACCAAAAGCAATGCCTGATCCAAAGAAGACGAAGGAAAGGTTTTTTAGCGGCCGGGTATGGGTCGATGATCAAGATCTGCAAATTGTAAAGACGAAGGGCAAGGGACTTCCGGAAACCAAGAAAAATAAGTTTCCGACAGTGGAAACCTATCGCGAACAGATCGATGGCCGCTTTTGGTTTCCGACCTATTCATACGCGGATGAAGAATTAATTTTCGAGGATGGAAATACGCTCCACATCCGGATGAAAGTTCGCTATTCCGATTTCGTACAAGCACGCGCCAAGGTGAAGATTATAGAAATTGACGATCCGGACGCGAAAAAGGAAACAAATCCACCGCCGACCAAACCGCGCAAGCCTTAGCTCTGGCTACGTTGGGTTGTTCTCGAAAACGCTGAGTTCCTCAGCTATCATCGAGTGTACGCGGCTGACCAGCTCCTTTATGTCCTCATCTGTTGTACGGCCAGCAGTTGCGATCGGCGGTAGCATTACCATCTCGATAGTTCCGCATCTGGCCTCGCCAGTTCCCTTTCCCATTAATTGATCTGTGTTCTTGATTGCGACGGGCACGATTGGCACGCCTGCTTGCGCCGCCATATAAAATGCCCCTTTCTTGAAGGGAAGAAAACCACCCGGCTTTGCCCGTGTGCCTTCGGCAAATACACCAAACGACCTGCCTGAACGAATCCTGGTGATGGCCGCTTCCACCGTTTGCCGGGCCCGCTCGCGATTAGAGCGATCAATAGCCATGACGTTCACAAAACCCATGCCATACCCAAGTATGGGAACGTTGAGCAACTCCTTCTTTGCCAGCAGCCCGAGTCTGCGCCCTGTGTAAACAAAAAGTGTGGCTGTATCCAGGTACGATCTGTGGTTCGAAATAAACACATAGGCTTGGTTGGGCTCAAGCTGTTCGGCCCCTGTTACGTGAACCTTAGCACCGCTCAAACGCAACCAATTCCGCGCGCCAAAAAGAGCCCAGGGGTAAACAAGATCATGGTTTCGCGTTATCCAGGCAACGAAGAGCACGGGCGGCCCAAAGATTAACAAAAGCATCGCCGCGGCCAACAGAGACCACCAGTAATGTAGGCGTCGGAAAATCCGCATAAGGATCTACAAGCCGAAGCGAAAGATGATCGCATAATTCTCGTCTGGCGGCGACGTGCCCGAAAATGCCGCGGCAATTCTCATTTTAACAAGAAGTACCTGCGTCCTTACGGCTTGCTTCATGAAGACCGACGCGCTATCTTTCGTCTGTTCACTTTCTCTCCTCGAAGTTTGCAGCCAGGCTCAAGCATCCAATTTGGCGGCTACGCATCCAAAATAGTTGGCCTGCTAGGTGTGGGTTAAAAGCCAGGAGTCTTTGCAATGAAAAGAGTTACATTTTACTTAACGCTCGTCGCTCTGCTGGCACTTTTCGCGGCGGCCTCAGATGCTCAGACGCGCCAGCGCCGAGTTGGCCAAAACTCACCGCCAACAGGCAATTCTTCGACTCCGGCTCGTCCCCCAGTGTTGGGAGGCGCAACGCGAACACCCGGCACTCAGCCTGCCGGCGCCTCTTCAGCTCCTTCAGCCAATGGGCCTGAAGAGGTAGAGGCGGGTGACGTTATACGCGTCAGCACCACGCTGGTCACTTTGCCAGTCAGCGTGATGGATCGAGACGGCAGATATATTCCAAACCTGCGCAAAGAAGATTTTCGCCTTTGGGAAGATGGCGTCGAGCAAAATGTCGCTTTTTTCTCTTCCGTGGATAAACCCTTCTCGGTGGTATTAATGATAGACACCAGCGGGTCCACTCGCTTTCGTTTGGACGACATTCAAGACGCAGCGATCACTTTTGTGAATCAGTTGAGGCAAGACGATCGCGTGATGGTCGTATCATTCGACGATCAAGTAAGGGTGCTTAGCGAATTCACCAGCGATCGCTATCGGCTGCGCGACGCGATTCGGCGCACGCGTCCCGGAGACGGCACCAAACTATACGAAGCCCTTGATCTCGTGATGAACCAAAGGCTGAATCGAGTTGACGGTCGCAAAGCGGTGGTTCTTTTTACAGATGGCGTGGATACGACAAGCAGACATGCTTCTTACGCAAGCAATATTCGCGATGCAGAGGAGCTCGATGCGCTCATCTATCCAGTGCAATACGATACCTATATGGATATGTCTGGTGGTGGTGGCGGCGGTTGGCCTGGGGGCGTTGGCCGCTGGCCCAGTTCACCCGCCGATATTCTGGGTCAGATTCTGGGCGGGAGAAACCGTCGGGGCGGCATGGGAGGTGGCGGGGTTGGGACGAGCAGACGTGAATATGAGATTGCGAACCGCTATCTGCACGAGTTAGCGGATAGGACAGGCGCGAGAGACTATCAAGCTGACTCAACGCAGAACCTGTCTTTCGCATTTGCCAACATCGCCGAAGAGTTACGCAGGCAATATAGTTTGGGCTACTACCCCACAAAACCTGCCCAGGCTGGAGAGCGACGGCAGATTAGGGTGCGCGTGAACCAACCAAATTTGGCGGTTCGCACACGAAACAGCTATATCTTCAATCCTGCAAACACTGCCAGAGACGATACGGCTGCCCAAAAATCTGCTCCGGTCCTGCAAAAGAAACTACAAGGAACCGGAATTGACGACGACTTACGTCTGAGAAAGAACTAGCGGAGTTCATCAAAGCTGAAGTCGGATGCTTCAACCTGGCGTCGTGAGGCTGGCCAGAGTGTTTTCAGTAATATTCCCAGGATCCAAAGGCCTGCTCCTACCAGCATGGTCAACACAAGCCAGAACCTCCAGTAATTACTAAAGGTCTGTTCCCAGCCTGCCTGAATGCCCTGCGAGAGATTTACGTTCATTTGCACCGGGGTCACTAAACGTGAGAAGAGTTGTACAACGAAATACCAAATGAAGGCATAAAGCCAACCGCGGGCATCCATTCCTACTTTTCGCAGCACTCTTAACCCGACGGCGAATCCTCCCAGATGTGCGAGCGTAGACGAAAGGACGCCAAATACTCCCGCGTAGCTAAACCTTCCCGTCAGCAGCATTCCCCAGGTAGGCACGACATAGACGAACCATACGACGACGCCGGGAACCATCCACATGACGGCAACCCGGATCAGTATTACCGCTTCAAAAAAGAGTCCAATCGCAAGCAATAGGTTGCCGATGTTACACATCCAGAGCATGTGTCCGAGCTCTTTGATTTGCCAGTAGTGGATCGCCTGGGCAGTGAAAAATGCCAGTGGAAAAGTTCCCAGAAGGCGGAGTTGCCTGCCACTACTTTGCCGAGCGGCCAACTTTTTTCTTGTATCGACGATGATGTTTTTTCTTCTCAATGCTCGCCGAGTTGTAACTTTTCGTCTTAGAATAACATTTCTCCGTAGCTAAGCGTTTAGCTTGGCGCAAACTGACAGGTAGCTAAACAACAAATGCCTTCAATCGAAGACTTACTAAGTAAATCCATACCTGAATTGAGAGAACTGTTTTTAGGTCGCGGCCGGCCCGTACCTAAGGGTTTGCTGGAAGCGCTGCAGGCAGACAGTCGCCATGGCGCTCAGCAATTGGCAAACCGAATCCGCGGCCGCTATCGCAGTAACCGTTCCGAAGGCCAGCGCCTTCATACGTTGTTGCGATTTGAGATAGACCTCTGGGCTCAGGGATTTTCTTTTGTCGCGGGCGTTGATGAAGCAGGAATGGCACCGCTGGCCGGCCCGGTCGTAGCAGGTGCCGTAATTCTGCCGCAGAATTACAAGCTGCGTGGCTTAAACGATTCCAAGAAGATTCTCGATCAGGAAATGCGCGAAGAACTCGCCGCTCAGATTAAGCAAGACGCCGTTTGCTGGTCCTACGGTTTTGCCGAAGTCGAAGAAATCGACCGCATCAATATTTATCACGCTGGGCTGCTGGCAATGCAGCGGGCAGTGCAAGCGTTAAGCTGCTCTCCGGATTTTGTGTTGGTGGATGCGCGAAAAATACCTCAATGTCCCGCGCCGCAACGCGGCATAGTTCATGGAGACGCGCTTTCGGCGAGTATCGCCGCAGCTTCAATAATTGCTAAGACCACCCGCGATGCACACATGCTCGAGATGGATGGGCTGTATCAGGGATACGGTTTTGCCTCGCATAAAGGTTACCCAACACCTGAACATTGTCGGGCTCTCAAGATGCTCGGGGCTTTGCCGATTCATCGACGAAGCTTCGGCAGAGTGAGAGAAGTGCTGGGCCTTGACCCAATCCAGACCGAACTTTTCGCCGAGAATTCTGGCGGAGTACCAGCTGAAGTGGCAGCACCACAAACCAATTAGTTGCCATTTTTTCGCAACAGTTAAAGAATCACATGAGGCTTTTATAGGTCGATGGCTTCCCTGACCGAATATAAGAAGAAACGTCACTTCAATAAGACTCCCGAGCCCGGACCGGAGAAGAAGCGCACTAAGAGCGGCCGCATTTTTGTTATACAAAAACATCGGGCCACGGCGCTCCATTACGATTTCCGGCTGGAAGGCGATGGCGTATTAAAGTCCTGGGCAGTTCCCAAAGGACCTTCGCTTGATCCAACCGTCAAGCGATTGGCGATGCAGGTGGAGGATCATCCGGTTGACTACGCCGACTTTGAGGGCGTAATACCCGAAGGTGAATACGGTGGAGGAACCGTAATGGTGTGGGACTACGGCACATATGAACCCGAGAACACTGAGGACGTCGGGGCGGCGCTACGCAAGGGCGAGTTAAAGTTTTCCTTGAACGGTAAGAAGCTGAAAGGATCCTGGGTGCTGATTCGGACACGCGATCGGCAATGGCTTCTAATAAAGCATCGAGATTATTACACGACCGATGAGGATGTTACCGAGATTGCGCCGGCTTCGATCCTCACTCGCAGGACGCTCGCGGAAATTGCCGAAGACGAGGGCGGCAATGTCAAGAAAGCTGCCACGGGAGATCCGAAGAAGATCCCCCGGCGCACAGGTGTAAAGCGACGCAAGAAAGGTAGCAAGAAAAAGGTCTGGCACAGTAAGGGCAGTTAAAGTTTTCCTTGAACTCTGCGAAGACTTGCTATTGCAAACCCCGCTCGCCGGTTTAGAGACTCATGAAGCAAGAATCTCAAATGTCCCTACCCGACCCGGCCAGTAAACCTTCGTACGACAATTGACCATCAACGATTCGCGCTGCCGAAGTGTAGGGATGCGCTTCCGTATGTTTGGCATCGAGAATGTGAATGACTTCATAGCCCTTCGCCTTTAGAAAATCCGCGATAAGGCTTCTATGGCATCGCCACCAGAGGGCCTCGGCACACATGAATGCGGTCCGCTTTTCCCGGGCGAACTCAAGCAACTTCTCAATTCCCTGTTTGAATTCTTCGCTTTGCACGTGATCTGCATACGCTCGAAAAGAAGCATTCTTCCAAGCTGTGTTCTTTGAGTGAGGATCGGGCCGACGCCGACCGCCCAGTTGGGGACAGTGGGAATAGAGTATGCCAACGGCGTCCAGACTGCGGGAGAGCTCGACCTTGTTGAACTGTGGATATCGGCGAGAGCCGGGAAAACTTCGAACGTCTACGAGAGCTTCGATCCGATTCGCGACTAGAATTTCATGGAACTCCTGAGCACTCCGAGTCGAGTGGCCCACTGTCCAGAGCGTTGTTTCAGCATTGTCGGACCTCCCGCTCTCTTTCCGAACTCCTATCTCGTTAGCGGACTTCATTGGTTAAGGTTTCCTCTGAAGTGTCTGCTTGCCGACCTCTGAGGTTTTACGTCAATTAATCGACGACGCCTGGATTGCTCGACAAGCTGGTTCCGCCCGACCGGCGGATTGTCACGTCGCACCTTAAAGATAAACTTCAAGTTTGAAGCGACCTCGCTTCGCCAACAGAGGCTTCCAAAGATCGCCCAGCCGTCCGAGTCGCGTTGGCACATTATCGATTCTGAAATCGTCGATGCTGATGCCTCGTTCAACTTCAGACCACTTGACGGGAGTTGAAACACTCGCTCTAGGACGGGGCCGCACCGAATAGATCGAAGCGAGCGTGCGTCCCCAGGCGTTTTGATTGTAGTCGACCAATACCCTTCCCTTTGGCCTTTTCGAAACCACGTAGACCGCGGTTACCAGCTTGGGCGCTTGTGCAGCCAGCGCGTGAGCAAATTCCTTCGCAAAACCCCAAACCTGCTTCTGAGTTGGCCCGCGCTCAATGGGAACGTAAACATGAATTCCTTTCGAGCCGGTAGTCTTCGCGTAGGAGGGCATCTTCAACGACTCGAGCCCCTCTCGCACCATTAGCGCCGTGTCAATCACCTTCTGGAAAGAGGCGCCGGGAACCGGATCGAGATCAAAGTGCACGTAATCCGGCCGGTCTACATCATCACAACGTGCATACCACTGATTCAAGTCAATGCAACCAAGATTCACTACCCAAAGAAGCGACGCAAGATCCTGAATCATTGGGAAGTCGATTACGTTTCCCGAGGAGTGCTCTATGTGACAGAGATCGATCCATTCGGGCCGGGGAGATGGAGCACGCTTCATAAAGAAGAACTCGCCCGAGGCGCCGTTGGGATAGCGCTTCATCACCATTGCGCGATCTGTCAGATGCGGGAGCAGAAACGGGGCGACATCACTGTAATACTGAAGCAGGTCACGCTTTGTTATTCCCAACCTGGGCCAAAAAAGCTTCCCGAGATTGGTAAGCTTTACAACTTGCCGTTCAATTTCCACTTCAACGTTCTGTTGATCTTTTGGGAGAATTAATCTCTTCGAGGGCGCTCGTCCGGGTCGGCGGCGTGGCGGTCCGGACCGCTCTACGCGGGCCGGATGATGGTCTCGCGTTGCTGGCTTGAGAGTCATGCGGGTTTATATCTATTGTGAAATTGACGAGTGTTTGAGGGGCCAGAAGGGGGCTGAAATTACTGTTAAGGTTTTACATTAAGAAAACGCTTAGAGCGTTTAAGCAAAACTTGAACCTCTCCACTACTCTTCTCTATTTAACGTCCGCGGACGTTGGCGAGATTTCCTCGGCTTCCTTCTCAATTGCCTGCAAGGCTTTCATAAGCACTTTCCGATGGGCGGGAATACTCGCCCGATCCAACTGCGCCAGCACTCGCGACCGAGATAGTTTCAGCGAATGCAGTCGGCCGCGGCGAACGCGATCCTCTGTGGTTAACCTTGGTGCGCCCTTGTCCTGCGAGGCGCGTTGGTTCGCTTCCTCCATCTGCTCTTCATAAGATTTGCCCCATCCGATAGCCACTACAACCTCGAGTAGGATAGACACTCCTGCTTTAGCAGAACCGGTAGCAGCCGGAATCTCAACTCCGGCACCATAAAGTCGGCAACTGAACCTGGTTATGATCAAACGCGGTGCACAGCTCGAAGTGCTGTACCGATCTTCAAACGATCGTCCCGTCCCTAATCATAGCGTTCTTTGGAACAATAATAATCCCGTCGCGGATGTAATAAGAACCATCCACCGCATCTGCATCAACTACTCTTGTTTCATTGAGAAGCCGCACCCCACTTCCGATACGGGCATTCTTATCAATAATAGCGCGGTTGATAATTGTGTCTTCGCCGATTCCCACGCGCGGTTTACCGGCACCAAGGTCAGCGCGCATTTCTTCAATTAACTGATAATAATCCGCTCCCATCACAAATGAAGCATCAATGCGAACGCCCTTCCCGATTCGACTTCGCAGACCAATGACGGAGTTTGCTATCACCGCGCCATTAACGATGCAGCCGTCACTCACGATAGAGTCGAGAATCTGCGACTCTTCCATTTTAGAAGGCGGCAAGTAGCGGGCCCGCGTAAAAACGGGCGCTTCAGCATCGAATAAATTGAATTTCGGAATCTTGGATGTCAGATCCAGATTCGCGCGGTAAAAAGCACTAATTGTTCCAATGTCTTCCCAGTAGCCGTCAAAAAGGTAGGCGTGGACGTTGCTGCTTTTTATCGCAGTGGGAATTATCTCGCGCCCGAAATCAACGCCATTCGGATCGTCAGCGAGCAACTGCTCCAGGCGATCGTATTTGAAAACATAAATACCCATCGACGCCAGGAATGGACGCCCGCTGGCCTCCGACTCACTGAGGCCTAACAGGCTTGTGTCAACTCGCATCGATTGCAGATCATCGCCTTTCGGTTTCTCTTTGAACTCAATGATGCGACCATCATTGTCTGTTTTTAATAAACCAAAATCGGCGGCGGCGGATTCATCGCAGGGAGTCACCGAGACGGTCACGTCCGCGTCACTTTCAAAATGCCGGGCCAGGAATTTGCGATAGTCCATGCGGTAGAGATGATCGCCGGAAAGTATGAGCAGCGTATCGATACCCCAGTCGCGAATGTGTGGGAGCACCTGACGCACAGCGTCGGCGGTTCCCTGAAACCACTGTGGGCTTTCCGGCGTTTGTTCCGCAGCCATTACTTCGACAAAGCCGTTGGAAAACTGCGAAAAGCGATAGGTTTGCGCCAGATGACGGTTGAGCGAAGCTGAGTTGTACTGTGTGAGCACAAACATCTTGAAGACATCAGAGTTGATGCAATTCGAAATAGCGATATCGACGAGCCGGTATTTGCCGCCTAGCGGTACGGCGGGCTTGGACCGTTGCTGCGTGAGCGGAAACAAACGCTTTCCTGCACCACCACCGAGAATCACCGCGAGCAGATTATGCTTTGCAGGCATTGCTTTATCACCGAATGATGCGAATTAGTAGGATGAAGAATAGACACAAAGCACTACTGGTATCAAGACCTTGTGTGTTGGAGATAATCTTCGTATGAAGAGTGTTCGGATTTAGTAGGAACTTGGATTGCCCGCCGAACTCACTGTGCCAGCTGCTTCCTGAGCGATCTTCACACCGACGCTGGCGCCTATGCGTGTCGCTCCGGCTTCGACCATCTTACGCGCGTCGTCCAAGCCTTTAACTCCGCCTGATGCCTTAACGCCCAAATCTGATCCTACAGTGCGTCGCATTAGAGCGATGTCCGCTACCGTGGCGCCGCCTTTGGAAAAACCGGTTGAAGTCTTTACGAAGTCAGCGCCGGCATTTTTTGCAGCCAGGCAAGCACGCACTTTTTCATCGTCAGTTAACAAGGCAGTTTCAATAATTACCTTGCACGTGACGTTGTACTCATGTGCTGCTTCAACAACTGAATGAATATCATGTTCGACAAGACAATCGTCGCCACTCTTTAACGCGCCGACATTGATCACCATATCGACTTCACGCGCGCCGTCCAGGATCGAGCGCCGTGCTTCGTACGCCTTCACATCAGAGAGTGTCGCACCAAGCGGAAATCCGATCACGGTGCAAACAGGAATACCCGTGCCTTGCAGGTTACAGGCGGCGGCACGCACCCAGGTCGGATTCACGCACACAGATGCGAAACGATAGCGCGCGGCTTCTTCACATAACTTCTTGATATCTTCATCAGTGGCTTCAGGTTTCAGGAGCGTATGGTCGATCAGGCCGGCCCAATCTCTGGCAGACGACGTTTCACCCAACACCAGACCAATGCGGGCCGCACCGGCGTCGACAATCCGGTGCATCCGCTCAGGACAGCGGTCAAAGCATTCCGACGTACAACCACACATGGCCGCTTGCGAAGGGCCGTCGCCGTTCAGACGACTGACAATGGCGTCAGTGATCTGTTCGATCAGAAGCTCACGATCGCCGTTAGGTGAATAATTGTTAGCCATCGCCTTAAAGAAGTGATTGCCTACTCGCCCTACTTTCTAACGTCGCCACTCAAAGCGAACGAATCGAGAAATTTGCTTGCCGCTTCCTGGCGAAGCTGAATAACTTCAGGGGACTCGCCCGCATTCGCTCCTATTACAAAAACAGTCTGGTAGAGTCGCCGCTTGACCCAATAAGCGCGAGCGGTAGCTAGAAACCCTCCTGGAAGTGACATTGTCCACTCTCTTCCGAAGTAATCATTGAGTTTGATTTCCTTTTCGCTGATTAATTTGCCTCCGGTCGATGCAATTCCGCCCTCGCGACCACGGTCCAATATTGTTTTGATCGCATCGGGATCTGTAATATCGTCAGAAAACTGCACGAACGACATTACGTAACCCGCCACTTTTGTCTCAAGCGTAATTAGGTGGTTTTCAACGTCTGGACGTCCTCGTAATGCCTCCACTTTCTCAGTCGGCTTGCCCGGCATTCGTATCGTGAATCCCGCATTAGCCGGCGCGACATTGATCCAAGTTCCGGACTCGGGGTGGCCTGTAGCAGGAAGGGTCTGCTGGGCCAGAACTGTAGTGAAACTTAAGGAGATGAATATCGAAAGGAGGAGGATCGTCTTTTTCACGTGGACATTCTAACACGAGGGTTGATTAAGAGTAGATGAGGCGAAGAACTGCTGCACATCGTTGTGACGTGTTAATGCGGATACTGTCGCTCGACGGCCTGGATTTTCGCGACTCTCTTGCGATGACGTTCTTCCGTAAGTTCAGTGCTGAGCCAGGCGCTAACGATCTCCCGCATCTCCGCGCTGCTAATCGTCTTGCTGCCCAGACTAAGGACATTCGCGTCGTTATGCTCGCGTGAGTTGCGCGCCACTGCAACCGAATAACAGGCGGCGGCGCGCACTCCAGGAACTTTATTCGCCGTGATAGCGCTGCCGACGCCGGCGCCGTCAATGATTATTCCCAGCTCCGTCGCTCCTTCCGCAACGCTTCTCGCAACTGCATAAGCAAGATCAGGATAGTCCACCGGGTCCTCCGAATTTGTTCCGAAGTCGTGGACCTTGTGGCCTAGCCCGTTGAGAAAAGTTTTCAACTCCTCCTTCATCTTGAAGCCGCCATGATCCGCCCCCACTGCAATCAACCGGGAGGTCTTTGATCCTCGCCGTGGCACACGACGAACAATTTCGATCTTCTTCTCGCTTATGATGTCGGCGGCAAGCGGCGTCAAGCGCGCGCCCTCAGCAATGCGCAATACTGATCCGTTGGCGAGGTCGCGCACATCGTCCTCGGTGATAACGGTCTTCGACGACTCATCACGAGTGTTATATGCATCGGCTGGGAGGGCTTTATTTGGCGCGGTATCGATGAAACGGCTGGAGGGGTTGATTAACCCTTGACCGCTCTCGCTCTTCTCAGGAAGCGCTTTATCGAGCACGTCACGCACCAACGCCCTTATGCGATCGCGTGTGGAATTATCGTCCATGGTTAATGAGCAGACAGTCAACAGTCAACAGTCAACAGTCAACAGTCGACAGTCCGATAACAATGAGCGTTGCGCAGATGCGGTACGCTCGTGAGCCGTACAGGAATGAGTGCTTCAAGTCTCGACAAATAGAATTTCCGGCTGTTGACTGTTGACTGTTGACTGTTGACTGTTGACTGTCGGACTGTTGACTGTCCACTGTTGACTGTCCACTGTTGACTGTTGACTGTCTACTCTTTGCTGCCTTACGCCAGCGATTCATCGCGCAGATCCAACAATCGCCCTGCGGCCGCAATCACCTTGCCATCGCGCATTTTCATATCGACTCGGCCCACATAGATACCGCTCCGGCCAACCTGAAAAATTATTGTGCTGCCGCCAGACGGTGGCTTTGTGATGACCGGCTCCTTCATAAAAGTATGCGTATGGCCACTGGCGATGAAATCTATGCCGTTTACTTGTGCCGCCACTTGCGTATCACCAATCTCACCTCTTGCCGCGTTGGGATAATAACCAAGGTGCGACATGCTGACGACCAGCTTGCAGCGTTCTTTTCCGCGCAACGTGTCGACAACGTCTCTTGATGCTTTCACCGGATCGTTGTATTTCACACCCTTAAAATTTTCCGGAGTGATCAAATTGTCCGGGCTAATTCCCAACCCGAAGAGTCCCACGCGTACGCCTTCAACCAAGCGCACTACATAAGGCTTTACACGGGCCTCCAGCGGCGTGCCGTGGACGTCATAGTTGCTGGAGACAAAATCGAAATTGGCAAACTTCATCGCAGCGGCCAGGCCGTCCACGCCATTGTCAAAATCATGATTACCTAGAGTGCCAACGTCGTAACCGATAAGCGACATCGACTTGTATTCAACCTCGCCTTTGTAAAAATTGAAGTAAGGGGTGCCCTGGAACACATCGCCCGCATCGATGAGCAGCGTGTTCGGGTTCTCTTTGCGCACGCGCTTTACCAGAGTTGCACGTCGCGCCACGCCGCCTTTGTCCGGATACTGCTTGTCGTTTGCGGCCAACGGATCGATCTGTGAGTGAGTGTCATTGGTGTGCAGAATTGTGATGAGCGTCTCGCCGCGCCCTGGTTCCAAGAGCGGGGCACTAATCGCCGACCACTGCGGCGTCGAAAGCATTTGCAGCACGGAACGCGGGGACGTGGCAACGATTCCGCTGGCAAGTGAAGCTTTCAGGAAACCTCGCCTGGTGATCATGGTAGTTGCCCCTCCGCTGGCGCCGACCCGGCTTTATCAAATACGAAGCGCCCGTCCAACGACGACTTGATTTCCCGACCCGCTGCTGTTTCCGCTTTCACATAGTTAGTGATGGCATCGCGCATAGTGAGGCCGAGTGGGCGCGTGTTTTTGGCCAGCTTCAATACTGCCGCATAGTCTCCACCCGTAACCTTTAGTAAATAGTCAATGCTGATCACGGTGTAGATCGCGGCCGGATCGATTTCTGCTTCCATGCCATTGACCCAAAGCCGGGCGCTTTCGAGTTCCGGCTGCTTGTTGTTATTCATTCGATATTTGATACGCGCGCCGGACTGCACATCGCCGTGCGACAGGTTGATGCGCAACAAATCCAAAACCTGTGCGCCCGTCAAATCAAAAGCGACCAGGGCATTTTCGAATGGCAGAAGTTCAAAAATATCTCGCAACCGCAGGTCGCCTTCCGGGATTGCGTTCTTCCGTAATCCGCCGCTATTAGTAACTGCGAGCACGACCGGCTGGGCCAGTTTGCGGCTTGCCTCCGCGCGGATTCCATCGGCAACAAAATTTCCCAGCGACCCGGCGCCCACGCTATTCTTTTTTAGATCGCCCTTTAGCTTGCCAATCACCTCATCCAGAGCGCGCACTTTCGGACTGTAGACAGTCAGCATCTTGTCGACTGCCGGATCATCCGGTAGGCTCGAATCTACCGGAGTTTCCGTTACAGTTGCGTGAATGTCGGCCGGCGTGGAAGCGGGAGTTGGGCGCGCGGCGGCCTGCCCCAGCGCAGATTGCGCGACGCCTGCGAACACGCAAAGAACCAGCGCCGAACTAAAAAGCGCGAGTCGGGCTCTGAATACTAGTTTGATTCCGTTTGGCAGAAGTAAAAATATAACAGCTCAATTTTCTGGACGCGATTGACGTGTAGGGATAGCTTCAATAGTATGTCGCACCATTAGGCGACTTCGCAACAGCGTTTTGTTCCCTGGCTCAATCACAATCAAGCATCACAAGGAGATCGACTTGGCTACTTCTTCCGCCCACATACCCTCGGAATTCACCAACCCTAATCTAGAGGTGCTTCTTTCGGAGGAGCAACTGCAAATGCGTATCAAGGAACTCGGCGCCGAAATCACGCGCGACTACGCGGGGCTGAATCCGCTACTCATCGGCGTGCTGAAAGGGGCCTGCTTCTTTCTCAGCGATCTCCTGCGAGCCATAGATACGTGCCTCAGTATCGAATTTATGGCGATATCCAGTTACGGATCATCAACGCGCACCTCGGGAGAAGTTCGCATCATGAAGGATCTGGACGTGCCGATTGAAGGTCGCCACATACTGGTGGTGGAAGACATCGTTGACACCGGTCTGACTCTTTCTTACTTGCTTCAAAATCTCGAATCACGAGGGGCCGCCAGCGTTAAGCTGGTTGCGCTGCTCGATAAATTTGAGCGGCGTGAAAGGAATGTGAAGATCGACTATCTCGGATTTCAAATTCCAGATCACTTTGTGGTCGGGTATGGCCTGGACTATGCGGAGCGTTATCGCAACCTGCCGTTCATCGCCGTCTTGAAGAACCCGGAACCGGTGTCCTGAGAGCCGACGCGAATCACAAAAGCGGCTCTGCCGCCTGATGTGCGGAAAGGCTCAGCCTTTCCGACAGCACTCAACACTTTATGAGGCTGCGCCTAGTGCGGAGCCTGGGGTCTCTTAAATGAAAAAGCATCTTCTAATACTGGCATTCTTGATCCTTTGCGTTGGTTTTAAAGCAAGCTACGCACAGGATTTTTCCAAAGTTGAAATCAAAGTTACGAAGGTCGCGGGCAGTGTCTATATGCTCGAAGGTGCCGGCGGAAACATCGGCGTTTCAGTCGGTCCCGACGGCATGCTGATCGTTGACGATCAGTATGCCCCACTCGCAGACAAGATTAAGACGGCTTTGAAAACCCTGGGCGAAGGCAAACTGAAATTTGTGTTGAATACCCACTACCACCCCGATCATACCGGCGGCAACATCGCCTTCGGTCCTGACGCTCCTATCATTGCGCAAACAAATGTGCGCAAGCGGCTTTCGGAAGAACAGAAGTCGAAATTCTTCAACCTCACCATGCCGGCCTCGCCGAAAGAAGCCTTGCCGGTGATCACGTTTGACAACGCGGTCTCCGTCTTTTTTAACGGCGAAGAGATCAAGGTCATACACTTCCCTCACGGCCACACAGACGGCGACAGCATCATCTTCTTTACCGGCGCTAACGTGGTGCACATGGGCGACGACTTCTTCAATGGCATCTTTCCGTTTGTCGATCTTGAAGCAGGCGGAGACGTAGAAGGGATGACGAAGACTGTCGGCGACATCCTCAGCAAACTGCCCGCGGGCGTGAAAATCATTCCCGGTCACGGACCGCTTTCAGATGCTGACGGCTTGAAGGCGTTTCACAACATGCTGGTTCAAACTACCGACATCGTGAGAAAACGCATTGCCGCCGGCAAGACTCTGGATCAGATCAAAGCTGAAGGACTGCCGGAGGAATGGAAAACGTGGGGCAGCAGATTCATCAAGACTGATGTGTGGCTGACTCTCGTTTACAACAGTCTCTCGGCGAAGCACTAGGTCAGCCGCGGATTAACGCGGATAACACGAATCTGAAAAGACCAGCTGGAACCTGTCTTATTACTTTTTGTTTTTCAGATCAGCGTTTATCCGTGTGAATCCGCGGCTAAACTCTGACTTGCGACAGGAAGCTCTCGCCCGCAGTTAACTTCAAACCAAAATTCTCCGCAATTGTTTGACCGATGTCCGCGAGTGAAGCGCGCGTGCCCAGGTTAACTCCAGGGCGCGCGCTTTTTCCATAAACAAGTAGCGGCGCATATTCACGCGTGTGGTCGGTGCCCGGATAGGTGGGATCGTTACCATGGTCGGCCGTAATGATTACCAGATCGTCATCGTCCGTCGCCTTTTCAATCTCAGGCCAACGCGAATCGAAATGCTCAAGCGCCCGCGCATAGCCTTCAGTGTCGCGACGATGCCCGTACAGCATGTCGAAATCGACCAGGTTCGAAAAGATTAGCCCCCGTGTCTTCTCCTGCAGAGCGC
>WNGE01002623.1_pt1 | contig 22843 bp, 25 predicted proteins | sample 5400651 | NCBI WGS metagenome assembly WNGE01 (sample SAMN13153370, study PRJNA577476) | soil metagenome | isolation source: 60 cm soil or saprolite under grassland replicate 2 | place: USA:California | collected 2016-06-15
TGCTCTGTCAAACTTCCTTGCAAGGAGGAAGGAAAAGAAGTATCCTTTCAAGGATGACAACAAACCCAACGACAAGGAGACTTCTCTGAGTAAGTATAGCGTGAAGTGAAGCGTGGGGCAACGCAAACAGTTAGACCAGTTGGTGAAACAGGGAGAAGGGCCAGCTCGCACCATCATGCATGCCCCGCTTCTGCGAGGGAAGCGATCAAGGAGAACCAGGCCCACGGTGGGGCTAGAAGCAGCTTGAGGAAGCCTTTGGGATCGGCGAAACGGTGATCAAGAAAGTGCGGAAGCGATGTGTCGAGAATGGGTTGGAGGATGCATTACCTCGCCGGAGGCAACCGAGACGGCCAGAGAAGCAGAAGCTTGATGGGAAGCAAGAAGCGCACCTGATCGCGATGATCTGTACCGAGCGACCGCAGGGGCAGGAACGGTGGACTCTTCGGGCGATTGCAGCGCGGCTCGTGGAATTGGAGATCGTCGCGGAAGTGAGCCATGAAACGGTCCCAACGGTGGTAAAAAAATGAACGTCAAGCCTGGCAAAAGAAGCAGTGGGGTGTAGGGCCAAGGGAAGATGGCAGTTCGGTCTCTCACATGGAAGAGGTGCTGGAGGTCTACACTCAGCCCTACGATCCTTTCAGGCCACAAGTCTGCAGAGACGAGGGAAGCGTTCAATTCGTGAGTGAGAAGAGAGAGACGCGGGAAATGGAACCAGGCAAAGTGAAACGAGTGGATTATGAAGAGGAGAGGGAAGGGTTTGGCAGCATTTTTCTGGGGTGTGAGCCGTTAACCGGGAAAATCGTCACGAAAGTCAAAGAGCGACGCACGAAAGAAGAGTGTGCGCAGTTTCTCAAGCAGTTAGTCGAGGAAGTCTCCCCGGAAGCAGAACACCTCGTTGTGGTGATGGATCACCTGAAGACGCCTCCTCCCGGTTCTTTTTAGAGCGTCTTTGCGCCAGAAGAGGCCATGCGTTTGTGGAACAAGCTGGAAATTCACTACACGCCTGTTCATGGAAGTTGGTTGAAGGTGGCCGAAATCGGGCTTTCCATACTGGGACGACAAGCCTTGAGTGGGCGCAGAAAAGATCTGCAAAGTCTTCAAGAACAAGTTGCAGCCTGGCAAGCCCGACCAGATGCTCATCCAGTTACGATCACTTGGCGCTTTACCGCTCAGGATGCTCGCATCAAACTGAAACGATGGTATCCGTTCCTTGAGGAGTGTGCGCCCATCGAAACCGTGTCGAATGAACTTTGACAGAGCAGCCCCTACAGCGGTCTCTCTGCCCGACACTTTTTTATCAATCATCGGGGAGTGTGACCTGGCTTATTCAGAGATAACCCGGTACAAGGCTGGGTACGCGGTGAAATGCATCCTCTGACTGACCTTCTGGAACCCCTCTATCGTCATGGCCGCCTGGAAGTGCTGTGGCGACTCCCACTGCGCGACATTGATGAAGCGAAACTTCGCCCGTGGGTCTAAGCTCTCGTGTAATCGGGTTGAAATAAAGCCAGGTGCATGTCGCAGATGGTCGGCAGCTTCGTGCCATTCCTTGAGAAATTGCTCCTCCTCACCTGCTGGCACTTCGAAGGGATTGATGAGTGTGACGGTCATAACCTGGATCCTTTCTTGTTGCTCTTGAGAACAATACGACATATCGTGATATTTCATATACGAAAGAGGATATCGCAAGTTGTATGAAGGAGGATATGGCAGAGCAAGCTGCGCGGTGATTTTCCCCGGCGATGTATGGTATACTTGTAGCGTACACTGTTTACCGTCTGATTTAGAAAGTTCTGTTAAAGAAACGATTACGATGTCTCGTTCGACAACTCATACACTTACCTGTCCCTGTGGAGAGGTCTTTACAAATACAACTTACGAATATGTGAACGTTGCGCACGATCCGCAACTGCGCTATATTGTGTTGGCCGGGCTGTTAAACGTATCTACTTGCCCGGCCTGTGGACGTCGTGCCGCGCTTGCCTGTCCCTTTATCTACTCCGATCCAGATCATAATCTGCTGGCTTATGTCCATCCCCGCTCGGATGCTCCCGAAGAGGCACGCATGATGATCCTGGAGAAGCTGCGTTCCGTCTACGTAGATGCTGTGAGTATACAGGAATACCAGAAAAACGGGAATGGTGGACACACTGTCTCAATTACGCCATTAGAGGCAAAAGAGATGCCACCATTGCAGATCGTATTTGGCCTCGATCAACTCAATGCCCTGATCAATGCTACGCTGAGTCCGGAGGAACGTCTGGGCCGACTCGCGTTGAGCACGAATAGCCGTAACGAAGCTGAGCGCGGGCAGTTCCTGGATATCGCACGTAAGCTGGCAGCCGAGATGGACTGCAATGTCGAGGTGGAAGATCTACCCGACGAATACACTGTCTGGCTCTATGGTTCGCGCCGCCAGATTGGAGCGTTGATGCGCGAACTGGCACCAGGGGGATAGTAAGATGATTACGGTCGGTGTCCTGACTATCAGCGATGGGGCAGCGAAGGGCGAACGAGAGGATGTCAGCGGCGAGAATATACGCGCTCTAATCACGCAAATGCCGAATGTCGTTATCAGCGCCGGTGCAATTACTCCCGATGAGCGTGAGCAGATCTCTGCCCTCCTGCGCGAGTGGAGCGATGACAAACATCTCAACCTCATTCTCACTACGGGCGGCACTGGCCTTGCACCGCGCGACGTTACACCCGAAGCGACAAAAACAGTGATTGAACGCGAAGCTCAGGGCATCGCCGAGGCACTACGCTCGATCAGTCTCCAGTACACACGCACCGCTATGCTCTCACGTGGCATAGCAGGCGTGCGCGGTCGTACCCTGATCATTAACCTGCCGGGCAGTCCCAAGGCAGTCAAAGAGTGCCTGGAGTATCTCTTGCCCGTTCTCCCTCATGCCGTGAACTTGCTAACCGAGGGGCCTAAGGAACATTAACAATGTTCACCAACTACACAGGCCACACCGATAATGTCTTCGCCATAGCGTGGTCACCTGACGGTCGCACGCTCGCCTCCGCTGGTCGGGATCGGACAGTGCAGATATGGGATGCTGCTACGGGAGCGTGCCGCCTCATTTATTCCGCTCACAACAGTTATCTTCTCTCCCTGTCCTGGTCGCCTGATGGTCAATATATCGCCTCCGGCGACACTGCTGGTATCGTCCAGGTATGGCAGGTCAGCGCAGGCAAGACCCTCTTTACTTATCATGGACACATGCGTTTTGTCCGTAGCGTCGCCTGGTCGCCGAATGGTCACTACATCGCCTCCGGTGGTGAATATGGGGATAGTACTGTGCAGGTATGGGAGGCTTTCAACGGCAAGCTTCTCTATACTCACAAAGGTCAGTACAGAATCTTTGCTGCTCCCTGGTCGCCTGATGGCTCACGCATCGCCGCTGGTAGCTTTGATGTAACAGTGCAGGTGTTAGATGCATTGAGCGGTAATACTCTCCTTACGTATCGCGCTCATACTGGCCCGGTCTATGCTGTGGCATGGTCGCCCGACAATCGCGCACTTGCCTCAGCCGGACATGATACTACAGTGCATATCTGGTCGCCCGTTACAGGAGAGACAATTTATGTCTATCATGGTCATACACACCCCCTGAAAAGCCTGGCATGGTCGCCTGATGGTAGCTATATCGCGTCCTGTGGCGATGATACAACAATCCGGGTCTGGGCCGCTTCTACAGGCGAACTTATCGCTACTTACTCTGCCCACACCTCCTGGGTACGTACCGTGTCCTGGTCGCCTGATGGTAGATTTATTGCTTCTGCAAGCGATAAGAACGTCCATTTGTGGGCATGGAAAACATTCACGGGCTTATAAATCGCTACGGGCTTATAAATCGCTACGGGCTTATAAATCGCGCCCCTACAACCAACCGACCGTTGTAGGGGCGCGATTTATAAGCCCGTGGCAACGGTTCGTGACGAACGGCATGGAAATTATGTCTCTATTTTTCTATGTCACACGTGTAAGCTGTAGTGGAGACAATATCTCCAGCATATCCAGCGCACCCTCTGCAACTCCTGGAGTTATGCAAGGAAGAGTATGTCATGAAAGACCATGTAGTAGCGCAGTCGCAACATACACCACATACGTACATTCCGGCAATCGCGATTAAACGTGCCACGTTAAAGCATTCGTGGAACAAGGTTCCTGTTGCTACCGTTGCGGCCCCGGATCTGGTTTGTGGTGAGGCTCGACGTATAGGCTACGCAGGTAAACTTGACACCGATCTCGCACTCTACCGCCTCAAAATCAAGCAGGGCAAGGATGTGCCAACAGTCACCTTGCCAGGTCTCTACATCATAGAAGATGGCATATTCCAGGACTACGAATAAGTACCTATCCCCAGGGAAAGTTTAACCATGGCTTAACATATCCATAAAGCATAGTTAATTATGTAGTGTTAACGTATGACTATGATGAAAAGGCAGCATAGTCAGATATGTCTATGCTTAGAGTCCATTCACGAAGTTATTAAATTCGTTCTGAGGGAGTTTAGGAGAATCTATGTTAAAACAATGGCGCGTCGCACTCATTCTGATGGTAGTGATGGCACTGGGTGTTTTTATTTCTGCCTGTGGCAGTAGTAGCACTCCGGCAGCCACAAGTGGTAGTAGTAGTAGTGCTACCTCTGGCCTTGGCACTCCTGGTACATATTCCTGTATACAGGGCAGCATCACTGCCTCGGGTTCAACTGCCCTGCAGCCGTTAGTCTCGGATGTCGCTAAGAAGTACGAGGCCAAGTGTAGCGGAGCATCTATCACAGTCAACCTGGGTGGCAGTGGCACCGGTCTTGCCAATGCAGAAAATGGCAGCTCCGACATTGGCAACTCTGACATCTTCGCGAAGGCTGGTCAGGAAGACCTGGTTGATCACCAGGTAGCGGTTGTTGTCTTCAATATTATCGTGAACAGCAAAGTCACCGGGGTCACAAACCTTACGACAGCCCAACTTAAAGCGATCTATAGTGGGCAAACAAAGAACTGGAAAGAGCTTGGCGGAGCCGATCTGCCTATCGTGGTAGTGAGCCGTCCTACCAGCTCTGGTACACGTGCTACCTTCCAGAAGTATGTACTGGGCACCGTTGAAACCATCACTGGCCCTTCGAATCTCACTACCGACAGTACAGGCACCGTAGTGAAGAATGTGCAGCAGACGGCAGGAGCGGTTGGGTATGCGGCATCAGGAGCGGCCAAGAAGTCCGGCCTTACCGTTCTGAAAATCGATGGTGCCGATCCGACCGCCGATAACGTCAAGTCCAATACCTATAAGTTCTGGAATATCGAGCATATGTATACCAAGGGCAAACCGAAAGATCTCGCCCAGGCGTTGATCGACTACATGACCAGCGCTGACGGCAAAGCTTCTGCTCAGACACTCGACTTCATCGCCATCACTGATGTGCCGCAAACTGCTTTGCAAACGCATCAGGTACATTAATAGAACGAGGCAGGATTGCTGAGGATGTTTGTGGGGAGAGGTACGAGACTTGTGCCTCTCCCTCATACAGCTTTCAGGAAGGAGGATGTTTGTGCAAGTACAGCAAAGGTCTCCAAGGGCCTATATCGCTGATCGAATCGCGCGTGTCATTTTTCTGATTTGTGCTATACTTCTCGTCGTTGTCATTATCGGCGTTTTTGTCTTTATTGGCTTGAATGCATTCAAGGTGTTTGGTGAAGGCGCGAATGTAAAAGACTTTTTCTTTAGTACCAATTGGGACCCCACTGGCAATGGGGATGTCAATGGAACTCCTTCGTTTGGTGCTGGTGGGCTCATCCTTGGCTCTATCGTCATTACGCTCTTCTCGGTCATTATCGCAACACCACTTGCCTTTGGTATGGCGCTCTTTTTCACGGAGGTGAGTCCAAACTGGCTGAGTCGGCTGTTGCGACCTTTGATTGAAATCTTTACCGGGATGCCGTCTGTAGTCATCGGCTTCTTCGGGTTGGTTGTCATCGTCCCATTCCTGCAGCGGTTGATCGGCAATATCGTGGGAAATCATCAGACTGCCGGTAACGGATGGGGTGCGGCTATCGTGGTACTTCTCATTATGATTTTGCCGACGATCATCAGTATCTCTATCGACTCGTTGCGCTCCGTGCCTGATAGTGTGCGCGAAGCAAGTCTGGCATTGGGATCGACACGCTGGCAGATGATGACCAGGGCAGTGCTTCCCGCCGCGACGACTGGCCTGGCTACTGCAGTTGTGCTGGGTATGGCACGTGCGATTGGTGAAACGCTTGCTGTGGCATTGGTACTCAATGGGAGCAGGTTGCCCTCGCTGACGCCTATCTTGAACCTCTTCTTCCAGCCGAACGTGAACATTACGCAATATATCGCGATTGACTTTGGAGAAGCCACCGGTCCGGGACGTGATGCCTATTTCACGTTGGCATTCATTTTGCTGGTGATTTCTTTCTTGTTCGTTTGCCTCAGTCGTTACCTGGCTAGCAGGAGTGTGTATAAATGAGTATGCAGCAAGTAGAGCAGGCACCTATACAGGCCGAAGCACGGCGGGCGCAAATGGAGCGGGAAGTGCGACGGATCGAAGCAACCAATAATGTTGGGACAGGAATCTTGTGGGTCGTTGCGGCCATCGTCGCGGTTCTGTTCGTTGGCATCATTATCTACCTGCTTTTCCAGGGAGCCGTCTATCTCTTCAACCCACAATTCTACGGTATAAGTAACGTGGGAGTCGGGCAGGAAATCTTCAATACCTTCTACATTCTCATCTTCGCGGAGGTGATATCACTGCCGGTCGCCCTGGCAGCCGCAATCTACCTTATCGAATATGCCAGGCAAGGACCACTGGTGACGGTGATTCACTTTGCGGCAGAGACGTTGGCCAGCGTGCCATCCATTGTATTAGGTCTATTCGGCGTGCTGATATTCGTCAACTCGTTCCACCTGGGAACGAGTCGAGTGGCTGGAGCGCTGACCCTCCTCTGCTTGAATTTGCCGCTGGGGCTGCGTTTGTTTGAGGACGCGCTTTCCTCTGTCCCGCGTGAATTGCGCGAGGGTGGCCTTGCTCTTGGCGCAACCAAATGGCGTGTCATCCGCACGGTGGTGATCCCCTCTGCTCTGCCGGGAATTGTGACGGCGATCATCTTAACCGCAGGGAAAATCATTGGCGAGGCGGCTGCCTTGCTCTTTACCATGGGCCTTACAAATCCATCGAATGTGTTCACTCCCAACCCATCAATTGCCAGCGATACCCTGACCACCCATCTCTATTATATCGCTGGTCCTGGTGCAGGGAGCACTGGTCTAACAACTGCTCAAGAAACGGTCATTACAGCAGGATCGTCAACATTACTTATTCTGCTCTTACTGATCATTAATCTGGCTGCTCGTGGCATCGGTCGCTATATTGAGCGTCGAGTAACGGCTGCGTAGCATAGTGAGACATTTGAGGCTCTGATCACTCAGAGCATCTCATTTGTTAGAAGTGAGGACAATGCGGTTATGAATGTTTCACCCGCAAATTCCCTTAGCGGGAATGGGACAAGCACCACACTGCCTGAAGGCGCAAACATTTTTTCACGGAAAGTTGCGCGTAGTGGTCATATCTCGTATGAAGGTCGTCCGTACTTCATCAGCAAGGCTCTGGCCGGACGTTATATTCGACTTGTGGTCTTTAGCGATCGTCTCATTGTAGACGCATCCATTCCATTGCACAAAGAGTATCCACTAGGTTAAAATACAAGAGATGTTGCAAACGGTGTCGTAAAGAAGAGAGGTATTATATGGGTATGGAACCAGCCCGGATAAACAATCCACAATCGGCTCAAACGATCACATCAGCCGCTGGCAAAGCACCAGCAGAGCAGGGATCTCCCTCTGTTTCACCTTCTGATATCATGGGAGAGTTTCATGCGCGCGAAAAGCTTGATACATCGGCTGCTGTAAAAATAAATGTCAAAAACCTGGACTTTTTCTATGGACCCAAACAGGCTCTGTATAGCGTTGCTATACCTTTGCGTGACCGCCAGGTGACTGCCTTGATTGGACCTTCCGGCTGCGGCAAATCAACATTCCTGCGCACACTCAATCGCATGAATGATCTGATTCCTGGCACGCGTACACGGGGTGAAGCCATTTTCGATGGTTACAATATCTATGACAAAAGCACAGATGTGGTAATGCTTCGGCAGCGCATCGGGATGGTGTTCCAGCGCCCCAACCCGTTTCCCAAATCAATCTTTGAGAATATAGCCTATGGTCTGAGGGTCCAGGGTAAATCAAATAAGTCTATCAAAGAGATCGTAGAGAGAAGTTTGCATGGTGCAGCTCTTTGGGATGAGGTGAAAGATCGTCTGAATGCTTCGGCACTGAGTCTATCAGGCGGACAGCAGCAACGTCTCTGTATCGCACGCGCGTTAGCTGTTGAGCCCGACGTGTTACTCATGGACGAGCCAGCTTCGGCTCTCGACCCTATCGCGACTTTGAAAATCGAAGAGTTAATTACCGAACTGTCCGAAAATTATACTATTGTTATCGTGACACACAATATGCAGCAAGCATCGCGCGTCTCGCAATATACGGGTTTCTTCCTGAGCGGTCGGCTGATCGAGGTTGCTCCTACAGTCCAACTCTTCGAGCACCCTAAGAGGAAAGAGACGGAAGATTACATTAGCGGACGTTTCGGTTAATATGCAGGAGGCTATCGTGGCTCGCAAAATCCTGGTGGTGGACGATGAGGCAGTTCTGGTAGAGACCATTGCCTATAATTTGGAGCAGGCAGGCTATCGCGTCGTGACGGCGGCTGATGGCCGCAGCGCATTGGATGCGGCACGGAGTGAGATGCCGGATCTGATTATTCTGGATATCATGCTCCCAGGTATGGATGGTCTGGAGGTCTGTCGTCAACTGCGTCGAGAGAGTGGCACGGCCACGACGCCGATTGTGATGCTCACTGCCAAAGGTGATGAGATCGATAAGGTGGTTGGTCTGGAAGTGGGAGCTGATGACTACGTGACCAAGCCCTTTGGTCGCCGAGAGTTGTTGGCACGCGTACGAGCGCTCTTGCGCCGCGTGGACTATCCTGCTCCAGGCGAAGACAACCGTGCCGGACAGGAAGCTGCTCAGGAGGTACGCCCTGCCAGTCGTGAGCTGGTTGCCGGTCCACTCCGTATCGACCTGGCGGGCAGGCGTGTCAACTGTCGTGGGCAAGACCTGGAATTGCAACCTAAACAGTTCGAACTGCTCACCTATCTCGTACGCAACCGTGGAACTGTCCTCACGCGTGATCAGCTCCTGCACAACGTCTGGGGCTACGATTACGCTGGTGATACTCGCACCGTCGATGTCCATGTACGCTGGTTACGTGAAAAGCTCGAAGAAGATCCCGCGAACCCCCGGCTCATTCAAACAGTACGCGGAGTCGGCTACGTCTTCCGCTGGTGATGATGAAAATTGCTGAGACGTTTCGTTATTCTTCGCTTTTGACTTTCGCCAGCGCATCCTTTAATTGCTGATAAGCAGTATCAAGATGTTCAGGCACGACCTTGATATCCGCGATTACGGGCATAAAGTTTGTGTCGCCATTCCAGCGAGGAACAATGTGATAATGGACATGTTCGGCAAAACCTGCGCCCGCAACCTTGCCCTCGTTAATACCCATATTGAAACCGTCCGGATTCATCGCAAGACGTATTGCTTTCAAAGCCAGTTGTACCTGCGCCATCAGTTCAGCAAGTGTCGCGGCATCAAGTTGCGAAATGGAGCCCACATGCTGGAACGGTGCAATCATCATATGACCATTATTGTAAGGGTATTTATTGAGCATCATGAAGCAGAGTTCACCACGGTAAAGGATATGATACTCGTCATCGCGATTTGCGGCTGGCTGGGTACAGAAGATACAACCTGGCGGAGGCGGATCCTTGGGTGTAATGAAGGCCATACGCCATGGGGCCCACAAGTTTTCCATACAAATCCTTCACAAGAAGATGTTTACTTATTACTCTATTTACTGGAGCCCGTCAACGTAGCTGCTGCTCGCTACCCGGTCATTCTCTTCTACTGTGGAGAATGACACAGGCTGCTCAGGTAAAGGAATCCATTGCTGAGCCCACGTGTGAATGGCATCTATAACAGGTTTAAGGGCACGCCCTTTCTCTGTGAGCTGATACTCAACACGTACGGGAATTTGTGGATATACAACGCGCTGTACAACGCCCTCTGTTTCCAATTCGCGCAAGCGATCACTCAACACGCGATCAGAGAGACCCTCCACCAGCGCCGTCAATTCGCAGAAGCGACGCGGTCTCTCCAGGAGTACATCCAGCAACAATCCTGTCCAGCGTTTACCAAGCAACTGGGCTGCATGTTCATAACGGGGACAGGTATGACTAAGAGATGTGGTTAATACTGTTGTTTCGGTTGGCTTCGTTGCCATGTATGCCTGCCATTTCCGGTTTATTGGTTACGAGGAACCTGAGTAAAGACGACCTGTATAATTGTTATCAAGTATACCATGTTTTGTTTTCTAAGGCAAGTAACGCTACGTGTAAAAAGTAAGCGTCTGGAATTTCAGCGGAACAGCAAAGCCGGTATCCCACTACGTCTTCTTGAGTATAATGTCCTTGCCACTCGTGCTCACAAGTTACGTGTGTTCTCGTGTGTGATTTATCTGATAGATGATGGTACAATTGAAGAGCCGCCATTAGTATGGGAGCTTTCAGACGGAACCGAGATTCTTAAGTTCCATTATGGAAGCATTCGGATGTGGGAGGTTGATCCACAAGAGTTTACGCAAGCGAGTAGAGAGGGCGTTTTGCCATTGGTATTGCTCACAAAGGGAAATGCAACGCCCGATGTGGTAGAGATGGTCATTGAAAGGCTTATGGCTGCTGATAAGCAAGATCTGTTGCCTATCACAGAGTTATTAGCATCGCTTGTTTTTAAAGGTAATCCGGAGTACAGTAATTGGCTTGATAGGAGGTTCTCCGTGCTCAGAGATATATTACAGGAAACCAGTGCATATCAGCAGATCTTCCAGGAAGGGGAGGATAAGGGCCACAAAGATGGTGTGAAGGAAGGCATCAAAGAAGGCGTCAAAGAAGGTGAGATTCTAGGACTTCGTCAATTACTTATGGACATTCTTCAAAAACGCTTTCCTGATGCGGTGCAGCTAGCTGTACCACAAATTAAAGCTGTTAATGATCCAGCTTTATTGCGTGATACCATCTTGAAAATGATCGAAATACAATCGATGGAAGAAGTTCTACGGCTTCTTCTGGAATTGAGCAAAAATAAGTGATAAGTAGGTGACCCGGGAAAGCTCGCGAAGTAGAAGCTTGAGCTTTCCCGGCTTAATCATAGCTGGTAGATATGCTAAATGTAGCGCTTGAAACCTCTTTGAATACTTTTCACCTCTCGTTGAGCTTTTCAGCAGAGATGGGCAAGACGATCGTGCTGTTAGGAGAGAGTGGTTCGGGCAAGACGACCGTGTTGCGCTTGCTGGCTGGTTTGCTATATCCTCAGCGGGGGCATATTGCTCTTGATAATGTTATCTATTTTGATAGCGAACAGCATATCGCTATACCTCCGCAAGAGCGCCCGTTTGGGTATGTCTTTCAGGATTATATGCTCTTCCCACATTTGAACGTATTCGAGAATGTGGCCTTTGGTCTGCGTTCGCAACATCTTCCTCGCCAGATCATCCGGCAGCGCGTTGGAGAGGCTCTAGAACAGGTTCACCTGGCAGGGCTTGAACAACGTCGCCCGGCACAGCTTTCAGGCGGACAGCAGCAACGTGTGGCTATCGCACGGGCATTGGCTTTGCAACCGGAACTCTTGCTCCTCGATGAGCCGCTATCCGCATTAGATGTGCAGACGCGCCGCGAGGTTCGTCACGAGTTACGTCGCATTCTTGCCGATGTGAACATCACTACTGTGCTGGTAACGCATCAATACCTGGAAGCGCTCGTATTCGGACATCGGATTCTGGTGCTCGATCATGGTAATATGATTCAGCAAGGTGGTCAACGCGATCTGTTGGAGTATCCACGTTCTTCGTATGTCGCTGAACTGGTAGGCGTAAATTTTTTCCATGGACACGTTGTGCGCCAGGAGACCGATATGCTCTATGCCATTCAATTGCAAAATGGGGCACAGCCAATAGAGGTTGTAGCGGCACTCAGGGAGCGCACATCCCAAGAGAAGGTGCCAGTAGTCGGCGACGAAGCATATATTGTTGTTGACCCGCGCAGCATTACACTCTATCAAACAGAGCCGGATAGTTCGGCACGCAATGTCTTTCATGGTGAGATTGTGCAGATACTGCGCCTGGGGATGACACCTGGGAGTGTGGATGGCGATGATGGGCGCGTGCGTGTCAGTATCATGCTGAATAATGACGTGCCACCTCTGACTGCCGAGATTACCGGGGCGTCAGCCATGCGTATGGAACTGTACGAAGGCAAAACGATCTATGCCTCGTTCAAAGCAACAGAAGCAAGCGCCTATACCTGATGGGCCGCTACTCGTGAACTGTTTCGCTCTGCCATGCACAGCTTTCAGGTATTGTTTTCTTGAGTATTTCGGCCAGCTCATCGATATTTGTTATATCATCGCGGTACACTGCCCAGGCTTTTGCTTTTTGCTGTGGTTCGGTGACTTTGCGATAAGCAATGATGCCAATACGCTTGCCATTAGGAAAAAACTCCTCCTTAACACGAGTTAAATCCTCCCAAGGAATAGAGATGATCTCGCCATTGCGGCTGCGTTTGATCAGCGCCTCTGGTTCCAGTTCGATAGTAAAAGGAATGGGAGCTACGATGCGCAAATAAAGAATAAAGCCGAAAATAAATACAACTGCAGCTATTGTGCTGCCTACCGCCGATACTCCCTGGTGGATCGCAATCCAGAGTACAAGTGCCGTGACGGCGAGTACACCGATAATAGTCACGATCCTTTTGAATAGGCTGAGCCCTGGCCCAACAAAAACCCGCCTGTGTGTTACTGAAGATGACGCCATGAGAAACTCCGCTTTACTTGAACGTATACTAGCATGTGTGTTTATGTGTATTGTATCAACAGAAGGAAAACAATGCAACATGAGGATGTAAGACTGCAAGGCGATTCAAACGCTCCCGTAGAGGCATGCCTTGCGTGTGCCTCGGGCTCGTCGGTCGGGCGGGGGTACATCCTGGCAAGCCACTCGGCACACGCAAGGCATGCCTCTACGGTCCTAACGCCCTTTGCGTCACGGGCTCTGTATGATATACTAGACCCGTTGTCCCAGTAATGCTTAATCCTGCTTAGGCTATCGTACAGTAATTCCAATCAGGGATTGAAATATGGGATCAAGAGAATGAGGAGAACGAACTGTGACTACACAGCATACATCGGGTCCATTGATCGGGGCAGGTACTTCAGTTTCTGGAAGGATCACGGGCAAACTGCTGGCAACACAGGGGTATGTAGTGGGAGTTGAGATCAGCGGGAGTGGTTCACGACAATCGGTGGCTCTGGCAGATCTGGAAGGAAAAATTCTGCATCGTGTGCGGCGTCCTCTAGAACATGTCTCCAATATAGAAACTGTTTTGCAGCTCCTGGACGAAATGCTTGCCGATGTTACTAATCCCGAACGGCTCCTTGATGGACGTATCTTGCGTGTGGGCGTTGCAGTCGGTGGATTGGTAGATGCGACACATGGTGTGGTACGCACGCTCTATCATGCACATGGTTGGGATAATTTTCCTCTCCAGGACTATTTTGCTGAAAAACTTGCTGTACCCTGTATAATTGATAACAATGCAAATGCAGCCGCGTTAGCGGAGGTGCAGCAAGGGGTCGGCGCTGGTGAAAGAGTAGTGCTGTACGTAGGTCTGGGGCGTGGCATCGGTGGTGCTCTGGTGGTAAATGGTAAGGTATATCATGGTGTGACGTGCACTGCAGGTGAGATCGGGCATATACTGGTAAAGGATAATGGCCCGAAATGCTCTTGTGGTAGCTTTGGGCATCTTGAAGCGATCGCATCAGCTCAAGCTATTTCACGTAACATGATTGGCCTTGCGGTAGAATATCCTGAGACACTTGAAGCTATCTATCGTGTTACGGGAGACAGGGCTGAGCGTATTACTGCCGAGCAGGTTTTTCTTCTTGCAGCTGAGGGTGACAGGACTGCCGGGTATCTTGTGGGTGAGGTGTTAAAATATCTTGGAATTGCACTCGCTAATATCGTTCATTTAGTAAATCCCGGAATGATTATTCTGGGAGGACCGGTGGCGCAGGCTGGTGATTTGTTGATCGCACCATTGCAGGCGCGTATCCAGGAACTTTGTCTCCCGGCAGCCAGTCAATCTCTACATGTTGTCCAGGGAAGCCTGGGTACGGAGGCAAACCTGGTGGGTGCAGTGACGCTGGCCCTACAAGACCTTTAAGTGCACTTTTTTGAGGGGGTTATGGCGGAAACAGGCCGATTGATTTACAGGCGCTACCTGCTCCAGCAAATGCTGGAACAGGGGCAGGCTTGTACCGTTTATCAAGCGTTCGACCAGGTATTGCACCGGGCTGTTGTGGTCAAGGTTGCTCCTGCCGAGTACGTTACTGTGTATCGAGCTGCAATTCGAGCTATGGCGCACTTTTCTCATCCAGGTATTATTGGCATTTATGATCTAGTTGTCGAGCCTGAGCAACTCTATATTGTGCAGGAATATGTGGATGGTGACGGTTTCGCGACGTTGCTACAGACGCAATTAACCCCCTATAATGTAGTAGACCTGGGTATACAAATCTGTCAGGCATTACTCTATGCCGGTAGCGCTTCACGTAAAGTGTGCCATGGTGATCTGACTCCCTCTGCGATCATACGTGATCGGCGTGGAACGATTCGTATTAATAATTTTGCTCTGCCGAGCGATCTATATTATTTTACCGGGTGGAGCACTGTTGGCGGTGATGGCATTGTCGTTTCGGATCGCGAGCTACCGTGGGGGCAAATCAGTGAAGGACGCCGTGATGACGATACACGTGCGGTTGGTATCCTTCTCTATCAGCTTCTGACCGGGCGTCCTCCGGGGGCGAAAATAGTTGATCCGCCATCTGATGGGCGCTTGCGTTTCTCCCGTAATATTCCAGCAGAATTGTGTGAAGTAGTTGCACGCACTGTGGTACGTCAGCATCCCCAACATATTGGCTCTGCTGAGGCTTTGCTTGCTGAATTGAAGGTTCTGGCAGAAGCCTATGAACCGCCTGCCGTGATATCTCCATTGCCTTCTGGGATAGGTCCTTACCAGACGGAAAATATGATGCCGCCCAGCCAACTCTCGCCGTCGCTACCTGCGCCGGGTACTGGTAAGCTTGTCACAACCTTGCCTGTTCGTGAAACTGGGAAGACAGGCATGGGGCTTTCCGCGTTCCGCTCAGAGACTAATTCCCGGGCTCCGGCTGTAGAACAAATATCCCCTGTTCCTCCATCGGCTTATGCTGATCAGACTGTCATGGCAGAGGCTCCAATCAAACTTGCGGCGGCACAGCAAGCCGCCTATTCCCAATCATCTGGAGGAGATGCACAACCACGCCGCCTGAATGTGCCTTTAATGTTGCTATTGGGCCTTGTGCTATTCGCTCTATTCTTTGCGGCTGGTTTCTTCCTGGCTCATACATTTCTCCTCCCTCACTGATTCAGGAGAATGTTTTATGCTTTCTTTTATATTCCTGTAGTCGGTTCTTGCATCTCTTGATTTGATGTTATGTAAGCATGGACCATGTATTGGCTGTTCCATGCAATACCTATATTGCCCTGACGATCCAGGAGAATCAGTCCTCCTGTACCATGTGCTTTTGCTCCCAGAACGGCAATTGTTTTCTCAGCAGCCTCGCGTGCATGAGCTCCGTTGCCGACAAAATCTGCCGCTCGTTTGGCAATAAGCAAGCGTATAAAGTCCTCTCCTTCTCCGGTACAAGAGACTGCGGCATTCTCGTCAGCGTAGAAGCCGCAACCAGCAAGTGGCGAATCACCTACACGCCCTGGACGTTTATTTGTGATGCCACCTGTCGAGGTAGCGGCAGCCAGGATACCAAACTGGTCAAGCGCAACTGCTCCTACTGTACCATGTTTCTTTTCATCTGTCCTCTGCTTGCTAATATGCTCGTGTTCTTCGCGTGCTGCTACTGTCCCCACGACATGTCGGTGGTAAGCTGGCTCTTCATGCTCTATTGCGCGGGCTTTGAGCCAGCTATCGTACTGACGCTGTGTTAGCAGATCCTCACGTTTGCAAAGGGACATACCCTGCTCTAATGCGAATTCTTGCGCACCCTGACTCACAAGCAAGACATGGCGACTCTCCAGGACCTTACGTGCCAGCACGATTGGATTTTTGATCAATTCAACATTGGCTACGGCACCAACGTTTAATGTATGTCCCTCCATCACGCCAGCATCCATTTCGATGTTACCATCGGCTGTTAGACTGGAGCCGGTACCTGCATTATAATTGGGATTATCTTCAAGCGCTTGTACTGTAGCTTCCACAGCATCGAGAGCAGTACCATTATTCTGCAAGATCTGCCACCCGATCAACGCCGCCTCTTTACAGCCTGCCTGCGTGATTTCAGCACGATCGGATGAAATGATTCCCGCTCCCCCATGTACGATAATTGCAAGATGTCTATTCTCATAAATAACCATATACGATGTTACCCCCAAGTATAGTAGCCTGTATCCCGTTCTCGGACATCTTCTCCTGCGGTACACTGAGAATATCTTCGCGCAATACGACGGCATCCCCCAGCTTGCCGACACTCAGAGATCCTTTGCGCTGCTCTTCTGCACCAGCATAGGCTGCTCCGAGCGTGTAGCCCCACAACGCATCTGCTATTGGAAGCGCCTGGTCGGGGAGCCAGGCTGGTCTCTGTAGCGCGGGATCACGGCGCAGGGTCGCTGCATATAGAATACGTAGCGGGTCGAAGATTTCTACAGGGGCATCGGAACCCAGGGCCAGGGGAATACCCATATCGTGCATGGTGCGATAGGCGAAGGCGCGGCGATGGCGCCTGCCCCAGTAGCGCTCGGCGATATCACGATCGGCAACGGCATGGAATGGCTGTATGGAGGCAATGACACCGAGGCGGCGCATACGTTCCAGATCTTCGGGGGTAATCAACTGCACATGCTCCAGTCGATAGCGCAGCCCAGATGCAGGATGAGAAGGCGTTCCCTGCTCAGCTATTAGCTCCTGGGCACGTTCAATCGAGTTGAGGGCAACCTGGGCCGCACGATCACCGATGGCATGGATAGCGATGATCAGGCCCATCTCTGTGGCGTCACTGACCGCGTCCTTCATTTCCTGTTCTGGGATGGTAAGGATGCCGTAGTTGTTGGTTCCTTCGAAGCTTTCGAGCATGGCGGCAGTCTGTGAACCAAGTGTGCCATCGGCAAATATTTTGATGCCGCCCACACGTAACAGGTCGTTTTCGTCGTTATTGATCCCTTCTGTACGCAGTTGCGGTAACATCTGGCGCGGAAGAATCATCTGGACACGAACGCCTGGTTCGCCGCTGTTGCGTAATTCCGTGAAGAGGTTCAGAGATGATTTGCCCTCGATATCATGAATGGTGGTAATACCACTTTTCTGCAAATCTTTCAATGTACGACGTATCAACACACGGTTAAGTTCAGGATCGGGTGGTCCGATGACACGATAAACAAGGCCAGTAGCATCTTCTTCTTGTAGAATGCCTGCGGGTTCGCCTGCACCATCGTGCAAGATTGCTCCGGTTGCTGGTTGAGGCGTTTCGGCTGTAATCTTTGCTCGTTGTAGTGCCTGCGAGTTGACCCAGAGCATGTGCCCGTCTTTGCTCCAGAGGGCGACGGGATGTTCTGGAGCAGCGGCATCGAGCGAAGCTTTGCCAGGAAAGTTCCCTCCCGGCCAGAGATTTTTATCCCAATGGCCACCAAGTATCCAACTACCTGTCGGTGTCCGCGTTGCCCTCTCGCGTACCATCCCGGCAGCTTCATCCTCGCTACTGCAAGCACCTGCGTCGATATAGTGAGCACGGTAAGCAGCGTCGAGCAGGTGAATATGCGCATCGATAAAGCCTGGCAGGACAGTGCGTCCACGCAGATCGATCAATTCTGCATTCTGTCCACCAACGCGGCGTACTTCATCGTTCGTACCTACTGCCAGGATGCGTCCACTTACGCTGTCAACAGCGAACGCCTGTGCTCGTGGCTGCGCCGTATCCATGGTGTAAATATTGCCATTCAGATAGAGCATTGTACTCATACGCTCTAAAAACCCTTTCTAATGTCCATCTCCGTAGAGGCATGCCTTGCGTGTGCCGCGTGTTCGTTTAGAGTTCTCTCAGAATACACACAGACACGCGGCACACACAGACACACGGCACACGCAAGGCATGCCTCTACGAGAACATTTTATTCTTTGATAAAACTGCTGATAGCGTTGGCGAGTGTTTGTGGACGCTGGAGCTGAATATCGTGCGCTGTATCAGGCATCCAGAGCACAGAGCAGTGCTGGATGGCCCGCGCCACTTGTTTCGCCATATAGCCCTTGGCAGCGGCAAATTCGTCGGCGTTTTCTAATCGCTCGGGTGGCTCTTCACCCGGTTGAGGCTCGGCTGCTGCCGGTACCAACAGTACCGGGCAAGCAAGCTTTCCATAATATGACAGTGCCCGGTCTTCCCAGAAGGACTCACGAATGTGGCGTTGATGTTCTGGTTGCAAGCGCTCTTCTACACGTCCGTCAGGCAATGCTCGTACATAAGTCATAATGATATCTTTAATTTCGAGAGACCAGAATGTGTTCATCTCCTGCTTCATAGCACTGGCGAAAGCTTCAGGCGAAGTATAGATCTCCTTGGGAGCTTGCTCGCGAATAAAGCGATCACGGGTCATGCCTGGCCAATGTCTCGGTTCCACATGCGGGCAATCAACCAGGATAAGATGACTGACAAGCGCTGGATGACGGGCTGCCAGTACCAGGGCGACACGAGCTCCCCAGCCATGTCCGACTAGAGCTACCTGCCCCAGACCCAAAGCGGCCATACCTTGTATTACATCCTCTGCAATCGTTACAAGATCGTAGCCATTGTCGGGCTGATCACTCTGCCCATGTCCACGCAGGTCGAATGCAATAACGTGGTAACGGCTACAGAGAGGCTCAGCTACTAAACGCCAGGTATCGGCTGTTGCACCGAGGGCGTGTAGCATAACAATTGGTACATCATCATTGTCTTCTGCTGCTGCCGCTTCTGCCTGTGTTTGATGTGCCAGTTCAGTATCCCATTCGAGATAATGCAGACGTGTGTCATCGGCGTCTACAAAAGAGCTGTGTGGCTTTATCATATGTATACCTCTCTCTTAACATAGAGTTTATATTACTGTCTTGAAATCATGTATACGCTTATGGCAATCAATAGACCACCCACGACGGTCATGATTGAGAGCTGATCATTTAAGAGAACGATAGCAAGTAGTGTACCAAATAATGGCTGTATGAAGAGAGTTGACGCGGCGGCAGATCCATCTATTTTCGATAGGCCCTGAAACCAGGCCAGGTAAGCGATGACTGTTGTCATAAGTGCCAGCCAGCAAATGCTAATCCAGGCCAGAGGCCCTGGTGAATGCCACCCTGTAGAGAGAATACTCCAGCCCGCGACAGGTATCCAGAAGATGACACTGCCTGTTATAGATGCTGCTGTAATAAGTAGCGGTGAATGCTTTACCAGTAACGTTTTGCCTCGCACAGTATAAAAAGCCTCTACAACCAGCCCCATGACTACCAGTAGATCACCAACGATGCGCAGGGTACCACCACCCGGTGGTAGATTGGGGAATACACTACGCTCAACGATAAGATACATTCCTACAAACCCAAGCAAGAGCGCAAGAACTGTCTTTTTCTTGACATGCTCCCGCAGCAATACCCAGGAAAGCGCTGCTGTAAAAATGGATTCACTGGTAATAAGTAATGCCACATCAGAGGCTGTTGTCAGTGCGAGTCCTCCGAATTCAAAGAGTTTGTTAATAACAAAACCAACTAATGATAACACAGCCAGTTGAGGAATGTCTTTACGCGTCAGCTTCAGTTCTCCGCGTTTCATAATAAGCAGAGGTAAGAGGATCAAGGCTGAGATGCTCATACGAAGGGTAAGCATTATGATGAGTGAAGTGCCACGTAGCGCGAATTTGCCAGCAACGTAACTGCTCGCCCACAAGACATTCGCACTGATCAACATAAACCAGGAAAAGGTAGTGCGCGACTGCAATGAGGGTAGGCTACGCGAGGCAATCGGCAATGCTGTGCTCCTTAGTTTTCTTATGTATATGTTCTCATTTCTAAGTTCTAGTATCTCACATTAGTCCCTGACCAACAAGTAACCGTCTGAGTAAGGCGGGGCTATCCAAAAGTCGCTGCTCTGGGTCCGTAGAGGCATGCCTTGCGTGTGCCGAGTGCGTGGACAGAGGGCAAGCAGGCCACGAGGCATACGCAAGGCATGCCTCTACGGGAACTTCTGAGTAAGGCTCAGCTGTACCCTTCATTCTTTCTCTCAGAAGGACTACCAGGCCTTTTTGTTAAAAGAAAGTATCTAGCTTGATAAGCGCTCTCTAATCCTTATCTTCTAGCCTCAATGAGGCTCCATCCCCCTGTATACCTTGTAACGTGTATCTCCGCCAATCTCTTCAATCCTCTTGAAAGATGCTCGCAATATTGGCTCATATTTCAAAAAGCGATTCGCTACCATGTAAAATCGTCCCTGAGGCCGCAGCACCTGTGCGGCTTCGCGTATAAAGTGCCTGGTAATCTCCATGGTCTGGATACCTCCCTGGTGGAAAGGAGGGTTTGTAGCCACCAGGTCGAAGCGCTGCTTCAATACTGCCTGTGCTCCATCGCTCGGCAAGACGCGTATATTCGTTAAACCACTCTGTTCCACAGCCTTTTGTGCAACAGCAAGCGCTGCCAGGCTCACGTCGACCATAGTCACATGACCCTGTGTTGCCAGCCGCGCAATATGCAGACCTATAAAGCCAGCACCACTACCAATATCTAAAGCCTCGTCCGTTGCCCGCACCTCCAGCGCTGCAAGCAAAAGACGCGTGCCCTCGTCTAATTTACTATTGGCAAACACAGCGACATCCTGTACCTGTGTTGTCAGTGGTAGTTCGGCCTGCTTGCGCGCAGACACAACGCGTTGCCCTTTACTGATCGTCAGCGTCTCGACGTTGCCAAAATATTCTTGCATACGCTTTGCCGTGGAGAGTATGCCGCGATCTTTGGCTCCCATAACATAAAGACGACCACCTGCTCGCAATGCAAAAGCGGCTGTCTGTAATCCGTGCAGGATCCATGCGTTGCCTGGCTGATAGAGCAAGTTCATTACCGCTACATCCATTGTTTCTGCAGGATGGTGCAAGATATAATCGTGAAATGCAAAATGCTGTACATCTGGTCTGTTTATAAAGGATGATAAAATAGCTCCGGCTGTGGCAATGTTGTCTTCGGCGAGTGTAATAGTACCGCCTCTCAGATCTTGTGCTGCTCGTTGTACGAACGGGTCAGCCGCTGAATTGAGGATCAAGACGTGATCATGGGCGGCAAGTTGTACAGTATCACATAAGAGACAAGATTGAAGTATCATGTATAGCCCTCTACATTGATAGTGATTTCCTGGATGATATCACCCTCGTGGCGAAAACGGTACCCCTGGTTGGTGTTACGACAAGCCCAACCATTCTGCTGGGCGCTTGCGAATGTGGTCAACACCTCATTCCTTTAGAACTGCTCAAGGAACTGCTGCAAAACCTGGGCGATACCATCTTGTGGAGCAATCTGAACAGGATTGGCAGAAGATGAATGCAATGTAATACTTATTTCTACCCATCTATCTTTATGTATGAATGTATATTCATAATAGCGGTATATCAATTCATGGCTTCTTCATGCCTCAATGGTATAGTATCATCGTAGCGAATGAGACATACTGAACCCTGACAATCGGGGGTAATGGTAGGGTGGTAGTTATTATATCTGTACAGTGCTGATAATGGGACTGGTGATGGTAGGGAATGTGGACGCACGAAGTAGATAGTGTCGGGGGAACGCATCTATGTATTCTTGGGAAGCTACGTGGTTTTGTGGGGTGAATACATAGATGTAAAGGTGCATATACGCAGCCTGAGAAGGAGTAAGTTGAGGCGGGGATGTGGAAGTGACCAGGCTGCGGGTAGTGATGTGGGGTGGTGCGGAGGCATCCATGTCGTTTGAGGCGGTGTTATGTGGTTAGAGGAGGCGACGAGTTGGATCAAAATTACGAATATGGATGTAGACGTGGTGTCTGCTTATGTAGGTTGAAGTAATGTGGTAGGGAGAAGCAGAAGCTGTGAAAACAAATACTTGACGAAGATGTTATAGCATTATGTGTTGTAAATGTTTTGTGGGGATATGTGGTATGGGTGAAGCCTGCGGGATTTCTTCCCGCAGGTTTCTTTTTTTCTCCCATTCAAATCAATCATTTTAGCTCGTGCGGATGAAAGTCATCTCTCTCTTTCGGTTGCTGTAGAAGCAAATCATCCTCAACTGGTTATTCTGGATTGGATGTTGCCCGGTCTGGATGGGTTTGCATGGTATTATGAACAAGGAACCTTCCACTCTTTCAACCATCGTCGGGTACGGTGATCACGTACACGAATGCTTGCATATTGCTGATAAATACGTATGGCGAATGTTGGTATCACATCAGGATTATCAGGGATGTAGTGCGGTGAGCCATCTTCGTGAACAAGTAGACCTGTATGCCTTCCTGTATACCAGGGCGACATCAGGTTCACGAATGTTACAGAGTGATCGC
>WNGE01002548.1_pt1 | contig 22833 bp, 25 predicted proteins | sample 5400651 | NCBI WGS metagenome assembly WNGE01 (sample SAMN13153370, study PRJNA577476) | soil metagenome | isolation source: 60 cm soil or saprolite under grassland replicate 2 | place: USA:California | collected 2016-06-15
GGCTTATGCTGTTCCCTCATCACCAGAGGGGAGAGGAATTGCGCCTCTCATCAAGGAACAAGTTGTCTAGCTTTCGCTAGTTCGTCATCCTTCGATTTGCACCGATTTCGACGAAACGGGTCGCACACGTCCGTTGAAGCCTCTGAGTAGAAGCCATAGAATTTGTCAAGCCCCTTGTACTAGCCATACCGAACACACGTGTGGCCGGGATGCCTCTCACGCACACAACTTTCCCCTGGCCTCTGGACATCGTCCAGAGGCTTCGCTTCCTCAACTATTCGGGGTGGGGATGCCAGGCAGGCAGGGAGCTAGCCGCGCGGCTAGCTCCCTGCCTGCCTGGCCACTTTCCCCGGATCGTACCTCTCCTCTGTCTGGATCAGATGGACGGCGACAATCAACATTTTGCGCATGACTGCCACTACTGCCATGCCCTTTTTCATCCCACGAGCCACCAGGCGCTGGTAGTAAGCCCCAAAGGGAGAGGCTTCCAGGTGAATGCTGCGCAACGCGGCTAAGTACAGGATGCGGCGCACTCGGCCGCTGCCGTGTTTGGACAGCTTGGTCTGCCCTTTCCATTTCCCGCTCTGTTTGACCTGCAGATCGAGCCCAACGTAGGCGACCACCTGGTCGATGCGCGTGAAGCGCGTGAGATCCCCCAATTCTGCCCGCAGCACCGCCACGGTCGTCGGTCCAAATTCCGGCACGCCCAGCATACCTGTGGCCTTGGGGTCCTGATTCAGCAACTGGTCGATCTCGCGTTGCAGCTGCTCCAGGTTCTTCTGGGTATGGTCCAGCTGATCGCAGAGAATGCGCAGGCTCGATGAGCGAGCGGCGACGGCCACCCCAGGGCTTCCCGACGACTTGGCCAATCCCACCAGTTCTTGCGCGGTTGGTCGCCCCGTTTGAGAACCGCCAGAGCCGTGGGCCGCGTGGGATCAACAAAAACCTGCGTGAATTCGGGGAACAGCACGACCAACAGGGCGTGGATCTCATTTTTGTAGCGTACCACGTCATCACTGAGCTGCTTTTGTAAGCGCATCAGTTCGCGGTAGGTGGCTACTTGCTCACTCGGGACATAGCCGAAGCGTGCTTCTCCGCTGAGCAGCGCTCGTGCAATCGTGACTGCATCGAGCCGATCCGTTTTCGCTCGCAACCCGCGTTGTTGCGCAAAGGCATGCATCTGGGCCGGATGTAACAGACAGACCTGGTAGCCACGCTTAAGCAGCGCCTGCAACAGATTCTCTCCATAGCGCGAGGTGGCTTCCAGTCCCACCAACACGTGCTTGGGCGCGACCTCCAGTCCCTCAAGTCGCTCAAAAAGCCAGTCGAACCCTTGAAGCGTATTGGCAAACGGGGTTGATTTGATGACCTGTCGTTTGTCCTTCGTCAAGCAGGACATCGTACACGACTCCATGCCAATATCGATGCCCACCACATGGGTCGTCACGGCCTGCTCGGGCATCGGGGAGGAAGATCCAGACATCATCGTTGCTCTTTCTCATCGCCGCCGTTCTCCTGCTCACACAGGAAAACCTACAGGGACGCACCTCAACGGGGAAGACCGCCCTATCAGGACGAGCGAGAACTCATGTTGGATCGGCAGTCCTCCCAGCGCGTGCCAGGGGCTGCAACAAGCCCCATTGTCGCTTGCAGTCCTGATGGACGGGGAGCAGTCTACTCACGGCGGTCGCTGTCCGTTTCCAAACGCGCCGCATGTTACAATAAAGGCTCTCCCGTTGCTTCCACCAGTAGAGCAGATGTCATCTTTCTCAGATGCCCTCTCCTATCTACCAATTAGTATATGAGTTACCAATAGTGTTAGTGATCAGATGACAAACTCGGCCAGCGAGCGTTTGTGCTCGGTGATCCGCAGCAGACAATTGATCAGCGCGGCCAGATACCATAAGTGAGCTTCCAGATGCTCCTTGACGCGCTGATACAACTTCTTGGCATGAAACAGCTCCGCCACCCAACTCAGGTTGGTTTCGATGGTAAAACGCTCGTTCCAGGTGCCCCGCGCACAGCACTGGATATTCTGTGTTGGGGCGTCCTTCTCACGAAAGCCCTGGTCGGCCAGCGCGATCGTCTCGCCATCATATCCAGTGGCCAGTGGGCGAAAGACGTTGTCCGGCTCGTTGGCGGTGGCCCAGGTCCAATCCACCACCTCGCCCGCCTCGTTGATCAACCACGCCAGCTTGATGCCGACAATCCAGCGCCCGTTCGATTTGCCTTTCTTCCCGATCTGCTGCTTGCTGCGCCCTTCGCGGCGCGGGTGGATCAACTCGATCCCGTAGGTGTCTACCACCGTGAAGAAGGTCGGGTCGGCCAGAAAGTCAAATGCCTGTTCGGCACAGTCGCGCAGCAGCCGCTGGAGCCGCGTCCGTTCGGGTAGATGCGGGAACCAGGCACGGTAATTCTTGTTCAACCAGCTCTCAAAGGCGCGAAAGCGTCCGCCTTTAAGCGCAAAGAGCAGCCCGATGGTCACAATCTCACTCGAATACAGATAGGCATCCAACCGCTTGTTGACAGGGCCCAGTTGGTCGTCTACCATGCAAAACAGGCGGATGATGATTTCGTCCGTCGGCATACCGTCCTCCTTTGATGTGTTGTGTGTACCCACATCGTAGAGGACGGTTGTGCTTTTCGCAAGCCCACTCTACCGCCTAGTCAACTAGCACCATTGGTTTATTATATTTCGCGGCCCAACGCCCATGAGTTTACCCGCCTGCGGGTGGGCAAGGATAGCCTCATTATACAACAACTTTGCCAGCAGGTAGTCTCAGTAGATCACAGGTTTGGGTTTCGGCGGTGGATCCACTGCCGAAATAACGCCATAGACACGCTCAATCGCCCGACTTAAGAAGCGCGTCATCCGTTCCAAGCGAAAGCGAGCACGCGCTACGCGGCGTGGCCCTTGACCAGAAAAGCGCAGATACAGCCAATGCAGCCGTATCCAAATATTCACAATCAAGAACGCGATGCCCATCAGCAGAAAGCGCAGTGCTGGATTGGGCGAAGTCGTTCGTGCCCGTACTTGCTCCATCAGCCGATAGCCACTTTCAATCCCAAAGCGCCGCCGATAGCGCGGACGAATGCGCTGGGCTGGTTCCTGCACACGCAGGCAGACATACACCAGCCAGCGCACCTGCCGACGTTCCGAATTATACGCAGCGTTTAAAACTTTTTATTCCGTTCAAACCCCTGAAGAAATTTCTCAGGTAGCAATATCCTGTCGGCGGTTCATTGAAGGACTAGCAAATACTCTTTATCCAGCTAAGAACGAGCAAGTTAAGGGAAGAGATGTCGACGCAAAGGCTTATCGAAATAGGCTTTGGGCATATATCGAGGAAAGGCTCGACGCATCTAAACAAACGAGAGATTTAGTAAAAACTGGTCTTCAAGATTTAGGATCACGAATCGACAAAATGGATAAACTTGCCAATAAAGGCGCGCACGAAAATATTACCCTATTGGAAGTAGATCGACTATTAATCGCTCTTGTTACGGTAACCTATGATTTGCTTTCATTAACACCACCACCAGCTGAGGTCCCAATAGAACCGCATCTTTCTGAAATCTACAAATTCATTGAAACGATTGATAAAGATAGAGGGAATGAGGAGTAAAACCCTTCCTAAAAGGATGCCAGTCAAGCCAAGCAACAGGTCTCCGTACAAGAAACTCAATCCTCTTCGAGCCAGCGTTGGAGATAGGGCACAACCGCCCGCTCCAGACGCACCATAGCGTCAATCATTTGGGATTGGATTGCCGGCCAGGATTCGCGATCTAGCTCACGGAGGCTAGGGCAAGCAATCGTCCAGGCAAGTGCAGGATATGGCCAGGGGTGTTCTGAACTATGCGCTTCTCGCAGCCAAAGCAACGATCCACCAAAAGCCTCGTTGATCTGCTTCTGTTGACAGACAAGGCTGTCGTAAATCTGCTCGCCATCACTGCGCAGGAGCGCAAACTCAACAAGCGCATTGGGCGTATCATACTCCAGACGGTAGCGGAAGCAAAAACCGACACGGCAGAACTCGACATAGGAGCGCCTGGTTGGACTCCGCAACGAGAAACCTGTCTGGCGGTTCGACTTTGGAAGCAAGCTCGCCCAAAGGGCATGATAAGTTTGACCAATATCCGACATGCGTCTCTCCGTGCTACACCGCCTCGAAGCTGCCAGACTGCAGGTGGTGTTAGCCAACCAGGAACAACACACGTTTGATCCTGCTAGAATGCAATAAGTATCCGATGCGCTCGCCAGGTAGATCAGCTCCCTATCTTCTCCACCCACCCATTGACTTGAATATGACCACCTCTTTGAAGTCATGCAGTGCCGCGATCATCTCCTGGATAGGAAGCTTCTTCTGGTCTATACGCTTCCAGTCAGCTCGATCCAATGTTCCAATCACCAGATACTTATTACCAACGATTTCCGGGTTGAGGACAGTGAAGGCTCTCGCAATAAGATCATCTAACTCGTCCTGGTGAGCGATCAACAAATCGCAGTGAAGACAGTAGCGACACGTTTTATTCAAAAGCAGTGGTTGCGTTGGATCGATATGGACGAACAGAGGCAGTTTTCGCTGCCCTGTCTTGTTTGAGCATTGCGGACATTTACTAAACCGCGCGTCCCGATAAGGGTTGAGAAAGAAGCGATAACGCGGGGGCTGCTTGCTAAGTCGTGGGATGTCGTCCTTCCCATCTTTCTCTCCCATTGCTACCTCGTTCTTCTGTGAGAAAACGCTTGCTCTCTTATCGAATATCCTGGGCCATATATCGAATAGGAACACCTAGATCATTGATCCACTCGATCCATACAACAGGCTGTATCCATTCGTCACGAGCTGCTGTTCTGACTTCCAAGATGCCACTTCGCCTGCGAGCTCGCGTGATCTTCCGTCTCCTGGCCACACCTTCAATCTGTGCATAGGTTTTGTAATATTGGCAGATCAGGTTGATATCCCTGACATTGACCAATGCGTGCGCTTTTTCCATCGCGTATCTTCCTCCATTACTCACCCATAGCATATCACGCATGTGTCCCCTGAGAGCAACCATCTAAAGGAACTAAGTTTAGCATTAAATCTACTAGACAGACTCGGCAAGCAGCTTTTACATGATGCCAAGATGTTCAAGATACTTTTTCTACGCTAACTGTTTTCTAGCGTACTTTTTCTACGTTGACCGTAGAGTCATTCCACGATTATGGTGGGGTTTTTCGCTCTTTCACGCTCATTCTATTCCACGATTACGATAGACCGCACACACTGCTGCTATTTATGCTGCCCGTGACGGCTTTGATGTGCTGGTTATCGAGCGCAGCGGATTGGGCGGTCAGGCCGGAATTACCGAGCGCCTGGATAACTATCCGGGGTTCCCCGAAGGGGTGACTGGCAGCGAGTTCGCTGAGCGTATTATCGACCAGGCTAAACGCTTTGGCGTCGAACTGCTCTCAGCTCAGAACGTTGTGCGTGTTGGCAATGACGAGGATGCCCACTATGTTGAGACAGACTCTGGGCACGGCTATCGCAGCAACGCGGTTTTAATCGCTACTGGCTCTACCTACAAACGCCTTAGAGTACCGGGCGAAGAAGATTTTATCGGTGCCGGCGTCCATTTCTGCGCGACCTGCGACGGCCCATTCTATAAAGGGCGCGAGGTGGTAGTCATCGGGGGCGGCAACAGCGCCGTCGAAGAGGCAGCCTTCCTGACACGCTTCTGTCCAAAGGTAACCATCCTGGTGCGCGGCTCGGAATTGACCGCCAGCAAAGTTGCCGTCGATAAAGCCAATGACTCACCAGGAATAGAGATCCGTTTCAATACCGTTGTGGCGGAGTTCAAGGGAAAAAACAACCGTATGGATACAATAGTGGTCAAGAACACTGAAACGGGTGAGACAGAGGAAATGCATCCTGCGGGTGTCTTTGTCTTCGTTGGTCTCTCGCCAAACAGTAAACCCTTCAAGGATATCGCGAAAGTGGATGCTCAAGGATTTATCATGACGGGCATTGATTTCCAGACGAGCACAGAGGGTATCTTTGCGGCAGGCGATGTGCGCTCAGGCAGCACGAAGCAACTGGTAAGCGCCGCCGGTGAGGGCGCCGCTGCCGCCCTTGCTATCCGCGAACACCTGCGAGGTCATGATGCGCATACCATGGAGAAAGCATTGGTTGGAACAGCATCGAACTGAGGGACGTGCTGGATAAATCCGCACTCTACATTATACATAGAAGGAGCGGGGCAAGCTCCGCTCCTTTGTTGCTAGAAACGCTTTTACATACCAACAAGGCCTTCAGTTATTGGCAACCAGAGAAGCCTCTTGAGGAAGCCAGCTGTATATACAGCTACAGCAACCCTTTACCCTGCAAGAAAGATGTTGCGACCTCTTTGACTGCCTGGCTAACAGGCGTCCCGCTGGCTTTTTTCGTTGCTACCTGCTGCTGTAAATTAATGCTCACCTCAGTAGTCAGATACTGTGCCAGCGGATTGAGGGCAGTCGCGATGCCAGGGTCGCTCTGTAGTATAGTGTCACGTACAATAGGCGCAGGATGGAATTCTGTAAACCCATGCTTATCATCATCGAGGAAGATAAAGCCTTGCGTTATAACCGAACCATCAGTTGTGTAGCACTCGGTAACATTTGCTGCCCCACTCTTCACGGCGGTGAAACCGATTGAATAGTCAACCTTTTTGACTGATTTGAAACTGGCTGTTTTGAATCCGTAAATTGTCTCTAAATTATCGAAGAAGGTAACGCCATCACTCTGTGTTGCCAGCGTCAACTGCGGTACCTTAGGAGCCAGTTGCGAAAGGGTGGTGACCCCCAACTTCTGAGATTCTGCCTTTGAAGTACAGAGGGCGTAACCATCATTCAAAGGCGCCTGATCGAGCCATGTAATGTGATACTGTTGCTCGAAGCCGTTCTTGACAGTCTGATAATCTTGTTGTGGATTGAACGCTGATTTAACTCCTAGTATATTCAGCCCTGTCCCAGTAAACTCTGGATAGAGATCAATTGCGCCGCTCTTGAGTGCATTAAACACGACAGGGGTCTGTCCTAGAGCTAATTTTGGGGTAACTGTGTAGCCAGCCTTCTGAAGCAGCAAGACATACATCTCACCAAGTAGCTGGGCTTCGGGATCGAGTTTGCTCCCAACTGTTATCGGCACTTTTGTTGGCGTAGATGTACCGCTGCTAGTGGGAGGACTTCCAGAGGAACCACCGCATGCTGCCAAGATGAGCATGGGGATAAGAGCGAACAGTAATAAGAACTTCGCTCCTAATGAATGCTTGTGAAAAGTCATTTTAACCTCCTAAAACTTCAAACGAACCAATGAAATAGGTGCAGACACGATACTGCACGAAGTTGTATATTGCCTTGCATCCTGCCTGACCCGAAGCCTTGCCGCGAGTAAGCGGCGTTGGCAGGATGGCTTTCAAGGCTATGTTTTGGCTATTGCTACCTGTTCCTGCACTTTCAGGCCTTCAGGAGTCAGGACACGCTGTAACCAACTCATAAACACTTCTACTGACATTGCCAAAATAGCTACGGAGACTGCCCCAACGGTGAGTTCTGTATAATTGAAGACATTGAAACCATCTACAATGTAGTCTCCGTAGCCCCCTGCACCAATAAACGCGGCCAGAGTTGCGGTTGCGATGATCTGCACCGCCGAGGTACGGATGCCGGCCGCGACAAGTGGTGTGACGAGTGGAGCTTGTATCCGGGTGGCGATCTGCACGGTCGTCATCCCCATTCCCTTTGCTGCCTCAATCGTAGCTGGATCGATTCCGCGAATTCCTGTATAGGTATTGAGCAAGATTGGCGGGATGCCTATCACAATCAAGGCGATAACGGCGGGTTCAAAGCCGATGCCAAAGAAAGGGACAAACAATATGAGAACGGCGATGATGGGAATTGCACGCAACAGGCCACTCGCATTTATTGCAAGAAAGGCCAGGAATGCATTGCGCGAGACGAGTGCACCCAGTATAACTCCGATAATAATTGCCACAAGAATAGAAAAGCCACAGATCTTAAGGTAATCGATGGTATGTCCCAGAAAGTCGTTACCAGGGTCCAGGATATAGTTGAAATATTGCATCTAATCCAGAATCTCCCTTCTATGCAACCGACAGAGAGCCACGTCCCCGGTTAAGTCCGGTTTGTAAGGCCAACAGCAAAAGATCAGCCGCGACAGCGAAGAAAGCTATCAATATTGCTCCTGCTACGACTGCATTGTAATCACCACTCACGATATTCTGAAAAATCAGCTCTCCTAATCCCCCCTGCCCTACCAGTGCAGCTAAAGACGATATACCGATCGTTGTCACCGTTGCAATACGAATACCTGCGACAATGACGGGTAGCGCTAAAGGCAGAGTAACGCGAAACAGTACCTGGTGACGTTTCATCCCCATTGCCCGGCCCACTTCAATTAGCAAAGGATCAATACCATTTACGGCTGCCGCGGTGTTACGGATCAATACAAGCATGTTGTAGAGAACCAGCGGAATAAAAGCTGTTGCAGGGGAAAATCCAGTAATAGGGATGAGCAAAACAAATGCCGCAATGCTAGGGATGGTGTATAACAAACCCGAAACTGTGATGATCGGGAGGTAAAGTCGTTTATAGCGAGCCACCAATAACCCTATTGGAATGGCTATGATGATCGAAATTAACATAGCAGTACCAACTAACGCCAGAGTCTGTAAGAACAGGTTAGGAATACTGCCTGGATCGCTCAGATCATAATTGTAGGGCTGCAGTATATATTGCATGAAAATCCCTCAACAGACGTACTCATCGCACGTTGACTTATATTCTTGTCCACTCAGGGCTGGATTCGTTACTTCGTGTCCTGGTTATCTCATGATTGATGCTTGCGAGGGTAATATATCCGAGAGATTCTTGGGTATCTTTGGTCTGTACAGCGAGGGCGGGGGCATTGGTTTCGAGGAGTTTCAACATGGCTTCGAGCAACGTAGAATCAGAAAAGATCGTTGGAATATCTCCCCAGTGAGCTGAAGACACCGCCTCTGGCTTTGCATCCAGCGCATCAGTAACGGGTAAATACTGAAGCTGTCGCAGTATGTTATCAGCCCCTACCAGCTTACGCACATATTCGTTGCTCGGCTTTGCGAGCAGTTCGACTGGAGTGCCAAGCTGCATCAATTGGCCCTCATGCAGTACAGCAATCATATCACCAAGCTTAAATGCCTCTTCGATGTCATGCGAGACGAAGAGAATGGTTTTGTGTACGTCACTTTGGACACGCAACAGTTCGTCTTGCATCCGAGCGCGGGTGATAGCATCGAGAGCGCCAAAGGGTTCATCCATCAAGAGGATCGCGGGATCTATTGCGAGCGCACGTGCTAATCCTACGCGCTGCTGTTGCCCACCCGAGAGTTGACGTGGAAAACGCTTGCGATACTCTGCTGGTGGCAAGCCAACCAGTTCGAGAAGTTCGTCGACACGCTCAGCTAGCTGCTTTTTCGACCAGCCACCTGCAATCTCGGCGGTCACACGAATATTTTCTGCAATATTCATATGTGGAAAAAGGCCGACTTGTTGTATGACGTAACCGAAACGGCGGCGCAGCAAAATCGGATTTTCCTCAAGGATATTTTTACCATCGATGATTATCTCGCCAGAGGTAGGTTCTATGAGGCGATTAACCATGCGTAACAGTGTTGTCTTACCAGAGCCAGAGGTACCTACGAGCATACAGGTAGTGCCTTCTGCTACTTCGAAAGTAACGGCATTGACAGCAGGTTTATTGGTGCCAGGAAATTGCTTGGTGATGGCCTGGAAAGCAATTTTTGCCATACCACTAATACTCCTTAATCTTGACTAAAATATCCAGGATGACATACAGATTACATGAGTTCCTCACAGCAATGATAAATTTTGCCTTTCACAATTGGCATTATCTTGCTCTACTGCAATCCTTCTGATGTTTTATCTACATGTTACTACGTCATTACTTGTTTCTATTTAGCAAAAGATTACACGAGAATTTCATGGTTAGAAACAAGGAGCTCTTCCCATAATATTCCACACCGGTAATATTCCGCTATTTGGCACGTAGCGACGCAACCAAAAACCATTATATGAGACTATCTTTACAATTGCAAAATTACGGCACTTACTCTTGTGAGAAGAACACGCTCTTTAACTCGGTATAGAGCTGGACGGCATGCATGCCCATCTCGCGCCCAAAGCCACTCTTTTTGTAGCCTCCAAAGGGGGCCTCTGTATGCACACTATGGTTAGAGTTGACAGAAAGGACGCCTGCGCGAATCCCCTTCGCGACGCGGATCGCCCGGCCAAGATCCCGAGTCCACACCGAGCCTGACAGGCCGTAGGCGACATCATTGGCTCGCCGGATGGCTTCCTCCTCCGTATCGAATGGAATGACGCATACAACAGGCCCAAAGATTTCCTCCTGAGCTACGCGCATCTTGTTATCGACGTGAGTGAGTATAGCAGGCTCGAGAAAATAGCCTGTTTCGTTATCAGCTGGAACAGTTCCTCCAATGAGCACCTGCGCGCCTTCCTTCTGACCGAGCGCAAGGTAGTCGAGCGAACGCTGGCGCTGGCCAGCCGAGATGAGAGGCCCAACCTCGCTCTGTTCGTCAAGTGGCTGTCCGACGTGCAGTGCAGCTGTGCGCTGAGCGAAGCGCTCAACAAACTCATCGTAGATCGACCGTTGAACAAGCAGGCGGGAGCGGGCGCAGCAGTCCTGTCCGCAATTGCCGAAGACAGCGAAGACTGAGGCCTCGATACAGCGCTCCAGGTCGACGTCGGAGAAGACGACATTGGCGGCTTTGCCGCCAAGCTCAAGCGAGACGCGAGTGATATTCTCGGCGCAAAGACGCATGATCTGCGAACCAACTTCGGTCGATCCGGTAAAAGAAACCTTCGATACCAGGGGGTGAGTAACCAGTGCATTGCCGATAGCAGAACCAGGTCCGGGCAGCACAGAGATCACGCCGGGAGGGAGACCCGCCTCCATCAAAATATCAGCCAGCAGTAGAACCGAGAGCGGCGTAAGCTGTGCGGGTTTCACGACAACCGTATTGCCACAGGCCAGGGCGGGCGCAATCTTCCAGGATGCAATCACCATAGGGAAGTTCCATGGAGTGATCAGGGCGCACACGCCAACGGGTTCCCGTAGTGTGATTTCGAGGCCCGCATCCTGTACCGGGATGGTCTCGCCGAAAATCTTGTTTGCCGCTCCTCCCCAGTACTCGAGTACTGTCGCAACCAGGCCAACCTCGCCGCGGGCATCTCGAATCGGCTTGCCAGCATTGCGCGCTTCAATGACAGCAATGTCCTCCTGGCGCTCCCGCACCAGATCCGCGGCTTTGAGCAGAATGCGGCCACGCTCCGTGGCACTGAGACGCGGCCACCTGCCTTCCTCAAACGCCTGGTATGCCACCTGCACGGCCCGCTCCACATCTTCAATTCCGGCATCGGCTACCTCAGCAAAGGGGAAACCTTTCCCCGGCTCAATCACACTAAATGTCTTGCCCTCTGCGGCGGGAACTCGTTTCCCACCGAGCACTAAATGTTCGCTTGTCATAGTACCTCCTCATAGATAATCCTGTAGGGACGTGGCGGGCCGGGGCGAGCGCGTTGGCAGGTCGAGCGCCTTCCTGGGCGACCCAAGGGTCGCCCCTACGGCTACGGCGTGGCTCCAGTGCTGTTTTGTGGTTGTTAAGCGGGGAGGTGAGCTGCCAGGGTGGATGCTCGCTATTTTGATAGAAATAGCGAGTAAATTGCTCGGTAAAGTTTTGATAATTGATGAGCTTATTGAGTGAGTGCTTGCTAATTTGAGGGGGATAGGGAGTAAATTGCTCGGTAATGTTTTTGAAATTGATGGGCTTACCTGTTCGACGCTCGCTATTACGGGGGGAATAGGAAGAAAGTTGCTCGGCAATATTTTTTGGTGAGTTGATGCGCTGTCAGGGCGAGGAAGCGGGTCAGGTATAAGTCCAATTTGTAGATTTCTTTTTGAAGTGGACCTGGTCATGGGTAGGCCTCCTTATGGGTGTGGCTCTATACTTATTATACTGATGGAAGCAAATGTTTTGTTAGGGTGAAGTTCAGCATTTCCGCTTTTGCACATGGCATCTGCGTGAGTTGGAGATTGTTCATCGATGTGTTCCTTTCAAAGGATCAGTTGCTGATGGCAACTCGATCTTGCTATACGTTGTCGTCTTCAACGAGACTCTTTAACCGCTGCAGACGCTCGTCCCACTGCTTGTCAATCGTCTCAATCCACGCGCTGGCAGCCTGGAGTGATTCCGGATTGAACACGTATCGTTTCTCGCGTCCTTTCATCTGCACCTGCACCAATCCTGCATGGGCCAGCAGATCAAGATGCTTCATGATCCCTTGCCGAGTGATCGGAAATTCGCGCGCAAGCTGCGTCGCCGTTTTGGGGCTGCTTTGCGCAAGTCGGGTCAACAACCGCCGCCGGGTTGCATCCGCAAGGGCAGTAAACACCCGATCTTCGATCTCAATCATAGCTCCCTGCCTGGAGGTAGGCGATGAGTTCGCCCAGCTCTTTTTCCCACCCTTGCGTGTTGTCCTTGAAACGGGCCTGACGCACCTCGTCTGGCAGCGCCTCGAACCCCTGCTCCGTCACGGTGATGCGGGTCCCTTCAGGCACCGTTTCCAAAGCAAAGACCACCAAGGTCTGCGCAGGATGGGGAGGCGCGATTTGCCAGTGGAAACCAAAGCGATCCATCGGCTCAACAAGGGCGATCGAGCCCGCGCCGCCCCAGCCAAACGTCAGGGCTTCGCCAACGGCTAACCGTTCAAAGCGTATCGGTTCAAACCACTTCGCAAGGTGCTCCGGCGTAGTAATCGCCCGCCACACCCGCTCACGATCTGCCGTAACGACGATGCTCCGTTCAATCACGACTGCTTCCATAAATAGCTCCTTTCTAGTGCAACCTATTGGTTACACTATCTTATCACAGATTCTCTCACTGCGCAACCAATCAGTTGCAGAATGGCACTTGACCAACGTCAGCGAACCGGTGCAAGACTCATGCTAGTCCTGGCTCTTGTTCTGGGGCCGGGAGAGTTCGATGGCAGTGTAGGTCACGTTATCCCACGCGTTGTGGATGCCGATGAACAGCAGCAGCACCGTTCCCGCAGCGATGACGAACAGTGCCGGCGCCGGATGGCCTGGGAGCAGAATCGCCGCGACGACGAGGGCGGTGTAGGAGACCAGCGGCAAGACCGTATGCCACAGCCAGTCTTCCAGCACCGGTTGATACGCCGTCGTCAGGCGGCGTGCCCGCCGGAGCACGATGATGACGTAGGTCACCCCCCCGAGACCCGAAAGGCCGAGCAGCAGGCCAGCATGCCAGAGCGCCTGCCACGGCGCACTGAGAGTCGCGGCGATCAGGAGTGCGACGCAAAAATGCACAACGTTTGGTGTGCTGAAGGTCGCAATCCCGTCACTCGGCGACGACACTCGCACCCGCCTCCCCGCGATCAAGGTAATCACCACGAACATCAAGCCCGTCAGCGTCGCCGCAGCGGAGCCGATGATGACGTAAAAGTTTTGCCAGGTGGCAAGCGGCGACAGCGCAGCCTCTTGCATGATGGATACTCCCTTCAATGTCAATGCAAACGGTAGACGGCTCATCCGCGAGAGCCGAGGAGGCGGATGAGGCACGATGGGACGGGTTGCAGCAAAGAGCTACACCCGGCGTTGATAGGGCTCACTCCGTGTTTCTGAGGAAGACATGTCCCTGCTCTTCATCTCAAGCCAGAGGCTGTACCGCTTGAGCGACTCGTATGATCTCGACCGTGCCCAGCTCGCCGTTGACGCGCAGCCAATCGCCGGTATGCAGGCGCATCGTCGCGTTGCCGCAGCCGACCACTGCGGGGATGCCCAGCTCGCGCGCCACGATAGCCGCGTGTGAGAGCGGCGCACCCACATCGGTGACGACCGCGACTGCACGTGGGAAGAGCGGCGTCCAGCCGATGTTCGTAACCGTGGTTACCAGGATCTCGCCGGACTGCAGTTGCTCGCCCTCTTCGACGGTGAGGACCACTCGCGCACGACCCTCGACGGTGCCGGGCGCACCAGGAAAACCGGTAATCGCATCGCCGGAGGGGATACTCTTGCCGCTTGCATCGAACACATCGCTGCGTCGCTGTGGGTTTGCAGCCCACTGAAAAGGATCGAAGTGTCCGCGGATCAATACAGGGTAAGACGGCAGCGCACAATAGCCAGCGTAGATTGCCTGGCGATCCGCAATAGAAGAGAGAGCGGTGTCGGAGCCTTCGAGCAGGGCCAGGATCTCTCCTAGCGATAAGAAGAAGAGCTTTTCGCCATACCCGGTCAGCGCACCCGCCCGCAGGACAAAGGCCCGCAGCGGCCACAAGACGCGAGCCTGCTCAGAGCGTGTCGCCTCACGCTCATGAGCCGATGTTCTCGCCCTGGCGATCTTGCCACGCAACTTCGCTGCCTGGCGTGGGTAGCGGTGCTGGAAACGGTCCCACGCAGCCGCCTGCGCCGCTTTCTGGCGGGCGAGCAGCGTCATGATATCCGTTGGCGCTTCGCGCAATCCGGCGAGTTGCTGATCGATCCAATGCGGGTCCTCGGCCGGGCGTGGGTAAGAGATCTCGAACAAGTGCGGGCTGTGGTGACCGTACTGACGGGTAAAGGTCGCACGATCGATCTCGCCACGCATCAACTGTGTCAGGCCCTGCAGGGGTCCCAGGCTGGCTAACTGGTTCGTCCCGGAGTCCGTCGCCAGGAGCAGCGTATTGGTATCAGCCTCGCCCACCAGTTTCCGCAGCGTATTTCGCACCTTGATGAAAGCGCCACCATCGCCCTTGGAGCCAGCCTCCAGCATGTAGTTACACTCATGAAGGTATGGTAAAAGCTCGTCCTGCCAGAGCCTCGTCAGGTCCGTGGGACTGGATGCGGCCTGGATGCGGGTCAGCAGCTCTTCGCAGCGTGTTGGTGCCATTGCCAGGAAAGCCGGGAGCTTTTTTATATTGCCGCGTATCCGCCGCCTGTTCCGCAGCGTTGCTGGTAACACCGTTCGAAACACGTTCCAACGCGACACCGGAAGCAGCGGGATCTCCAGGTCGTCGGGGACGCGTCCGAAGATATCGCCAATGCTCTCAAAGAGGCGCTTGCGATTCATGCCAGCTGCCGCAACCATTGTCATCAGCGGACTCAGATTCATATAAAAGCGTCCGCCGATGTTGCCGATTGGCGAATAGCCTCCGATGTAGAGTGTCGGCATCATATCGGCGATGACGATTTGGAGGAGCGACCAGGAGCAGGGCGTCATCACATCAGGAACAGCCTCACCAGCGTTTCCTCTCGTCCACAGGCAATCAACGGTCAGACTATCATTCCACGCATCGATTCCCTGGTTCTTGTTGTGCAAGGTGGTGATCGGACGTGCCTGGACAATGAAGAAGCGATCAGCAGAGAGGACCCACTCGATATCCATAGGTTGTCCATAGAGTTCCTCGATCCGCACCCCGAGGCGGGCCAGCTCTCTTGCCTGGGTAGGGCTGAGCACAGCCTGCATCCGCCGATCTGCCGGGACAGGTTCTTCCAGTGTGCCGATGGGCTTGCGCACGGTCATCACGTCCTTCTCGTTGATCTCAGAGGTGACAATGGCTCCACTATTCTTGTCGACGACAACCGTGTCAGGAGTCACCAGCCCACCGACAATAGCTTCGCCCAGTCCCCAGGCGGCATTGATCATGATCTGATCATGTACACCGGTCACCGGATTGGCAGTGAACAGAATGCCAGCAGCCTCGGCAGGAACCAACTCCTGCACCACAACGGCCAGGCTCACCGATGCCGCCGCGATGTGGTTGCGGATACGATAGCCGATCGCGCGCGCCGTCCAGAGAGAAGCCCAGCAGCGTTTCACGGCGTCGAGCACCTGAGCTTCGCCGTGCATGTTCAGGTACGTCTCCTGCTGACCGGCAAACGAGAGATCAGGAAGATCTTCAGCGGTAGCAGAGGAACGAACGGCGATCGGCAGGTCACCTCCACCCAGTCTGGTGTATGCCTGACGGATCGCCGAAGCCACCTCGTCCGGCATGGGATGCTGTGCAAAGAGCGCCGCAATCGTCTGTGCAGCCACATCACACGTTGCAGGTTGATCGGGCGAGGCCATCGAGACTGCTGCAAGAATCTGCTCTTGCAGTCCATGCCTGGCAACAAACAGGCGGTAGGCAGTCGTCGTAATGTGAAAACCGGGAGGCACCGGCAGACCGGCTGCTGCCAGTCGTGCCAGTGAAGACCCTTTGCCTCCTACGTGCTCCAGGGTGGCAGAGACGTCATCCAGTGCTAACACAAGAGGGCTATCCTGTTCAGTATTTGCGTCGAAATCTCCTGAAATGATCGGTGCTTCTTCGTTCATACTTCTTCTTCGACTCTCTCTTCTCGTTTAGAAACAGCGTCTCGGTTTATGATACAAGAAGTATAGCTCAGGAACGAGTTGCTGTCAATGTGAAAACATGACACGAAGGCAGCACTACACGCATTTGCTGATGAGACTGTCTGGACCTGAAAAAACAGAGCCACCGCTTTGCACCGTTTGGCGGATGAGGCGGATCATCTGCTCTTTGTCGGCCTTCATCAGCGCGATCCAGGCGGCAGGGGCAGCGGTGTGGGGATCGTACTGGGCACTCCAGTTGGCCATTTCTACCAGGACCGGGATGAGATCCAGCCCTTTTTCCGTCAGGGCATACACCTCTTTGCGCTTGTCGGAAGGAGAGGGCTGTTTCACCAGAATGCCGGCTTGCTCCAGACGAGCCAGGCGGCTGGCCAGAACATTGGTTGCCATCCCTTCTTCTGACGCGACAAACTCCCCGTAGGTGTTCTTCCCGAAGTAGACGAGATCACGGATGATTAACAGTGACCAGGGATCGCCAAAGGTCTCCAGGGCAAAATTGATGGGGCAGTCTGAGCGCCTGTGCTGTGTGTGCTTCATCGTAACATGGCTCCCTCCACGCGCCAAAGCTCGACTTCGGTGCTGATCCCACCGAAGGTCAAGCTGCGAGTAGCAGCAAGCTCCCCGGCATTTCCGCTTTTGCTTACTACCATGAGAATAGTATAGTAGCTTCACTTGCAAATTGCAAGCGATATTGTAGAAACGAGTAAAGGAGAACACCATGAGTCACGTAGTGAGCACTCAACTGACCAGCCACAGCGCAGGCGCGTCGCACCCTCGGAGACGGATCAGGACCACAGCCCTGTGGATGGTTCAGGGGCTCCTCGCGCTCCTCTTTCTGTTCGCCGGGAGCATGAAGCTGATTGTTCCCATCGCGATGCTCACAGCACAGATGCCGCTGCCGTTGCCGGGCCCCTTCCTGCACTTCATCGGGGTCGCCGAGGTCACAGGGGCGGTGGGCTTGATCCTGCCTGGCCTCTTGCGCATTCGCCCGAAGCTGACCCCGCTGGCCGCCTGTGGCCTGGTGATGATCATGATCGGGGCGACCGTTGTAACCCTGGCCGGTGGCGAGGTTGTCGGAGCGCTCGTCCCGCTGGTGGTGGGACTGCTCTGTGCAGCCGTTGCCTACGGACGCCGGTCCTGGGGCTGGGCATAGCGCTGGGCATAGCGGTCGTCTCGATATCGCCGCCATTCTTTCCTCCCTCTACCCTGCGGCCACGGTCGGGCTTTCGGTCCTCGTGCTGCGCGAGCGCGTTACACGCATCCAGGCCGTCGGTGTGCTGCTCGTGCTCCTGGCCATTCCTGTGATCTCGGCTTAAGCACCAGCCATTTCCTCCTGGCCAGGGTGGTACAATGTTTCTACATGCAGGAAGGAAACAGAAGATGGTCCACAAGAGAGCCGTGTGGAAACACGAGACTTTCCCCGGCCTGTTCACCAGTTGACATGAGCAAGAATTTCCTTGCTCTGGCCCTTCTGTCGTGAGGGCTTGTAAACATATTACTGTAGAAGGAAACACCATGAGAACAGTCATGTCCACAGATGGCACTCCCATCGCATTCGATCAGTCGGGCCAGGGGCCCGCGCTCATCCTGACGGCCGGTGCGACCGCCACTCGATTAGCCGAGGCATCGCTGGCCGCGGCCCTGGCACCACATTTCACCGTGTTCGCCTATGATCGGCGTGGCCGAGGCGACAGTGGGGACAGGGCGCCTTACGCGGTCGAGCGCGAGGTCGAGGACATCGAAGCCCTGATCACCGAGGCTGGTGGATCAGCATTTGTCTTTGGTCATTCCTCCGGCGCCGTTCTGGCTCTTGAGGCGGCGCGCCTGCTCCCCACTAAGATCACGAAGCTGGCGGTGTACGAGCCCCCGTTTATCATCGACGATAGTCGTCCTCCTGCACCGCAGGATTACGTGCCGCACCTCATGGAACTGGTCTCGTCGGGTCGCCGAGGTGAAGCGGTCGAATACTTCATGACAGTGGTGGGTACTCCCGCCGAAATGGTGGCTCAGATGCGACAATCGCCTATGTGGCCGGGGTTAGAGGCAGTGGCGAACACGCTCGCTTACGACGGTATGATCATGGGAGACACCCAGAGAGGCGACCCGTTGCCGCTTAGGAAGTGGACTGCCGTCACGGTCCCCACGCTGGTGATCGACGGCACGGTGTTCTTGGGTCGTGGGGAAAGTCACGTGTTTCTGCGCCATGGGGCGGATGAGCTTGCCAACATCCTCCCTGATGCGCAGCGTCGCACCTTGGAAGGCCAAGACCACGGCCCGGCTGACGATGTTCTCGCCCCTGCGTTGAAAGCGTTCTTCCTTGGCTGAGACAGCACCCGGGCTTCGCACATTGACTGCTCACATGTGTGCCTTCGCAATGTGCTCAATCTTTCCCAAGAATGCTGGAAGGTCTACTCATGTGCTCGTCACAGAAGAGGGCAGCGCGCGAGTAGTAGCAGACGGGCTGGCCTTCCCCAATGGCATGGTGATCACGCCCGATGGGCAGACCCTCATTGTGGCTGAAAGTCATGCCGCCCGTCTGACCGCTTTTCACATTGAACCTGATGGGTCGCTCTCGCACCGTCGGGTCTGGGCGCAGTTTGAGGACCGAGGGGATTACGGGGCCACTGCGGGGCAAATTACTCCCGATGGCATCTGTCTGGATGCCGAAGGGGCGGTGTGGATCGCTTCTCCCAATACAAGGGATGTGCTTCGGGTGAAGGAAGGCGCCCAGATTACGGCTCGTCTCCCGCTTTCGACCATTCCCCTTGCTTGCATGTTAGGGGGCCCAGAGCGCCGTACCTTGTTTATCACAACCACCGAAAGTCTGGACCCCAATGAAGCAGCCGCCAGAGGCCGAATTGAAACCATCCAGGTGGAAGTTGCGGGTGCCGGATTGCCATAGGGAAACACATGACCGGCAGTACTTTCACACACCATCCGGCAGCGGATTCACCTGCCACGAGAGCCTTGATATCACATCCTGGGATGGAAGTAGCGGCACGTTCGTCATTACGGGGACGGCTACGGCGCATCCCGCCAGCTTAACTGGGCCCTGCTTGGCGTTCTTTCCAGGTTCGGCTAGTTTTACCGGGGTCGATAGTGGGATCCCAGCCGCGCCCGGCCACTATAACTTAGGGGCTTTAGTGCCAGGACTACGTGGCTCGCTTCAAATCCAAGTGACACAGATTCCGTAGACCCAGGACCTGACCTTCTCCTCCCAGGTGGAGGCCAATGCCGCCAGTGCCGGTCCAGTGCCGGTCCACCGTCGTAGCGCCGCCTGCTCCACTAACCAGCATGGTGGCGCCGCCCGGCGCTCGCAGGCAAGCACGATATGGGGCTGATTCGTTGGGGCTAGGGAGGAAGTCGCCAATTCAGACATCCATTTAGGCGAATTTGTTAAGATTACATCTGGTTTCCGTTACAGTTGTTGGGGTGAAATGAAGAGCAGGCAAGTGCTACTACTATTTCGATTATCATATTAGAATAGGGACAGTCCATTACCTGTCCCTAGACGGGGGCGCAGTCTGGGGGACTGTGTACCTCGACAGAGGGCTGGTTGCCCTTTGCATTCATGCTGGTCTATGCACCTCTTCAAGCGGATTTCAATTGGTTTCGAGCACTCGGCCCAACTACTTTCACCCCACATGGTCGATATCTCTTTCATTGGTATTTTGTAAGGAAACGAGTTGTAACATGAAACGTTATTTAGTCTTCCTCTCCGTATTCTTGACGCTTTTTAGTGGCGTGGCAGTGGCTGTCACCGTAGTTGCTCATCCTGCTAAAGCCCTGGCCGCCTCTAACAGGCCGCAGGAATACCTGGCCCTTGGCAACTCAGTCGCCTTCGGCGTTAACCCGTTGTTCGACGAGAGTAACGCGGACAACTTCATCGGATACCCGACCCCGGTGGCTGCGGCGCTCAAGGAGAACCTCACTAACGCTTCCTGCCCCGGCGAGACGAGCAGCCACTTCATCTCTCTCACCGGCACCGACCACGGCTGCGGGGCCTACCGCCTCAACTTCCCTCTTCACGTGGCTTACAGCACCACGCAGCTAGCGTTTGCCGACGGATTCCTTCAGTCTCATCCCAAGACCCTGGTGGTCAGCATCGACATCGGTGCCAACGACCTCTTCGTACTGGAAGATGGGTGCGGCGGTAACGTCAATTGCATTCTGTCGGGCTTGCCTGGCATGCTGGCGACGCTCTCAGCCAACCTCGACACCATCTATGGGCACATCCGCAACCAGGATGGCTACCACCATCAGCTCGTCGCGCTGACCTACTACTCGCTCAACTACAGTGACCCCATCGGCACGAAGGTGATCTCGCAGGTGAATCAGGTGGTGGCCGATCGCACATTGGCCTGGAAAGGGATCGTTGCCGACGGGTTCGGCGCGTTCGCCGCCGCCTCCACCGCCTATGGCGGCGACACGTGTGCGGCAGGATTACGCATCGTGGTGTCGTCCTCCCCTCTTACCTGTGACATCCACCCGTCGCCTGCCGGGCGCGACCTGCTGGCGCAAGCCATCGTGAATGCGCTGCGCACCGACTGACAGTTTGGTGAGAGCCTGGGTGCTGCCGCTTGATCTCCCTCTGCATGAGGAAGGAATGACTGTTGAGAGGGAGCGAGCGGCAGCATGCACCATGTGCATCAACCTGGGGCTCCGATAGTAGACGACCCTGTTGGCGAAGTCGTCCTGAGGTCCATTCATAAAGATGTACCTTCTTTAGTTCGACTCACGGCCAATTTCGCTCAGATGGACCGGGCGGTGTTCGGCCAGGGATTTTTTTGCGGCCAGTCCTAGAACCAGTGCCATGCGCCCATCGTGTCCGGTGACCGGGACGGGTTTATCATGGAGCACAGCATCCACGAAGGCTTCTATCTCCGTGACATAACTCTGGGTATAGCGCTCGATGTAGAAGTGGAGCGGCAGATCACGCCGGATGCTGCTGCTATCGCTGATGATGGCGGTGTTGGAATACTTGTTTTCGGTCCGCACCGCTCCAGCACTTCCCAGCACTTCCACACGTTGGTCATAGCCATAAGCAGCGCGTCGGCAGTTCTCGATCGTGCCGATCACGCCATTGCTAAAGCGCAACAGGATGGTCGCCGTGTCCACGTCGCCCACCTCCCCAATAGCTGGGTCCACCATCACACCAGCCATCACGAAGACTTCATCCACTTCACTGCCAGCCAGGAAACGGGCCATGTCAAAATCGTGGATGGTCATATCAAGGAAGAGGCCACCTGAACCAGGGATATACTCAATCGGCGGCGGCGCGGGGTCCCGGCTGATGATATGGAGCTGTTGCAAGCGACCTGTCTCCCCCTGTTCCACCGCCTGGCGCACCCGGCGATAACTGGCGTCAAATCGGCGGTTGAAGCCGAGTTGAAGTTTGACGCCTGCGCGTGCCACGGCATTTAGTGCCCGGTCAATCGATGGAAGATCCAGTGCGATGGGTTTCTCACAGAAGATGTGCTTTCCGGCCTGTGCTGCTTCCTTGATGATGCTGGCATGGGTGTCGGTGGATGAGCAGATCACCACCGCCTCGATATCTGGACGGTCCAATATGGCGTGGTAATCCTGTGTGGGGAAAGGTATAGCATAACGCTTCGCACACTGCCTGGCGTTCTCCTCCAACACGTCAGCAACCATGATAAGCTCAACTGACGGGATATGCGTAGTAAGATTCGCAGCATGCATACGACCGATGCGTCCAGCACCGATCAAGCCTATCTTCAACGACTGTGCAGGCATGAGGCATTCTTCTCCTTGCAGGTCTGTAGTATTGCACTTCTACAAAAAAATCGTTCTCTACAATGTAACAACGTTCTTGATTCCCCTCACACTGCCGAGCAACAACTGCGGAGCCTGTTCGATAGGATAGTACCCTGTAATCAGCGAACGTAGTGCGTGCGGCCAGTGCTGCTTAAAGACAGCGAGATCACGAATCGCAGACTCAAAGGCAGCCTTGTCAGCGTTCACTGTGCCTAAGACAACCTGATTCTTCACCACGCGATCGAGAATCACGTGGCCGGTATCAACTTTGCTGGGGGCCGTGGGGTCAGGCACACCTGCAAAGACGAAGATGGCATTGGTACCTAATACTCGCATTATATCGAAGACGACCTGCGAAACTCCCGACGCTTCAAAGATGAGATCAATATTGCCGACCTGCTCGGCAAGCTGCTCGACCGATGTTGTTTCATTGGAGATATATTTGCCTCCGATTGCCTCTACCAGGTCTGCCTTTGGATTAGGCATCTTGGAGCGTGAATAAACATACGTCTCGAAGCCTGATGCAACGAACAGCATTGCCCCTAGTAGTCCAACCGGGCCAGCACCCAGCACAATCGCCTTCAGGCC
>WNGE01003823.1_pt1 | contig 22829 bp, 21 predicted proteins | sample 5400651 | NCBI WGS metagenome assembly WNGE01 (sample SAMN13153370, study PRJNA577476) | soil metagenome | isolation source: 60 cm soil or saprolite under grassland replicate 2 | place: USA:California | collected 2016-06-15
TCGCGGCTCGCGAGCGGCACGAGAAAATGCACCCCGGGCTGCCGCGCCGCGATCAGCTTGGCGGTGCGCACGAAGGTGGAGGCCATGTAGCGGACTTCGGACTGCCGGCTGCCGGGCAAGAGCGTGATGACCTTGCGCGTGGCGGGCAGCCGCAGCTGTTCCCTTGCGGCCTGCGATCCATCCGCCTCCGGCGCCGCGTCCGCAAGCGGGTGGCCCACGTAGGCGACCGGCACTCCCGCGGCGCGGTACAGCGGCTCCTCGAACGGAAACAGCACCAGCATCTTGCTGACCGACGCGGCGATCGAGCGCATGCGCCCGCCGCGCCAGGCCCACAGCGACGGGCTCACGTAATGGACCGCGGGGATGCCGGCCCGCTTCAGCCTGCGCTCGAGCGCCAGATTGAAATCCGGGGCGTCGATGCCGATGAACAGCCTCGGCCGCGCCGCCGCGAGCCTGCGCCCGAGCTTCCGCCGGATCCCGAAAATCTCCGGAAAATGCCGCAGCACCTCGACGTAGCCGCGCACCGCGAGCTTCTCCATGCTGAACCAGGAATCGAACCCTTGAGCCTGCATTTTCGGGCCGCCGATGCCCACGAAACGCAGATTGGAAACCCGTTTACGCAGCGCGGCGATAAGATGCGCCCCGAGAAAATCGCCGGAGGCCTCGCCGGCCACCATGCCCACGACGATGGGGTCCTTGCTCACCGGAGGCTACCGGATGATTCCGCGGCGCGAGCCGTCGAGGAAATCCACCAGCACCTGCAGCTCGGGACAGGCTTTTGCCTGCGCGGCGATTTTCCTGCGCGCCTCCTTGAAGACGAGCCCCGAACGGTACAGGGTCTTGTAGGCTTTCTTGATCGCCGCGATTTTTTCGGCGCTGAAGCCGCGCCGCTTCAACCCCTCGTTGTTGATCCCGAACGGCTTCGCGGTGTTGCCCGCCGCCATGACGTACGGAGGCAGGTCCTGCAGCAGCACCGTCGCGACCCCGGTGATCGAATGCGCGCCGATCGAGACGAACTGGTGCGCTCCGGTGAACCCGCCGAGAACGGCGTAATCGCCGACGCGGACATGGCCGGCAAGCGTCGCGACGTTGGCGAAGACCGTATGGTCGCCGACCTGGCAGTCGTGGGCGATGTGCACGTAAGCCATGATCCAGTTGTCGCTCCCGATCCGCGTGACGCCCGCGTCCTGCGCGGTGCCGCAGTTGAAGCTGCAATACTCGCGGATCGTGTTGCGCTCGCCGATCTCGAGCGCGGTCGGCTCGCCGCCGTACTTCTTGTCCTGGGGCGGGCCGCCGAGCGAGCTGAACCCGAAGATGCGGTTCCCCGCGCCGATGCGGGTTCGCCCCTCGATCACGACGTGCGGCCCGATCGAGGTCCCCTCCCCGATCTCGACGTGCTCGCCGACGATCGAATACGGGCCCACGGACACGCCCGGCGCGAGCTTCGCCCCGGAGTGGATCACCGCGCTCGGGTGGATCATATCGAGCGCAGCGTGCACAGGATCTTCGCTTCGGCGGCGAGCGCGTCGCCGACGCGCGCCTGAGCGGAGAATTTCCACAGGCCGCGGGTCTCCCGCTCGAGCGTCACCTCGAGCAGCAGCTGGTCGCCCGGGACGACCGGCCGCTTGAAGCGCGCCTCGTCGATTCCAGCGAAGTAGTAGACGGACTGATCGTCCGGCTTGGTGCCGAGCGTCCGGAAAGACAATATGGCCGCGGCTTGAGCCAGCGCCTCGATGACCATGACCCCGGGCATGACCGGATAGTGCGGGAAATGGCCGGCAAAGAAAGGCTCGTTGATGGTGACGTTCTTGATCGCGAGGAGGCGCTTGCCCGGCTCGCATTCGAGCACCCGGTCCACCAGAAGCATGGGATAGCGGTGCGGCAGGTGCTCCAGGATCTCGCGGATGTCCATCGCTTACCTCTTTTTCTTTCGCGGTTCGGATAGTCGCTTCTCCAGCTCGCGCACGCGCTTGACCAGCCGATCGAGGCCCCGCAGGTGCGCCACCGTCCTCGCCCATTCGCGGCTCGGCGCGGACGGGAGAACGCCGGTGTACACGCCCGCCCGGGTGATGGATTTCGTCACCACGGCGGCGGCGGAGATGGTGACGCGGTCGGCTATTTCCAGGTGGCCGATGATGCGCGCCGCGCCGCCGATCGCGCAGTGCCGGCCGATGCGCGTGCTGCCCGCGACGGCCACGCAGCCGGCCATCGCGGTATGCGCGCCGACCCGCACGTTGTGGCCGATCTGGATCTGGTTGTCGAGCTTCACGCCGTCCTCGATCACGGTATCGTCGAGCGCGCCGCGGTCGATGGTGGTGTTGGCCCCGATCTCCACGTCGTCGCCGATGACGACCCGCCCCGTCTGCGGAATCTTGATCCAGCGGTCTCCATCGGGCGCCATACCGAAACCGTCGGCCCCGATCACCGCGCCGGAGTGGATCACGGCGCGCTTTCCGATCACGCAGCGCGGATAGATCGTGACCGAAGCATAGAGGCGGCTTTCCTCGCCGATCGCCACCCTGTCCCCGACGCTGCAGCCGGAATCGACGATGACGCGCTCGCCCAGGCGCGCTTCCCGGCCGATTCGGCATCCCGCGCCCACCGTCGCGGAGTCCGGGACGATCGCGCCGGCCTCGATCACCGCCTGCGGGTGCACGCCCGGAGCCGGCCGCGGCTCGGCGCTCAGCAGCTGCGCGGCGCGGGCAAAGTAGACGTAGGGGTCCTCGCAGAGAATGCGCGGCAGCGCCGTCGCGTCGCGCTCGTCGCGCGCGAGAATCACCGCCGAGGCCCGCGTGCCGCGCAACTGCCGCCGGTACCTGGGATGGGAGAGAAACGACAGATCTCCGGGACCGGCGCTCTCCAGCGTGGCCATCCTGCGAATCTCGGCGCCGGGATCGCCTATCAGCTCCCCGCCGAGCCGCGCCACGATTTCACCGAGCCGGTAAATGCGCGAGTTGGATTGCGTCACGAGCTACTTGCCCGCGCGGGTATCTTCGAGCGCCTTGATGACCTTGTCGGTGATATCGATGCGGGGGCTCGCCCACACGACCTGTTCGTTCTGAAGCACGACGTCGAGGTTTTCGGCCTCGGCGATCCGCTTCACCGCGAGGTTCGCGCGCTGGATGACTTCGGAGAGCTCCTGGTTGCGCCGCTGCGCCAGGTCCTCGTTGAATTCGCGCTGCTTGCGCTGGAAATCCCGGTTGAGCTCGCCGAATTCCCGCTCGCGCTTTTGCCGGTCGGATTCCGACATCGTCACCGAATTCCTGTCCATGTCTTCTTGCAGCTTCTTCAGCTGCTCCGCCATTTTCGATACGTCCTGCCCGCGCTTGGAGAACTCCTGCTCCAGTTTCTTCTGCGCCCGCTGGGCGGCCGGCGCCTCGCGCAGGATCCGCTCCAGGCTGACAAATCCGACCTTCGACTGGGCGAGAGCCGGACCGCCGGCCCCGAGCAGCGCCGCGAAGATCCAGACGGCGGCCGATTTTCCTTTCAATTCGCTCTCCCGCCAAACCCCGCCTCTAAAAACGCGATTATACCGGGCCGTCAGAATATGTAGCCGAGGGTGAACTGGATGGGCTGGACATCGTCGCCCGGCTTTTGCTTCAGGGGACGCGCGATGCTGATCTTCATCGGCCCGACCGGGGAGTTCCATGCGAAGCTCAGTCCGGCGGAGGCGCGCAGCAGCGAGAGATCCACCTTTTCGCTCCCTCCGTAGACCTGCCCGGCGTCGATGAAGGCGCCGAACCGCATCGACCGGTCGAGCCCGCTGCCGGGTACCGGAAACAGCAATTCGGCCGATCCGTTGACCTTGCGGTTGCCCCCGAGGAAGCTGCCGTCGATGTCGCGCGGCCCCAACGAAGCGTTGCGGAATCCGCGCACGCTGCCGATCCCGCCGGAGTAGTAGTTCTTGAAAAACGGCAGCGGCTTTCCGCCGTACCCGTCCCCCGCGTCGAGCTCCCCGGTCAGCAGCAAGGTAAGGCTGCGCGAGAACGGGTAAAAGTACTGGTGGGTGTAGGAGTACTTCCAGTACTCGAGATCTCCCGGCGGTGTAGCGAGCTCCAGCGTCGCGCGCTCCAGGTGCCCCTTGGTCGGCCAGATGGCGCTGTCGCGCGTGTCGCGGACCCAGCCGGCGGTGTCGATCAGCGCCGCGTAGGTGCTCCCGAACTGATTCTGAAAGTCCAGATAACGCAGCGGACTGTCGGCCTGAAGCGCCAGCGCGACGCGTTCCGCGCCCAAGCCGAAAAACAAGGTGTCGTATTCGGTGAAGGGCACGCCGAAGCGCACCGCCCCGCCGACCGTCCTGGTCCGGTAGTTGCCGATCCCGAGCGAGGTCGCGTTCACGTCGCGCCGGTAAACGTCGAACCCGCGGCTGACCCCGTCGATCGTGTAGTAAGGGTCGGTGAAGGAAAACGAGGCGACCTTGTTGACCGTCCCGGAGGCGATCTGCGCGCCCAGGGTATTGCCGGTGCCGAAGAAGTTGCTTTGCTGAACCGACGCCTGCACGATGAGTTTATCGACGCTCGAAAAACCCACGCCCAGCATGATCGCGCCCGTGGGCTTCTCCTTGACCCGCACGGTCACGTCGACCTGATCGGTGGTCCCGGGTACCGCCGGCGTCTCGACCTCGACTTCGCTGAAGAAGCCCGTCTTGTCGATCCGCTGCTTGGACAGCTGCAGCTTCTGGCTGTCGAAAAAGCTTCCCTCGAGCTGGCGAATCTCGCGGCGCACCACCTCGTCGCGGGTGCGCGTGTTGCCGACGACGTTGATCCGCCGCACATAGACGCGCCGCCCCGGGTCGATCAGAAACGTGAAGGCGACCTTGCGCTTTTCCTTGTCGACGGCGGGATTCGCGTTGACGTTGGCAAAGGCATAGCCCTCCCGCCCCAGCCGGTCGACGATGGCCTTGGTCGACTCGGTGAGCTTTTCCCTTGAAAACGTCTCTCCCGGCCTGATCGTGATCAGCGCGCGAAGCTCCTCCTCCGGGACGAGCAGCTCGCCTCCGAGCTTCACCTCGGTCACCTCGTATTTCTCGCCCTCGGTGATGTTGACGGTGATGTAAATGTCGCGCCGGTCGGGGGTGATCGAGACCTGGGTCGAGTCGATGCTGAACTCGAGGTAGCCGCCGTTCAGGTAATACGAGCGCAGCGATTCGAGATCGGCCTGCAGCTTCTGCCTGGAATACTGGTCGTTCTTGCTGAACCAGGTGAACCAGCCGGGGGTGCGAAGCTGGATGATGCCGAGCAATTCGTCCTGCGAAAACGCCCGGTTGCCGACGATGTTGATCCTGGCGATCTTTGCGACCTCGCCCTCGTTGATGCTGAAATTGATCGCGACGCGGTTGCGCTCGAGCGGGGTCACGGTGGTCGTCACCTCGACGCCGTAGAGGCCGCGGGTCAGGTATTGGCGCTTGAGCTCCTGCTCGGCCTGGTCGAGCAGCGCGCGGTCGAAAATACGCCCCTCCTGGAATCCGACGTCGCGCAAGCCCTGCTTGACCTTGTCCTTTTCGAATTCCTTCATTCCGGTGAACTCGATCGAGGCGATCGCCGGGCGCTCTTCCAGCGTCACGATCAGCACGTTCCCTTGAGCTTCCAGCCTCACGTCCCGGAAGAAACCCGTGGCGAACAAGGTGCGGATCGCCCCCGCCGCCTTCTCGTCGGTCATCATGTCGCCGACCTTGACGGGAAGATAATTGAAGACGGTTCCCGCCTCGATGCGCTGGATGCCTTCGACGCGGATGTCGCGCACGACGAAAGGATCGAGCGCCCACGCCGGCCCGCAGAGCACGAGCAGGAAGATCGCGGCCCGCAGCGCGTTTTTCACTGAAGGAGTTATCAACCCGCCAACAGGCGGTTGAGGTCGTTGTAGAAGGCGAAGGCCATCAGAGAGAGGAGCAGCGTCAGCCCGAGACGCTGGCCCAGCTCCATCGCTCGCTCGGACAACGGGCTGCCCTTGAAGATTTCGACCAGATAATACAGCAGGTGCCCTCCGTCCAATAACGGAATCGGCAGAAGGTTCAGCACGCCGAGGCTGATGCTGATCAGCGCGAGGAAGGCGACATAGGCGCCGATGCCGAGCTGCGCCGATTGGCCCGCGTAGTCGGCGATCGTGACCGGGCCGCTCAGGTTTTTCCAGGAGACCTCGCCGATCGCCATCTTGCCGAGCATCTTCAGGCTGAACGCCGATGTTTCCCAGGTCCGCTCGAACGCCAGTACGAGGGCGGGCCACGGAGCGTAGCGCACGGTCGCGACCAGGTCCTTCATCGCCCCGGCGTCGACCTGCGGCGCCGCCCCGATGCGGCCGAAGCGCTCGCCGTTCTGCTGCACCGCCTCCGGTCGCAGCCGGATTTCAATCCTGTTTCCTTCGCGCAGGATCTGCAGCTGCAGCGTTTCGGCCGGGTGTGCCCGAACCGCCTTTACGACATCCTCCCAGACGAGGATAGCGCCGCCGTCGATCGAGATTACGCGGTCCCCCGCGCGCAGCCCTCCGGCCTCGGCGACGCTTCCCGGGACGACCGTGCCGATGATCGGGGCGACGTCGGGCCGGTTCAGCCGCAGCCCCAGGCGTGCAAGCGGGTCGCTGTCGAAACCCTCGAGGTCGAAACGCGACAAATCCAGGGTCCGCCAGGTGAGTCGCTGTTTTGCGTCGATGACCTCGAGCCGCGCCGGCTGTCTTTCCACCGCGAGCTGCAGCAGCTGCCAGCGCACCTGCTGCCAGCTCGCGACCGGCTCCCCGTTGATCTTCAGAATCGTCTCGCCGCGCGCGATCCCGCTCGCCTCCGCAACCGTTCCGGGTTCCGGCGCGGCGAGGACCGGCTTTGCTTCCTGCACCCCGCCCACGAACAGCGCCCAGTAGAACGCGATGGCGAGCAGGAAGTTCGCAGCCGGCCCCGCGACGACGACCGCGATGCGCCGCCAGACGCTCTGGCGGTTGAAAGCACGGTGCAATTCCTCGGGCGCGACCGGGCCTTCGTGTTCGTCGAGCATTTTCACGTAACCGCCGAGCGGCAGCGCGGCGATCACCCACTCGGTCTGGTCCCGGCCGCGCCGGACCTTCCACAGCGGCCTGCCGAAGCCGACCGAGAAGCGCAACACCTTGACCCCGCACAGTCGCGCGACCAGGTAGTGCCCATACTCGTGAATCACGATCAGCACGCCGAGCGCGACGACGAAGGCCGTTATGGCGATGGCGAGATTCATGCGGCGTGGGAGTTGAACCGCGCGACGATCTGGCTCGCGCGGCCGCGAGCGCTTGCGTCGGCGGCAAGCACGTCCTCGAGCGTGCCTGGCGCGCCGGCTGCCGCGCTCGCCAGGGTTTCCTCTATGACCGCCGTGATGCGCAGGAAAGGCAGGCGCCCCTCGAGGAAGGCCGCCACGGCGACCTCGTTCGCTGCGTTGAGCGTGGCCGGTGCCGCTCCTCCGCTCCTGAGCGCTGCGTAGGCGAGATCGAGCGCCGGGAAGCGCTCGAAATCGGGCTGCTCGAAGCTGAGAACGCCGATCCGGAAAAAGTCGAGCGTCGAGACCCCCGCGTCGATCCGCTCGGGGTAAGCGAGCGCCTGGGCGATGGGCGTGCGCATGTCCGGGTGTCCGAGCTGGGCGATCACCGAACCGTCGGCGTACTCGACCATCGAGTGCACCACGCTCTGCGGATGGACGACGACCTGGATCTGTTCCGGGCTCGCGCCGAACAGCCAGTGCGCCTCGATGATCTCGAGCCCCTTGTTCATCATGGTCGCGGAATCCACCGAGATCTTGCGTCCCATGACCCAGTTCGGATGAGCGCAGGCCTCCTCCGGAGTCACGCGGTGCAGCTCGGCGCGCGCGCGCGCCCTGAACGGCCCGCCCGATCCCGTGAGCAGGATTCTGCGGACGCCCTTGGCGGCAAGCCCGCCGGAGGCGAACGGCGGCAGGCACTGGAAGATGGCGTTGTGCTCGCTGTCGATCGGCAGCAGCGTCGCGCCGCCCGAGCGCACCGTCTCCATGAAGACGGGGCCCGCGACCACGAGCGCCTCCTTGTTCGCAAGCAGCAGCTTCTTGCCCGCCTTCGCGGCGGCGAGGCTCGCGCGCAGTCCTGCCGCTCCGACGATGGCTGCCATCACGCAGTCCACTTCGGGCAGCGAAGCGATCTCCACGAGGCCCGCTTCTCCCGCGAGGATCTTGCAGGCCAGGCCGGCTCCCGCCAGGCGCTCGCGCAGCCGCGGCGCGCGCGAACTGTCGGCCACGCAGGCGTAGTCGGGGCGGTGCAGCCTGCAGAGCTCCGCCAGCTCGTCGACCTGCCGGTTGGCGGTCAGCGCCGCCACGCGAAAGCGCGACGGGTGGCGCGCGATCACATCCAGAGTGCTCGCTCCGATCGAGCCGGTCGCTCCGAGTACCGCGATGTTCTGAATCGTAGTCACCTCACGAACGCAAGCGCTGCGAGCGGGAGCATCGCCAGGAGCGCGTCGATGCGATCGAGCACGCCGCCGTGGCCGGGCAGCAATGCGCCGCTGTCCTTGACTCCCGCCTGGCGTTTTATCAGAGATTCGAGCAGATCGCCAATCATTCCGGCGACGGCGAGCCCGAGCAGGACCGGGAGAATCCACACCGGCCCCAACTGCGCCCGGCCGGGCCCGAGAGACAGGCCGGCCGGGCCGCTCAAGCTTGCCCAGGCAAGCGCGTAGAGCGCGACCGCTGCCAGCGCTCCGGCGACGCCTTCCCAGGTCTTTCCCGGGCTGATGAACGGGGCGAGCTTGCGTTTGCCGAAGCGCCGGCCGACGAGATAGGCAGCCGAGTCGGAAATCCAGACCGTTGCCAGGACGGCGACCAAGAGGGACGGACGGACGCTCCGCAGATCGACCGCAGCGGCAAAGGCCGGCACCAACGCGATGGCTCCCGCTGTGAGCAACAAGGCCCGGCCATCCATCCGCGGGCGTCGCCACATCCACAGCGGAACGAGGATGATCCAGAAAAGCGCGGCCGCGCAGTAAATCCAGATCGGCGCGTACAAGCCATCGGCCCGGGAAACCTCGAGGACCTCCGGCAAGACGAAAAGCCCGATCACGAATGCCGTGTAAATCGAGCGACCGGCCGCGGCGAGCCCCGCCAATGCGCCCCATTCCCAGGCGGCGATGCCGAGAAGCAAAGCGCAGAATGCGATCCAGCCGTTCCCGGACAGCAGGAACAGCGCCGACAGAAGCACCGCCAGCAAGACCGCGGCCGTCAGCACGCGGGTTTTCAGCATGATGGCCCGCGCTTGCCTCCCCGCGAGAGCAGGAAGCCTTACGCGATCCTCCGCCGGCCGTTCGCGTCGCGCTTGGCTTTTTCCAGCTGCTCGCTGGTCCGCCCGAAGCGGCGCTCGCGCTCGCGATACCAGGCGATCGCCGCGTCGAGCTGCGCGGCGTCGAAGTCAGGCCACAGCGTCGGGGTGAAGTACAGCTCCGTATAGGCGAGCTGCCAAAGGAGGAAATTGCTGATGCGCTGCTCGCCGCCGGTGCGTATGAACAAGTCGGGCTCGGGCGCGTAGTTGAGTGCGAGCTGCGAAGCCACTTGCTCCTCGGTAAAGCCGCCCTCGGGCATCGGCCCGCTGCGCACCAGCTTCGCCAGGGCCTGCATCAGGTCCCACCGCCCTCCGTAGTTGGCGGCGATGGTAAGCGTAAGCCCCGAATTGGCGGAGGTCAGGTCCTGGGCGCGGCGCGCGAGCTCGACCACCCGCGCCCCGAACGGCGCGATATCGCCGATGATCTTCAGGCGCACCTTGTTCCGGTGCAGCCGCTCGGCCTCCTGCTCCAGGGCCGCAATGAACAGCTGCTTGAGCGTCGAGACCTCCTGGGCCGGCCGGCGCCAGTTCTCCGAGCTGAACGCAAACAGGGTCAGGTATTCGACGCCGCGCTCGCCGCATGCGCGCGTGACCCGGCGCACCGTCTCGACGCCCTGCTTGTGACCGGCCACGCGCGGCAGATAGCGCTTCTTGGCCCAGCGTCCGTTGCCGTCCATGATGACGGCGATGTGCCTGGGAATTTCGCCCGCGGACGGGATCTCGCGGGTGGAGCTGGAGAATGATTTCATCGGCAGGTTCTTCGAGACGGGGGATCAGATCGCCATCAGCTCGGCTTCTTTGCCGGCGACCATCTTGTCGATGTCGGCGATGTGCTTGTCGGTGATTTTCTGGATATCCTCCTGGGCGCGCCGCTCCTCGTCTTCCGACACGGCCTTGCTCTTGAGCAGTTCCTTGAGCGCATGATTGGCGTCGCGGCGCAGATTGCGCACCGCGACCTTGGCGTTTTCGGCTTCGTGCTTGATCACCTTGATCAGCTCGCGGCGGCGTTCCTCGGTGAGCGAGGGCATCGGCACTCGGACCACGTCGCCCTGGGTGGCGGGATTCAGGCCGAGATCGGATTCACGGATCGCCTTTTCGATCACTCCGAGCATCTTTTTCTCCCACGGAGATACGCCCAGGGTCCGGGCATCGAGCAGGCTCACGTTGGCCACCTTGGGGATCGGCATCGGCGTGCCGTAGTAGTCGACCGTGATGTGGTCGAGCAGCCCCGTGTGGGCCCGGCCGGTGCGCACCTTGGCCAGATCGGTTTTCAGCGCGTCGAGCGATTTGTGCATCTTCTGCTCGGTGGTTTTCCTGACGTCGGCGACGGTATTCATGAGTCACTCCATCCCTCCAGCGCTCAAGCGCTGACGTAGACCAGCGTGCCTTCGTTTTCCCCGGTGACGACCCGCTTCATCGCGCCGGCCTTCAGTATGCTGAACACGGTGATCGGGAGCTTCTGGTCGCGGCACAGCGCGAACGCCGTGGCATCCATCACCCGCAGATTTTTGATCATGGCCTCGTCGAAAGAGAGCTTGTCGTAACGCTTGGCGTCCGGGTGCAGCTTCGGATCGGCCGTATAGACGCCGTCGACCTTGGTCGCCTTCAGCACCATTTCCGCCCCGATCTCCGTGCCGCGCAGCGCCGCCGCGGTGTCGGTCGTGAAGAAAGGGTTGCCCGTCCCCGCGGCGAAAATCACGATCTTGCCTTCCTCGAGGTAGCGGATCGCCTTGTTGCGGATGTAAGGCTCCACCACCTGCTCGATATTGAGCGCCGACTGCACCCGCGCGTTCAAGCCGGCCTGCCGCATGGCATCCTGGAGCGCCAGCGCGTTCATTATGGTGGCGAGCATGCCGATGTAATCGGCGGTCGCGCGGTCCATTCCCGCCGCGCCCGGGGCCACCCCGCGGAATATGTTTCCCCCTCCGATCACGATCGCGATCTCCACGCCGAGGGCCGCGACTTGAGCGACCTCGCCGACGATCCGCTCGATGGTCGAGCGATTGATCCCGAAGGAATCGTCCCCCATCAGGGCCTCGCCGCTCAATTTCAGCAGTATCCGTTTGTATTTCGGCGCCATCGCGGATCATCTCGCCATGCCGACCTGCGCCATGACCTCGGCGGCAAAATCGCTCGATCTCTTCTCAATGCCCTCGCCGACGACGTAAAGAGCAAAGCGCGACACCGACGCCCCGCGGGCCTTCAGCAGGGCCTCGACCGTTTGCTTGCCCGCCGGGTCCTTAACGAAGACCTGACCGAGCAGCGTGACTTCTTTCAGGTATTTTTGCACGCTGCCCTCGACCATCTTCTCGACGATATCGGCCGGCTTCCCCGACTCGGCCGCTTTTGCGCGCGCGATGTCGCGCTCCTTCTTCACGAGCTCCGCGGCGATCGCGTCCCTGGACACGGCAATCGGCCTGGAAGCGGCGATATGCATCGCGAGATCCCTGCCGAGCTGCTCGTCGCCGCCCGTAAAATCGATCAGAACGCCGATCCTGGCGCCGCCGTGAACATAGTGCGACAAGCGCCCCTTCGCCTCGATCCTCGCGAAGCGGCGGATCGAAATGTTTTCGCCGATCCGCCCCACCAGCGCTTTGCGCGCTTCTTCGAACGTGGATGGGCCGAGCGGCAGCGCGGCGAGCGCCGCCGCGTCGGCAGGATTCTTTTTCTCGACCGATTCGGCCAGCCCGGCAGCGAACTTCAAGAACTCCTCGTTCTTGGCGACGAAATCGGTTTCGCAGTTGATTTCCACGATCGCGCCGGTCTTCGCGTCGGGGGCCACATGAACCGCTACGACGCCCTCAGCCGCCGTGCGCGTCGCCGCCTTGGACGCCTTATTGCCCAGCCTGATTCGCAGCAGCTCCTCGGCCTTGACGGGATTCCCGTCCGCTTCGACGAGCGCCTTCTTGCACTCCATCATCGGCGCATCGGTCTTGTCGCGCAGCTCCCTGACCATGCTCGCGGTGATTTCCGCCATTCCCGATAGACCCCGCTCATTCCCAAAGTTTAAAAAAAAAGGGCTGCCGCCCCTTTTTTCACGCGCCCACCGCCGATCATTCCGCTTTCGCGCCGGACTCTTCGACCTCGACGAACTCGTCCGAGGCCGCACCGACGATCTCCTGCACGACCTGGTTACGGCCCTCCAGGACGGCGTCGGCGATACCGCGCGCATACAGACGGATCGCGCGGCTGGAATCATCGTTGCCCGGAATGACGTAGGCGATCCCGTCCGGGGAATGGTTGGTATCGACTACCCCGATAACCGGAATTCCGAGCTTCTTCGCTTCGGCGACCGCGCCCTTCTGGTAACCGACGTCGATTACGAAAAGAGCGTCGGGCCGGCTGTCCAGCTCCTTGATGCCTCCGAGGCTGCGCTGCAGCTTGGCGAGCTCGCGCTGGAAGTGCAGCCCTTCTTTTTTCGGCAGCTTGTCGAGGCTGCCGTCCTGGATCATCGCTTCCATATCCTTCAGCCGCTTGATCGACTGGCGCACGGTCTTGAAGTTGGTGAGCATCCCGCCGAGCCATCGATGATCGACGTACGGGGCGGCGCAGCGCTCGGCTTCCTCGCGGACAATCTCGCGCGCCTGGCGTTTGGTTCCGACGAACAGCACGCGGCCCTTGTTGGAGGAGAGCTGGCGCACGAATTTCATCGCCTCCTGGTACATCACCATGGTCTTTTCCAGGTTGATGATGTGGATCTTGTTGCGGTGGCCGAAGATGAAAGGCGCCATCTTCGGATTCCAGTAGCGGGTCTGGTGGCCGAAATGCACGCCCGCTTCGAGCATTTGGCGCATCGTGGTCGACATGGTGACACTCCGGTTAGGGTTGATTCTCAGCCGCCCGGCCCCATCACCCGAGATTTCGGGCACCCTAACGGCGAAGCGGCAAAAATTTAGCCGAGGTCAAGCCCGGCTAGATTTAGAATGGTAGCACGCGTATTGAAATCGGCGCAAGTTTTTCCTGTGCAAACAGAGTATTACTCCATCCTGGTCGCGACCGTCCAGCGCTGGCTCGGCGAGCCTTGCTGGAAACGGGTCCTTGACATATCCTTCGCACTTTTTTTGTAGAGGCATGGCGATACACCTGAAGACCGCCGAGGAAATCGGGCAAATGCGCGTCGCCGGGCGGCTCGCCGGGGAAGTGCTCGACTTCGTCGCCCCGCGGGTGAAGCCCGGCATCACCACCGGTGAGCTCGACCGTCTCTGTCATGAGCTCATCGTTCACGAGCAGAAAGCCATCCCGGCCCCCCTCAATTACGCGCCGCCCGGCTACAAGCCCTTTCCCAAGTCGATCTGCACCTCCGTAAATCATCAGGTCTGCCACGGCATTCCCGGGGAGCGCGTGCTGAAAGCCGGTGACATCCTGAATATCGACGTCACGGTGATCAAGGACGGCTTTCACGGCGACTCCAGCCGCATGTTCTATGTCGGCGAGCCCTCGATCCAGGCGAGGCGGCTGTGCGAAACCACCTACGAGTGCATGTGGCTCGGCATCGATACGGTGCGCCCGGGGGCCTTTCTCGGCGATGTCGGGGCGGCGATCCAGCAACATGCCGAAGGCCGGGGCTACAGCGTGGTGCGCGAATTCTGCGGCCATGGAATCGGGCGCAAGTTCCACGAAGAGCCGCAGGTTCTGCATTACGGGCGTGCGGGAACGGGCACTCGCCTTCAGCCGGGAATGACTTTCACGATCGAGCCGATGATCAACGCCGGCAAGCCGGCGATCCGCGAGCTTGCCGACGGCTGGACCATCGTCACCAAGGACCACAGCCTCTCGGCGCAGTGGGAACACACGGTGCTGGTCACCGCGACAGGGTACGAGGTTCTGACGGTTTCGTCGGGCACACCGCCCCCGCCGAGGCATTAGCTCCATGTTGTCTCCGCCTGCGGCGTTCACCGACCTCGGACCGGCGTTTGCGCGGCTCAAGGCGGGCGTGCAGGCCGAGCGCACCGAGCTTAGGGCGAAATTCCAGAGGACCGCCGACGGCGCGCGGGTGCTGCGCGAGCACCGCCGCCTGGTCGACCGCGTCCTGAAAAACATGTGGTCGCGACTGCGGCTGCCCGCGTCTGTCGCCCTGCTCGCGGTCGGCGGCTACGGGCGCGGCGAACTCTATCCTCATTCCGACATCGACGTCCTGGTGCTGCTCCCGGAAGCGCCTTCGGCGGGCTTGGCCGCAATGATCGAGGAGCTCGTCGGACGGCTCTGGGACACCGGGCTTGAGCTGAGTCACAGCGTGCGCACCGTCGCCGAATGCGTCGAAGAGGCGACCAAGGACGTCACCGTGATGACGAGCTTGCTCGAGGGAAGACTGCTCGCGGGAAACCGCGGACTTTTCGCCCGTTTCGAACGCACGCGGCGCGAATGTCTCGACGGCCAGGTATTTTTCAAGGCAAAGCGTCTGGAGCAGGAGCAGCGTCACACGAAATTCCAGGACAGCCCCTACAGCCTCGAGCCCAACCTCAAGGAGGCGCCGGGCGGGCTGCGCGACCTGCAGGTGATCCTGTGGATCAGCCGCGCATGCGGCCTCGGAAATTCCTGGGCGCAATTGGCGAAACGCGGATTGATCACCGCCGAGGAGGCGCGCCAGGCGCAGCGGCACTACAAGCTGCTGCAGGACCTGCGCGTGCGCCTGCACTACGCCGCGGGGCGCCGCGAGGACCGCCTGCTGTTCGATTACCAGGAGAGCCTGGCGCGCGGCCTGGGCTATTCCGCCACCGCCCACCGCCGCGCCGGCGAGCAGCTGATGCAGGCGTATTTCCGAACGGCGAAAGCGGTCACGCAGCTCAATACCATACTGCTCCAGAACCTCGGGACCCAGATCTTCCCGGTCAGGAATTCCGACACCCGGACGATCAACGAGCGGTTCAGGCGCGCGGGCGAATTGCTCGAGGCGTGCCCGCCGGACCTCTTCGAGCGCGAGCCTTCCGCGATTCTCGAGAGTTTCCTCATCATGCAGCAGCATCCGGAGCTGAAAGGCATGACGGCGCAGACGCTGCGCGGGCTGTGGCGCGCGGGCGCGCGGATCGGCGCGGCTTTTCGGCGCGATCCGCGCAACCGCGCGACTTTCCTCGCTCTACTGCAGCAGCCGCGCGGCATCGTGCACGAGCTGCGGCGCATGAATCAATACGGCATCCTGGGAAGGTATCTGCCCGCGTTCCGGCGCATCGTCGGCCAGATGCAGCACGATCTATTCCACGTCTACACCGTTGACCAGCACATCCTCAGCGTGGTGCGCAACCTGCGCCGCTTCACCATGCTCGAGTTCGCGCACGAATATCCGCTGTGCAGCCGCCTCATCGCCGGCCTCGAGCGCCACTGGCTGCTGTACATAGCGGCGATCTTCCACGACATCGCCAAGGGCCGCGGGGGCGATCATTCGCAACTGGGCAGGCTCGAGGCCCGGCGGTTCTGCCGCGCGCACAGCCTCCAGCCGGAAGACGCAAAGCTCGTCGAGTTCCTCGTCGAGCACCATCTCACCATGTCCTCGGTGGCGCAGAAGCAGGACTTGTCCGATCCCGAAGTGGTGCGGCGCTTCGCCGACACCGTCGGCACGGAGCGCCGGCTGGCGGCTCTCTACTTGTTCACGGTCGCGGATATCCGCGGCACGAGCCCCAAGGTGTGGAACGCCTGGAAGGGCAAGCTTCTCGAGGACCTGTTTCGCGCGACGCAGTATCTGCTGAAAGGTGGAAAGATCGAGGCGGATCAGTACATCCAGAGCAAGCAGGACGAGGCGAAGCGCCTGTTGCGGCTTTACGGCCTTTCGGACACGGTCCAGGATCCGCTGTGGCGCCATCTCGACGTGCCCTATTTCCTGCGCCACGACCCGCAGGAGATCGCCTGGCATGCGCGGTTGCTGCACTACCGATCCGACACGGACAAGCCCGTAGTCAAGGCGCGCCTCTCCCCGGCGGGCGAAGGGCTCCAGGTCGTGATCTACGTCCCCGATCAGCGCGAGCTGTTCGCCCGAATCTGCGGCTACTTCGGCTCGATCGGGTTCGGCATCGTGGACGCCAAGATCTATACGACCCGGCACGGCTACGCGCTCGACACGTTCCAGGTCATGGACCTGGGCAGCATCGCGCACCCGCGGGACATGATCGCCGAGGTCGAGAAGGAGTTGGCTGACTGGCTGGTGAAGCAGGTTCCCCTGCCAAAGCCGGTCCAGGGCCGGGTGTCGCGGCGTGTAAAGCATTTTCCGATCGCGCCCGAAGTGCGAATCGTCCCGGACGAAAAGGGACAATATCACTCACTATCCGTCACCGCCGGCGACCGACCGGGCCTGCTTTATGCGATCGCCCTCGTACTCAGCCGCTACGGGGTCGATCTGCACACCGCCAAGATCGGGACGCTGGGGGAGCGCGCCGAGGACGTGTTCGTCGTGTCCGGAGCAGCGCTCGCAAATCCGAAAACCGTGTTGCAGCTCGAAACCGATCTGCTCGAGGCTCTGCAGGCTTAGGCGAAAAGCGCGGCATGCAAGTCAGGATCTTAAGCCGCAGGTACTCCTGGTCGCGCAAACCGTACGCTCGTCGCTGGATGACGCGGACCTTGTTGTTTAGTCCCTCGACGAATCCCAGCGTTACTACGGTCCCGGGTTTCCATCTCGGCCGCTTGAGCGCCATGCTGGTCTGTCTTCGAGCGAGGTTGCGCGATTCGATGTCATCCGCGCAGCGTCAAAAAAAGGGCGCCCGAAGGCGCCCCTGTTGACGGATCCTCTGTCTCAGTCGTCATCGGTGCGGAGCTGCCCGCGGATCTCTCCCGACGGATGCTTGTTGGTGTGCACGTTGGCGTAGGTGATCCCGGCGCGCATGGCCCGGATGATTTCCGCGATCTCCCCCGCGGCAATGCCTTGGGCCGTCGGCCCGATGACGTCAGCCGCGGTGACCGTCCCCGTGAACGTTCCCGAAGTCGCTGTGCACGCGGGCCTTCCCCCTCCTCCACAGAGGAAATAGCTGACGCCCCCCGAGTCCGACTTGTTGCCCAGATGGACATGGGCCGCCGTCGTGGTCGTTCCCTCCAGACCCTCGTAGGTCAGCTCGAAGTCGATGGAGCTGTCATCGACGATCCGCGCCTGGAACCGGCCGGTTCCTGTGCTGGAGACTGCCGGCACTTCATTGAATCCTTGCAGCCGCGCCTTGACGTGATTCCGCTGATTGTCGTCGTCGGCCCAGACCCCGGACGCTGTACAAAGCAGCGACGTCAAGGCCAAGCCACCCAACAAGCTCTTGCTAAGCTTCCGCATGTTCATCTCCTCTCTTAAGTAAGCTACTGCTCGATAACTACTCGTCGTCCCGGGACCGCCTGTGCGGGCAGTCTCGGCGCCCTGACCCGCAGCTCGCCGTCGTCGTCGCGCTTTGCCTGGAACGCCAGCTTCACGTAGCGGTCACCCGTGGTCAAGCTGTGGGTGTTGTGGTCGCTGCGAAGCAGCACGACCGAGGCGATCGCGCGCGGATCCGCCGCAACCTCGACCTCGAAGTGCCCGCGGTACGAGATCTTCCCGGGCGCCTTCGCGATAACCGGTCGCACCGCCCGACTGCCGTCCTGGTTGAACAGGTAGGACGGGGAGAACACCTGCCCGACGGGAACCCCGAGGTCCGGGTCGCCGCGCGGGAGCAACCCGGCGTACGAGCTCATCAGCGGAAACGACGGGTCGTCGGGTCGAACCAGCGCTTCCCGGTTCTCTCCGGCGAAGAACACCGACGCATCGGGCAGCAGGGTCGCGGTGCCGTGAAGGCCTCGCGACACCGTCGTCTTGGCCAGCTTGGTGACCGAGCCGGTCGCCGTGAAGGCCTCGCGACACCGTCGTCTTGGCCAGCTTGGTGACCGAGCCGGTCGCGGGATCGAACATCTGGAAGTGATGGCCTTCTCGCTCCTCGAAAGTGCACGGTCGGCCATCGACGTTGCATCCCGGCGAGCGGTTCACGCCCTGACCGATGAGCACCTTGCCGTCGGGGAGCAGCACTGCCTTGGTCGTGGCGAGCGGCTGCAGGATGCTGCCCACCTTCTCCCATCGCGGCCTCGCATCGGCGAAATCGATGCTCTCGACCGTCCCCGTCTGATCGCCGTTCTGATCCTGCCCCGAAATCATGAACCACTTGTGCGACACCGTGTGCCCGTCGCCGTCAATCTCCACAAGGCTCGCAGTGGGGCAGCAGTAAGGCCTGACCTCAGAAGCGGTGTCAACCAGCGTCCAGTGGTTCTTCGCAGGGATGTTGCGGTTAGGATCCTTCAGCGCCGCGAGCACGTCCAGGCACCACGTCGTTCCTTTCTTGAAGTCGGGCGTGCCTCCTCCGACGCCGAACCTGGCGCCACCAGGCACGCGCTCGTTGCCATAATCCATTTCGCCGTCGAAAGTGCACACCTTCCAGTCGTCCCTCCCGGGGCCGGTCTCGACGACCTCGAGCTGCGGGTACAGCGGAAACGCCATCCGGGCGTTTTCCAGCGCGATGTTCCGATCGGTCTTCGGGTCGTAGACCTCGGGGACCACCTGGTTGACACGCGTGGCCGTGAACGCCGTGTCCGTCTGGCTAACGTTCTGGCGGCCCTTCGCAACGCGGGCGGGATCGGGTCCCACGGAGTTGTCCTGGTCGAAGCCGCCGACGACGAGCACTGTGTCGTTCGGCAGCGCAACTGCCGACGGATACCAGCGGGCGTATTTCTGATCCGAGGGTTCCGAGGGCTGGGTGCTCTGCTGGTCCCTGGGATCGCAGTTGTCATAGAACTGGGCGTTCGGGTCGCGGGCGAACAACGCCAGGCCGAACGGATCCTTGTTCCAATTCGCGCGGGTGCACGGCTGCGCCCGCTTCACCCATGTTTCGGTGTCCGGGTCGAAGATGTTGACCTTGTACAACCCGTTGTCGCTCTGCATGTCGTGGCCGCCGAAGACGTAGACCCGTCCGTCGGAGAGCGTCGTGCGGGCATTGCAATACATGTTGTAGAACACGCCCTTCGAATAGCCGTTCTCCGCAAAGGCCGCCCGGTTCATGCCGAAATCGGCCTCGTCCAGCAGGGCAGTATGGAACTTGCCGCTGTTCTTGAAGGCGTCGGGGTGGTTGATGTCGAACAAGAGCTGCCTTTCCATCGTGCGAACCGCCTTGATGCGCGTCGGCACGCTTTGGCTCAGGCCCTGGCGCATCAGATAGCCGCCGTAGGTGAGTCTTTGGAACGAGTCATCCGCCGAGCGATTCTGCCCCAGGCCCAGGAACGGATCGAAGCCGTTCAGGACGTCCCTCAAGGACGAATTGAACTGGTTGCCGGCGGTGGTCAGTGCGTCGCGGGCGATCGCGAGGTCAACCAGCGCGGGGTCGGCCATGTCGTTGGGGGTGTACTCCGAAAATCTGGCGTGAAACAGGATCTTGGGATTCTGCGAATTCTTCTTCCATACCAGACCCATATGCACCCCTTCGGTACTCTGCATCGGGATCAGGGGGGAAACCTGCCCACATTGCGATGGCGGACAGTTGGCATTGGGATCAGGGAACACGCCCTGCGCAGAAGCGCCCGACCAGAGAGCGAGCGTGAACCACATCAGCGCGCCGACACCTCGAGCTGCAAACCCGATTTTCTTACTCATCATGGACCTCCTCGTTCTGACTGGGAATAAGGTCGCTGGAACGCCTCGTATGGGTATACAACTCGCGCGCAAAAGTATTCCCGCCCAATGATAGGTGTCAGCGGCAATTCGAGTCGGCGTGGGCATAGCACATTACTACTGTTCGATTAGCGCTTGATTCCAAACAGTAAAACCGCACCGCCCGCGCCAAGTCATTGTGGCAAGGGCTACTGCGTTGATCAATTCGATCTACGGTGCCACAGCAACTCTGATCTCGCCGGTACTCAACCGTAAAGCCGACACTTAACGCCCAAGCTTGAGATCGGACCCTCGGCCAAGGGGCTGGGTGCTCTTGTCTATTTGTCCCTGATGAAGCCGTGCTTGACCAGTCGCACCTCCTGGTGCATCACGATTGCCGCGGCCAGCGCAAACCGATACGCCACCGACACCGCCGGCGGCACCTGGCCCAACTGATAGGTGATCGCGAGCCAGGTCGAGCCCCAGATCAGTACGCACGCCACGTATAGCGAGACGTTGTTTATGTCGCCGGCAACGGGCAGATCGAATTTCCTAAAATTATTTGCTATTCGTCCCTGAGATTCTGGTCAGGGAAGAGGACCTCGGCGAAACCGAATTTCGACATGTCGCGGATGCGCATCGGATACAGGATGCCGTCGAGGTGGTCGTATTCGTGTTGGACCACGCGTGCATGGAATCCCTCAACGGTCCGATCGATCGCGAGTCCCGATTCGTCGAAGCCCCGGTAGCGCAGCCGCTTGAAGCGCGGCACGACGCCGCGCATGCCGGGCACCGACAGGCAGCCTTCCCAGTCCTCTTCTATCTCCTCACCGATCGGCGCGATGACAGGATTGATTAGCACCGTATCCGGGACTTCCTCCGCATCGGGATAGCGAGGGTTGCGCGTCACCCCGAAAATCACCACCCGCAGCGGCACGCCGATCTGCGGAGCGGCGAGTCCCGCCCCGTTCAGGTGCGCCATGGTGTCGCGCATATCGCCGACGAGCTCGCGCAGTTGCGGCGTGCCCAACGCCTCCACCGGCCGCGATTTCTCGAGCAGCCGCGGATCGCCCATTTTCAGGACTTCGCGGATCATGCTGCGACGAAAGCCTCGATGATCTTTCGCACCCGGCCCATTGCGTCTTTCAGCACCTCTTCGATTTTTTGCAGCGCAACGCTGCGGGCGCTCGTGCCCCGGCCGGCGGCATGGTTGACCACCACCGCGACCGCCGCGTAGCCGAGCTCGATCTCGCGCGCGAGCGCCGCCTCGGGCATTCCGGTCATGCCGACGATCTCCGCTCCATCCCGCTCCAGGCGGTCGATTTCCGCGGCGGTCTCCAGCCTCGGCCCCTGCGTCGCGGCGTAGATTGCGCCGTCGACGACGGTTTCGCCGCAGGCCTTGGCGGCCGAGAGGAGCTTGTTTCGCAACTCCGCGGTGTAGGGTTCGGTGAAGTCGATGTGCTTTACCGGCGCTTCATTTTCAAAAAAAGTGCTTATCCGTCCCCAAGTGTAGTCTACGATCTGGTGGGGGACGACGATCTTTCCCGGGCCGAGGTCCGCGCGGATGCCCCCGACCGATACGACCGAGACGATCTCGGTGGCACCCTGTTCCTTGAGCGCCCAGAGGTTCGCGCGGTAATTCACCCGGTGCGGCGGAATGGTGTGGCCATCGCCGTGACGCGCGAGAAACACCACCGGCACGCCGCGGATCGCGCCGAAAGTGAGAGGCCCGGAAGGCTCGCCGTAGGGGGTGCGTACGACCTGGCGACGCGACACGTCCAGATTGGCGAGCCGGGTCAGCCCGGTGCCGCCGATAATTGCGAGCATGCGTTCAGGAGCCCTTTACGGCGTAGATCCCGGGAAGGTTGCGCCAGGCGCCGGACACGTCCATTCCGCAGCCGAACACGTACCGGTTAGGCAGTCTCAGCCCGATGAAATCGGGGACGATCGGTTTCTTGCGGCCGATGTCCTTGTCGGTGAGCACGGCGCTGTAGAAAGCCGCCGCGCCGAGCGAGCGCACGCGGTCCCGGATCGCGGCGAGCGTTTGGCCCCCGTCCAGGATGTCGTCGAGCACCAGAACGCTGCGGCCCTTCACGTCTTCGGGAGGCTCGACCTTCCAGACGAGCTTTCCGCCCGAGGTGGCATCGCCGTAGCGCGATGCGTAGATAGTGTCGAGCTCGAGCGGGAAACGCAGCTGAGGCAGGAGATGGCCGGCGAAGAAAATCGACCCGCCCATGACCGCGAGCACGAGCGGATAACGCTCCTTGAGGCTCGACGTAATCTCCGAGGCAAGGCGCGCGATCGCGGCGCGCACTTCGGCTTCGTCGCACAACAGCTCCGCGCTCTCCAGGATTTTCCAGGCCTCGTCGGGTGCCATGGGGCGAGGAGTATATGCGTGAGCCGCAATCGTACCGGGTTCCGTTGAATCGGTGCGCGAGCACGCGATCTTCCGCGAGCAGCGCCGCGATCGCGTCGGTGAGCTGGATTTCGCTCCCGGCGCCGGGCTTGAGTTGCGCCAGGTGATGGAATATGCGCGGGGTCAGGATGTACCGCCCGACCACGGCGAGACTGGATGGCGCCGCCTCCGGTTTGGGCTTCTCGACGATTCCCATCACGCGCTCGACGTTCCCGGCGACGGGTTCGGTCTTGACGATACCGTACTGGCGGGTTTGCTCGCGCGGGATCTGCTGCACCGCGAGCACCGGGGATTGGTGCCGCTCGAATACCTCGGTCATCTGCCGCAGGGCCGGCGGGTCGCCGTCGATCAGGTCATCAGCCAGGATCACGGCGAACATCTCGTCGTTGACTGCGGGCTGCGCGCACAGCACCGCGTGTCCCAGGCCGAGCGGCTCGGCCTGCCTGATGTAGATGCAGTTCACCGACTTGGGAATGATGCTCCGAACCAGCTCGAGCAGATCGTTCTTTCCGCGCGCAGCGAGCTCCGACTCGACCTCGTAGGCCTTGTCGAAATGGT
>WNGE01002425.1_pt1 | contig 22827 bp, 23 predicted proteins | sample 5400651 | NCBI WGS metagenome assembly WNGE01 (sample SAMN13153370, study PRJNA577476) | soil metagenome | isolation source: 60 cm soil or saprolite under grassland replicate 2 | place: USA:California | collected 2016-06-15
GCGCTTCGGTTTTAGATAACGCAGCGCCAGAAAAAGGCTGAAGGGTAATTTCAAAACGCGCTAACGGTGCCGGTGAACGCGATTATTTCAACGCGTGGGCTTGTAATTCTTCGAGGGTGACAAACTCTAGCGCGGAGGCGTGGGTTGCCTCGAGATCCACCGGGCAGGCGACGCCGCGCTCCAGTGCTTCTTTCCAACGCGTCACGCAGACGCACCATTTGTCACCCGGCTCCAGCCCGGGAAATTCCCACTCTGGGTGCGGTGTGACCAGGTCGTTTCCCTGCAGTACCGAAAAATCGAGAAAGTCGCGAGTCACCTGTGCGCAAACGGTATGCAACCCAACGTCACCGGGGCCGGTGCGACAGTAGCCGTCGCGATAGAAGCCGGTGAGTGGTTCGCGGCAGCAACATTGCAGCTCGGCGCCGAGGACATTTGTGGGCATGGGCGAAGGATAACTGAGTGCGTTTGTTTGTCATCCCTCGGTCCGAGCCGGACTGGCGGTTTCGCTCGGGATGACTAGAAATGTGGCGCGAGATGACATGACAATAAAAGCCCACGCGATCGCTTATTGGTTGCTGCCGGAAAGGGCGGCGCGCGAAGCGTTCTCGCGAGAAATTAGAGTGCTGGCGAGGCAATTTGGCGCTCCGTTGTTCCCACCCCACGTAACGATTTTTATCGCACCGGAAAATTCGCGTGCTCCGCTCGAAGTCTTGCGCGAGCTCGGACCGCTTAACATTAAGCTAACGATTCATAGCATTCGATTCAGCGAACAATTTACGAAGACGCTTTTCGTCCAATTCGAAATAAACAGTGTGTTGCAACAGCTGGGCGACGCGATCTGGAAAGCGAGCGGGGCGGGGGACCGTTACCTCATCGACCCCCACTTAAGTTTGGTTTATGCAAAATTGCCGCAAGAGACCAAGCGAAAATTAGCCGATAAAATACGGCTGCCATTTCGCGAAGTTTGTTTCACCTCGATTTGTGCGATGCGATGCGCTTGTCCGACAACGACGGCAATCGAAGTCGGGCAGTGGAAATTACTCGCACCATAAAGAATAAACGCCGGAAGCATCACGCTCCCGGCGTTTCCCTTTGATCCCTAAGCTATACAAACTGGAAACACTGCGGCGGCGTAAAAGTTCCTCAGAAAGTACGAGCAGCCATCAACACGAACCGGTGCGATTCGATTAAAGCGGTGAGGAATTGGCGGGCGAGGGCGAGATCGTCGGCGAAGGTGTCGGTGTTGAAGACGTGGAACTAGATTGTTTCTGCAACGCTTTCTGCAAAAGTTCCTTCTCTTCGGGAAAAACGAAGCCGGAATTGGCGACGTCAATGAATTCATGAGCGGCGTCGGCTTTGCCGTCATCAAGCAAGAGCACGGCGAGGTAGAGGGCGACACGGGCGTCGTGCAATTTCTCCGGCGCGAGTTTTTGCAAGACCGTGATTCCATCAGGGGTTCGACCTTGCGAATTTAAAGAAAGCGCTTGGGCAACCACGCAGGGTGGCTCGGTCGGCGCTTGATCGAAGGCCTCTTTGGCAACGCGCTGACCTTCGCTAATGTTGCGATCGAGGATAACGGATAGCCGGGCATATTCCGCTGCAATCAGGGGTTCTTCCGGAGAAGTCTCGTGCAGACGCATGGCGGTGAGATAGAGATTAGGGAGATCATTGCTGGCGCGATAAATTCCAAACAGGGCATCGAGCGCTTCACGACGGCTCAATGGATTATGGGCAACGCGCAACCAAAGTTGCTCCGCTTGGTTCGGCAGATTCCATTTCGAAGCGAGCCGAGCCAGTCGAATTTCACGCTCGGGATACTCTTCGCAGGCGCGCTCGGCATCGTGCCAGAGAGAAGCAGATTCCGCATCGGTGCCTTCCTGTCGAGACTGCTGTTTCGCATATGCCTGATAGGCGAGCCGCAAATATTCAGAGTCGCCCCAGTTACCGCCCTTCGCCCAACGGCGAAGGCGCGACCAATTTTTTTGCGCGGTAAAAGCAGCGGCGACTTCAATGGCCGGGGGAGGATTAGCGGTTTTTTCCGGCGGCAACTTCTCCATCCAGCGCAGGACTTCGGCGCTCATGCCATTGCCATTCATCCATGCCATCAACGCCGCGAGATCGTCGAGTTGTCGGGCCGCTAGTGGTTTCACTTTCTCGAGTAATGTCGTCAGTTTTTTTTGATCGAGTTTTTTGTAAAAATCCAAGCAAAGCAGGTCGTCGGAAAAAGTGACCTGTGGGCTCAATTGCAGTTCTTGTGCGAAGCGATCGGCTGCCTCGACGTTGCTGTGCCGGATCGCGTCATTTAGCAAAGCGCGAAGGGAACCGGCGCGAAACGGAGCGCTTTTGACCAGGTGCTCGAGGGTTGCCCGCGCCTGCGCGTTTTTCTGCGGATCGGGCGATTTGATCCGAACCGCGGCGAGGTTGTATTGATACGTTTCGTTGCCCGGTTCCTTTGCCAAAGCTGCGGCGAAATGGCGTTCCTGGCCTGCTTCATCGCCCTGCGCGCGCGCCAGCCATCCGGCAACGACATTGTAAGGCGCGCTTTCGCGCTTCTCCTTCGGCACGCTCTCGAGCGCTTTGCGGGCTGCATCGAGCTGACCGAAACGCAAAGCGGCCGAGGCGAGATTGAGCTGGCTGTCAATGTCGCGCGGCCGCAAGCGCGCGATTTCCGCGCGCCAGACCACGGTTTCAGCGCGATTTTGTTTCTCGGTTGCTTCGGCCAGAATTTGATAGGCGGACAAAGAATCATGATTGATCTGTAACGCCTGTTGCGCGGCATCATTCGCGCCATTAAAATTTCCCTGTTTCAGATTCGCTTCGGCCTGTCGAAGCCAGCGCGATTCTCGCCAGGTATTAACGAGTTTTGGACCAATGGTAAGAACAAGCAGTCCGAGTGCGAATCCGGCAATGACCGCCAGGATGATTAGACCGCCGCGGACAGAGCGGGTCTGACCTACCGAAGCCGTTTTGTTTGTCTGTCGCCGAAGCTGGTGCATCACCGGATCTGTCATCGCGTTTCTATGGACGACGCGCGATTCCCTCTAAATAAGAGTGCTGTTCAAGCGCGCACCGTCTCCGCCGCAGCTTCCTCTGCTGCCACGACCGGGACCTCCTCGACCGCTTCAATCGCTTCCTCGCGCAGACGCTCACCCCAAACATAACGTGCGAGCAATACTTTGATCGCCGCCGTCAATGGCACCGCCAAAATTGGACCGAGCAATCCCCCAATGAGCAAACCCCAGACGAAAATCGAAACAATCACCGTCATCGGATGAAGACCTACCGAATTGCCGACGATGCGCGGCGCGTAAAACAAGCCCTCAAGATTTTGCACGATGATAAAAATCGCGGTGACAGCTAGCGGATGCATCCAATCGCCCCATTGGGCAGCCGCGATAAGGACGGCAGGAATCCAGCAAAGGATGATTCCGATGTATGGAATCATGGTGAGAATGGCAACAAGGCAACCGATGAGAACGGCAAAATTTAATCCTGGCGGCGGAAGGAACGAGAGAGTCGTGCCAATCAGAATGCCATCGACGAGGCAGACGAGGAGTTGCCCACGAAAATAGGCGATGATGTAGCTGTTGATCTGCAGGAGAACATCGGCGACTTCGTCTTTGAGGGGTGAATTACGAAGCGGCAGGTATTCTTTCCAACGACGCTGGATGGCGGGCCGTTGTTTAAGAAGAAAGAACAAATAAATCGGCACCAGGATCAAGCTCAAAAGAAACCCGGTGACGCCGAGAAATCCGCCAATGCTTTTCTTAACGATCGCCCAGATCTTCTCGGTGAGGTTGGGCAGTTGTTTTTCAAGATTGGGCAGTTGTTTTTCCACCAGCTCCTGGAGACGACCGCGCTCCGCATCGGTCAATTTAGCGGGAGCGGGGGCGATTTCTTCCAATGGTGGAGTGGCGGATGGTGAAGGAATCGGAAGAGCCTCCGGCGCAGCGGTTGCAGCAGGCTTCGGGCTCGATTTCGGTGTCGGGGCCGGAGTTGATCCGAGCAACCAATTTACGATCCCACTGGTGGCTTTCGCTCGCGTTTTGTCAGTGCTGCCAAAGGTCCGTTCGTAGCGATAAATTACATCGACGATTTTATCGCGCGCATTGACGGTGTATTGGGGTAATTCCTTCACCAAATTCGAGCTCTGCATTCCAATTGCTGGCACCAGCCAGGTGCCGATGGCGACAAGCGCGAGCCCGGCAATAGCAAAAAGCAGCATGATCGATTTCGTGCGACCAAGACCGTTGGCCGCCATTCGCGTGACAACCGGGTCAAGCAAATAGGCAAGAATGGCCGCGATCGCGACCGGAATTAAAATTGGCTGCAGAAAGCTGATCACATTCGCCATGATCCAGACCGTTGCGACGAATACGAAAATGAGGAAGCTAACGGCGAGCGCGCTGACCGCAGCCCAGATGGCCTTGCGTTGCCATTCTGCCGGGTAACGCGTGCCGCCAGATTCACTCATGGTTTCGCTCCAGTCGGATTGGTTTTGCTAACACGGGTTTTTTGGGCGTCGATTTTTGCCGCGAGATTTTTATTCGATGGGTCGAGTGTTTTTGCCTTTTGCCAGGATTCGAGTGCTTGGGAGACACGGTTCAGCTTCGAAAAGACGTCGCCAAGGTGTTCGAAAACGACGGCGTCTTCGCGCGGCAAATTTTCAATGGCGCGCTTTAAATTTTCCAGGGCTTGATCGTATTTTCCCTGACGATATTGCACCCAGGCCATGCTATCGAGGTAAGCGCCGTTGTCGGGGTCGAGTTGAAGCGCGCGCTTGATTGCGTCCTCTGCCTCGTCGAGGTGACTGTTCTGTTCGGCCCACATGTAGCCAAGGTAATTGTAGGGCTCGGCCGCATTGGCGGGATCCATCGCGATGGCTTTGTGGAAAAGTTCCGCCGCTTTATCATAGAGACCGGCCTCTTCCGCCGCGGCGCCATATTCAACGTAAAAACGTGGCTTCAAAAAATCAGCCTCCGCATTCTGCGCTTCGTTGAGCGCTTCTTCGAACATGACCACCGCCTCTTTTGCCTTTTTCGACTCGCGCAGGGCAATCGCGAGATAGTAGGCGAATTCGGGAGCGTCGGGATAACGCCGGCGCCCTTCTGTCAAAATCGAAACGGCGCGTTCGCTCTGTTTTAGCGGCGCGAGCAATAATTCCGCGAGCCGCAAATAGGTGGCCGCGTGATTTGGATTAATGAGCAGGCTTTGTTCGTAGTTCTGTGCCGCCTTCTTGAATTCCGCGTTCGCGGGATCGGTTTGATTAGACCGAAGCAGTGCGCGCGCTTCATCATCGTGCAATTGGGCTAACAACTCGTAGGGCTGATATTTTTCGGGGTGTTCCTGGATAATCGCTTCAAGTGTTTCCACGGCGCGCGCCCGCTGATTTGTTAAGACAAATCCGGTCGCCAGTTTTTCGCGGACATTGGCGTCGTCAGGTTGCAACTCAAGCACGCGCAAATAAAACGGAAGTGCTTCCTTGATCTGTTGGGTGGAGGCGAAGTAATCCCCCACCTCCTTTAAAACGGCAGCGTCGTTTTGCCCTTTCGCGGCCGCCTTCTTAAAAACATCGTTCAGACGCGCTATTTGCTCCGGAACCGGCTTGGCATCTGGTTTCAAAATGACGGAGCCGTAAAGTCGGCCAAGCCTTGCCCAGAAAATCGGATCTTCGCTTGGCATTTTGGCGGCGCGATCGAGAGTTTCGACCGCCCTTTTTTCATCGCCGGCAGTGAGATGAATCTCAAACAGTCGCTGGTAGCCATCAATTTTCAGCGGATCCAGCGCGATGGCTTTGTTGGCGAACTCAATCGCCTGATCGACTTTCTTCAAATACTTGGCGTAGATAAAAGCTAGCTCCAGATAAGGCTCGGGCGCTTTCGGATGCGCCTTGACCGCGTCTTTTAAGACATCAATCGCGCTCGGATAATCATCGTCCCGCGTCAGCAACGCCGCGACACGAACCGCCAGTTCGATCTGCCCCGGATCGACATTCAGAACCTGACGATAAGCTTCGAGAGCTTTTGCCATTTCGCCGTTCTCCTCAAAATCGATTCCTTCGACGAAATGGGCGAGGGCCTCGGCCTTGTGTTCACCCTGAATGCTCAGATTCAAATCTCGCGCAGGAGGTAGGGCCAGCGAATCATCGATTAAATCGGCTCGCTTCGGTGCCGGGTGCGCCGCCGTCGCTTTTTGCGATCGCGCAGATGGTGCCGGTGCGGATGAGATTTTTCCGATGCCGCATACCAGCAGAAGCAGCGCAAGATAAGCTCCCTGCTTGCGCGCAATCATCATCCTGCCTGAATCTACCGTGCCGGTCTGCCGAGGCAAACCGCCGTAGTCACCGTTACGACTTGTAACGCAGACGCTTCTTATGGCGATTCTCCTTCATTCGCTTGCGGCGTTTGTGCTTGGAGATTTTAGCTTTGCGTCTTTTTTTGAGAGAACCCATAGCGGGAAGATAAATTTGGTGTGGCAGTGAGGCGAAACGCAAGCATTGCTTGCCTAGGATGGCAAACAGTTTCGGCAAGCAAATCGCGCGCTCATTTTTCGAAAAGAAGCACCATCACACCAACTAATAATAGCAGCGATCCCATCACCAGGCTTTCATAGCGTTCAAACCAACCAAGTCCGATGCTGCGAATTCCGAGTAAGGCCAGAGAGGTGAAAACCAACATTCCTGCAACTGCGGCGGTGGAGAGAATAAGGGTTAGCAGGGCAAACCCGCCCCAGCCGAAGCGAATTCCCGAAACGTAAATCGGTAGAAACGCTTCACACGGTGAGAAGGTGAGCATGGCAAACAGGCTGCCAATTGCGACCCAGTCGGAGGTGCGGGTGCGCGAAATATCCGGGGCACGAAAATGCGCGAGCGATTCCTTCAGTTCATGTTCGTGCTCATGCTCGTTCCCACCGTGGCCGCCTTTCGAAAATAAGTGAGTGTGGCTGTGAGCGTGGCCGGAAAGTTGTCGCCAGATGTAGAATAGACCGAGTCCGATCAGCAATGCTCCCGCTATTCGCGGGAACCACGTGCCAATGCGCGAGCTCAGCGCCACTCCAAAAATGGTTAGGATTAAACCCAGTAGCGCAGTGGTGAGGACATGGCCGGTGCCGGCTAATGCGGTGATTAGGAGTGTTTTGGAATGAGTCCAGCGTTGCGCACGACCCGCTGCCACGAAGGGCAACCAGTGGGTCGGAATCGCGGCGTGAAAAAATGCGACCGTGAATCCGGTAAACGCAATGGTAGTGAGGACGGTTTCGTTCATGCCTTGACCACGCGCGTTTAATCGGGCTGGTGGGATTTGAACCCACGGCCTCCTCGTCCCGAACGAGGCGCTCTACCAAGCTGAGCCACAGCCCGAGTTACTCTACATCAATGGTTTACGACGAAACGTGCAGTTCAAATATTTCTCTTATCCACCGATTTTGTCCACTTTAGAAGTGATCGCGTGTGAAACCCCCAGGAACAGTGGCAGTGCATTCGAGAAAGTCGGCGAGTGCCCTTATCGTTACAAACCATCAAGGGCATATTATGCCCGCATTAAGAGGAACGGCAAAGAGATTCGCCAAACGTCGGTCGGCGGACAAGCAACGAGAAGGCCTGGACTACGGCAACTGGCTGGGAATGGGCCACCGCGATTCGCTGAGGGTTATTACAACGACCACTAATGGCTGATACCAAGGACATGCTAATGAATGAGATTGAAGTGCGCCCCTACGTGACCAATGCTGGCAGCAGGAGGGCGACTCGAAATGATGACAGATAAATTATGATAAAACGGATCGTGTTTGTGATCCTCTTTGTTGGACTCGGATTGCTGTTCTTTTTGCAAAAGCAGCATGAGAAAAGAGCGGCACTTGAAGCAAAAAGACGTGCTGAAGCGGCCTCGAAGCAGGTCGCACATACAGGCGCCTCAGATATGACAAACGCTCAAAACGCAAAAGAGGCACAGAAAACCCTTGCTCTCCTACTGCGAAGCCGCGACCGACTTCAATGTTGCCCAAGCCTACGCCAATGCTGCCGAAACCTACGCCGGTTCTCAGCCGAACGCCCTGACTTCGGTTCTAGGTTTGCAGCAAAGGATTGTTTACGCCGAAGCCGTCGGTGTCTGGTTCGAGTTAACGGGTGTCTTCAATGTAGCTGGCAATTCTAAAGTCGAGCAGTTGACCCTCCGAGTTTAACGCGCGGTCGTAATGCCAGCTGATGTTCCCATTAGCGTAGAAGGTTTTACAGACCATGGCGCCGATAAAGTCTGGATTGCCATTCAAAATAATATCAGCGCTAGGTGCGTAGAATGTCATGGCGAGAGTACTGGGCGTAGCGGAGTTAAGATTGATCGTCTGGGTCCACATAGGATTACCGTTCGCGTCACGCGGTGGGCTGATGCCGTAGAATTGCAAGTTGGCTGCTGATGGGTTCGCCCCAGTAGGATTCTGATTTATAAGGTTATTGTTCTTTACATCGACGTTGCGATCGAAATATATCTTAACGTGTACGGATGGATTCACAGTGATCCCGGCCGAGCCACCCGAGATGTCGCCTGTGACATGAATCGCCACGTAAGTGTCTGTCCCAGCGGCTGTGGGATTAACGATCAACGCACCATAAAATGAGGAAACAACATAGTACACGGGAGCGTCAACGCTTCCCGCATAACGCGGTGTAAGGCTCTTATTACCTGAGAATGATGCCGGGAGCTGATATGCAAGACCATTACCAGTCGAGGGTGCAGGTTCGTATTGCCACGACGTCGAATCCGGCATTTTATAGTCACTTAGAGTGAAGGGGACGTTATTGTCCACGGTGCCAGTAATCTGTGATGAGTTAACGATCGTTCCACCGTTGGTTGCTACATCACCATAAATCTTTCCCTTGACTGTTGCGGTCGAACTGCCAATCTCGACATTGCCGTGACGGGAGTTTGAGTAGCGTGGGTCACTAGGACTATTAGCAACGAACGCGTATGGCCCTTGGCGTGAATCATAGCTATCAATTTGCGCCGCTGATCCCAAACCGTAAAAAGTTTGCGCTGACTTGATAGCGGCATCGAAGAAAGGCGTTAATGGCGTAATGATTTGCTCGATGCGCCGCGAGATCTGTGGTGTGCCGCCCACAGCGACGGGGTCATTCCGTGTGGTGAGCGGATCATCCCAGCTTCTACCGTAAGTCGCCACGAAGTGGTCATAGTTGAAATCGATTTTGCGAAGCAAACTGTCACCATTACCGCGAGCGGTGATGTCTTTCATCGCAGTTGAGCCGAACGCCGCAAAATGCGTTCTGCCTTCATTTATAAGGGCGTCGTCCATTCCAGTTCGCTTGAGACCGGGCAGCACGGAAACTCCTCTACTGCGAACGCGATACCAGCTGTTTGCGTTGGGATCGGGATTTGCGCCTAGATGAAAATTTCCAGAAACATCGAAATAACATGTCTCTACAACCGTTCGCGACTTTAGGTTACTGCTACCGAATGTACTTTCGGGGCTGACATAAGTGGTTCCCGAGTTGGTCCAGCCTGACCACTGGCTCGCCCGCACTGACGAATTGGCGGAGAATTGTTTTCTTAGTTCCGCAAAAGCCATATTGCCGCCAGCTTCGGCGGCTGAAAGGGCTTCCTTCCAAGCTCGCACTTGATTGGATGAGACATTTAAGCGAGTGGTCGAATTACGTAATACGGTCGCTCCGATGATGGATAAAACAAGGATTACGCCCATCACGCAGATCAAGACGTTGCCCTTTTCATTGTTAGCTGGGTACATTTTCATTGCTGATTAGATGTTCTAGAAAGAGCGCCGGCGATTTCTAAGGTAAGCCGTGGAATAAACGACTGTTCCGCTTCGATCGGCAACTGAGATTGGCTTGAATGTGATTGCAGTGGTGGTGTATTCAGTATTTGACAATTCGATGTCGACTGTTTCAGGAAGAAGGTTATCGGTACTTGACGCGATCGTAGTCAATTCTCCGTCCTCTGTCCGTAAAATGGAGGAGGCGTTCACGCTGTACACGACGGTCGTAACTGTACTGGTCGGTGTGCCATAATTGATGTTGTAATCGCCATTGGCGATCGCGAGGGATGGGGAACGCGGTGTTCCGATATTTGATACCGTCGCGTCCGAATCTCCGGCTTGAATGATATATTTCGGGATCTTTATCGTAACTGTTTGTTTATCTACCGATGACGTGACAGACAGGCCGCGTCTAACGTCGCGAGCCAGGTAATCTACGATCCGAATCTGCTGCATGTGCGCCCCGAAATAGTTATCAACGGCGGTGAAGCTTTTCTGTAATGCGACTGCCGAGGTGAAGATGAGGCCAAGGATCGAAGAAGCGATTGCCATCGCGATCAACATTTCAGCGAGAGTGAACCCAGACTCCACCTGTCTTAAACCGAGCCGGCTCATTTTTTGGTTCCGTTTGAAACGATACTGCTCGTTTGTTCGGTGCGGCTTCGGGCACCTACTGTCATCGTCCAAGAGACGGAGACGTCTATTTTAACGATATCGCCGAAATCAGTTGCGACTGAATTTATTGCTACGGTACCATTTGGAGAGCGCGTAAACGTGCTCACGCCGCTTGGCGTCGGATATTTGCTGATGGAAACGGTTTCCGTGGCTTTTTGAGAAAAGGGTGCGGCATCGGCGGCCGTAGCCATCAAATTTTGCACGTAGGAACTGCTTGTAAGGTCCGTGAATGCCAAGTTTCTGAGTACTTCGCTGCGATCTTGCACACTTTGAATTGCGGCTAAAGCTTCCTTGCTGCTGTCGATGCATCGAAGACACATTGCGTTGAGCTCAAAAAGCGATATGAAAAATAAGGCAGCCAGGACCACAGCCACCATGACTTCTGGCAGCGTGAAGCCTCGCTTCGAAGTGTTCGCGTTAATTCGCATGCGCCTCTTTATCAGTTCTATGGAAATTATAGCACTTGGGATGCCAGTGCCGGCCCTTTACGAATAAAGGGCAACAAGTTATCCCAGCCGCATTTAGCTCTCGAGAGCGCTTCGACGTGCCCAACCAGGGGTGGAATATATCGGCCAATTTAGATACTAGCATACGCCGGGTCCTATATCGTGAACCGAAGCGGATTGGCCGAGGTAGCCCACACCAGTGTGACCGGCAAACTCACCGTCAATGCAATTGGGGCGGCCGAAACTTATGTCGCGCTCGATGTGACTGGCGATATTACCGGTCAAATCGCGGTGAACCCCAACGTCCATCTTCAAGTTTATTTCGACGGTAATATGGACGTGAAAGCTCGCGATTTAGGTAATAACACCGGCCTCGCCGGCAACCTCCAATTCTACGGTATTAGTCCACCGCGTGATGCGAACGGAATTCCGCAATGGACACAAACTATCAATCTTAACTCCGGCACGCCGAGTACTCTCACCTTAACGTTCTACGCGCCGAGCGCGGATGTCATCTTGAATGAAAACCCTGACTTCTTGGGAGCATGGTCTGCAAGACTTTTTACGGGAACGGAAACGTAAGCTGGCATTATGATCGCGCACTCAATAGTGAAGGCGAAGTCCTCGATTTTCGTATCGCCGGCTACGTAGAGGACACCCGCTAAAGCGCGCCGCTTATTCACGGGCGCTGCAGAAATCGGTTGACCACGACGCGCCAACTTCCCACATTCACCATGTTTGCTGCACAGCAGGGTCAACTGGTAACCTATCTAGCGCCTTCTAACTAGAAATAGAATGAGTAGCGGAAAGGCGGGCCTTGTGGGCTCTCGACCCCAAGAAAGTTATCTGTTCGATGGTGGAAAACGCTGTCAAACACACGTAGGGTATGGCTCATTGTTCCTCTGGTTTTTGTGATTAAGTATACCATTTTTGTGGTTATTTTTCTCGGCCTTGGCGGGGTTTTCTTCTTGCAAAAACAGCATGAGAAAAAAGCAGCGCTGGAATTAAGAAAAAAACACCAAGAAGAAGCCGTCGTGAAAGCACACGCAGCGCCTTCTCCAGTTAATTCTTCCCTCAAAGGTTTGCCGAAGCCGAAGCCTACTCCTGTGCTGGGGGCCGCTCCGACTTCGAAGCCGAAGCCGACGCCGATGCTGCCCAAACCGACTCCGATGCTAGGGCAGACCCTTTAGCTGTGTCATTCCGTTGCTTACGCCAGCAGCTGCCTGGCCCTACGCGGAAGCCTGGCTCCGCCACCCGTGGATTGGGCGGGTCGTCCCAGGTTCGTCCATAGGCCGCGATGAAACGGTCGTATTGGAAATCGATTGTGCGCAAAAAGACTATCACCGTCACTCAGGCGTTGGGATTCTGCGTTGTCGGCGAATCAATCGGAGCGAAATGCTGGGGGCCGGCGGGCAATCCACGGGGTACGCGCAAGAATGGGCGCCGCCTTCGCCCACCAGGCCTGCCCAGAGCGCATGCAAGCCGAGACGGTTTGCAGCGCGACCAAACGCAGGCTCTCGGGCAAAGCACCAGCTCGTTCACTCGCCAGGTAACGCAAGGTCCCCGGTCTCGTTTACAACCTCGACCACCTCTGACGCCAGCAAGATATCCAACCGCCAAAACGTACCGTCTGGCAGATGATCAAATTTTCAGCAATGCCTGATGGCTTTTGATCGGATGCTCTGTGGAAGCCCAGAGTGCGGATTTTGGCACGGCAAATGACGGGAAGCGCTTATTAACTAATCCTTCCAGTGATCAGAATCTTCCTGTGCAATTTTGCAAGGCGTCGTCGCAGACGAAATGCGTCATCCGTATACATTATGACATCGTGTTTGGGGTGTACGCGCCCAACTCCCGACGGATGGATGCTGGTAACCCTGCATTTGCCGGGCTCCGCAATCTTATTGGCAAAGTGAACCTGCTGAGCTCCTTTCAAATGAGCGAAGAAATCCTTGCGTCGGGTAGACGAAAGAACCTTTAGGCGCAGTCCGCTCTCCATTCGACCGATCAACGGATTCATCTGTATTGGCTAGCATGATGCATTTCGTGTGCCGGGTGTGGATGAGGCCAAGTTATCGAATTCGAAAATAAGATAGAAGGGCGTACGATCTTACCCCCGGGGCACGACCCGATAACGAGTATTCATCGCCGGAGAGCAATGCTAGGAGCGCAAGCGCGTCTCACCCGCTAGCTGGACAATCGGCCGTGCCGGTCGTTCCGCCAGGATCTCGCAAATTTCGCCAGTCGTGCATGCCAACGATCGCAAAAACGGGATGTCGACTCTTATAACTGCAACTTCCGCGTAGCACTGGCTTTTTTCTAGGTCCCAAACCGAACAGCGACTTTTGAGAGGCGTCCGCTGCCAGGAAGCGCCTGGACGTCTGCCGCCAAAGCTTTGCCTGCCGAAAGGCGGGGCCGCTTCTGACCACAAGCCAGTGCCATTCTGGCGCTGGTTCCGGCGGCGAAGCGCGAGTCCATCTCGATTTGGGCTGACCGAGCGCAGCGCCTAGAATTGCAATTGGCCCGTAAAAGTCCCAATTTTCTTAACGTCTTCGAACCACGCAGCAATCTTAAAACTACTGATACGCCCACTGCCAGCGAGCGCTTCGTCATAGCGAATCTCCGTCGTTCCGTTAAGAAAAGCTGATTTGCCTGTAAAGCTTCCTACGAACTCACCGCTGCCGCCGCCTCCAGCGAGCTTCAAGTCCGCGCCCGGAGCGTAGACGGTTCCATAAAAGTCCGAGTTTCCGGCTAGAGTAAAGGTCTGAGTCGTTCCATCCGGTGGGCTAATTCCATAGATTTCCAAGCTCGATGCCTTGTTGTTGTAATTAATCAATCCATTGCCAGAGAAGTTTAAATCCCCTGCCACATAGATTTTGACGTTGACTCCATTTACGATAACAACCGAGCCATCGGTTGTGCCCGACCCTCTTGTAGTAAAATCTCCAGTTACATAGAGTTCGATGTAATTTTTGCTCAGATCGGGAATACCCCTTGTGGTGCCGAAATCAAACGTCACCTGCTTTCCACCTGCAAGTTTTATATTGCCAATATTTGCGATAGTACCGACTTGGTAGCGAGCAGGACTTGTAGCGGTGCCTCCGGTGTAAGTCTTGGAATTATTAACCGATCCGCTTACAGTTGCGTCACTCCACTGCGGTGCATAAATGGGCTCAAGCGGTTCGTAATAATCATTGATAATCTGACCCTTAACATTAGACGTGTCTGTAACAGTGGCCCCATTTCCATCAGTGGCGCCGCCATTAGTAAGGACATCGCCGTAAACAGTCGCGTTACCGATATTGGCGAACGGCGAATTGGTAGAGATATTGGCTGCTAGGGGGACGTTAAAATTAGGAGCATCAAACTGTCCAATGTTAGTCAGAAGATGTCCGTTGAGACCTAGAGCGTCTGGGGCTCCGTTGACGGAACGAGTGAGATCGGCGGAGTTAAAAGAATCAACAAAGATGTTATGGTTGTTTAAATTGATGGGTTGATCCGTTTTCAGCGGGCCCTGTGTGGTGTAAAGCGGTCTGACCCATGCCTCGATCGTGCGGGTCGCGGTTCGGGTGGCGGTTCGCAGATTTAGTTTCCGCAATACAGCATCCGCGCTATCCATGCTGAGAGATTTACCTCCCGGAAGTCCCACCGTTCCAACCGAGACGATACAGTAGTAAGGCCTCGGGATTGTCTGCGTAGTGTTTTCATTCAGAGTCAACGTATAGTCGGCATAGCTGTTAGACGCACCAGATGGCCCTTCACCAGCATGGTTTAGGTACACCCTTGTCGATGTAGATGTAGTCGTGCCGCTTGGAAATGGACTACTCCAAGCTATTGGGCTAGGGCCCGCTAAAGGAAGAGAATTTTGGGCCAAGCCTTGCTCCAATTGGGCGATTCCCTGATGAACGCCGGCCTCAGCCGCAGCCAACGCTTCCTGCCAGGCTGACGCCTGGCTGAGCGTCATACGGCGATTGTTCACATTCACAACAAGAGAGCTGGCCAGTAATGCCAGGACCGTAATAGTGATGATCACTGCGACGAGGGCGGACGCTGTGCGCGACTGGCTATTGCTTCGTATTTTCATAATGGTTAACTGGGACGCGATCTGACCAGACGTGGTCGGAAATACTTCGTCACTTAAAGGTTGCCTCTCTTAGAAATACCGTATCATTCAAAACTGATTTTTTTTCGGGGTGAAGAGAATCGGGACTCGCCTCAATTCTGACTACGACGGCGGTATCCGAAGAGCTAACCAGTTGCATATCCTCGTTTGTGAATGTCACCTTTAAAATATTGTCTGGGTCAGAGAGACTTGCACTGGAGTAGTTCGTAAAGCTGCCAACCTCGCGACTAGCGGTGTTGTCGGCCGCGGGTAATGGTGGGGATAAGGCTAGTGTCGAAGTCGCTGGCGCAGTGTACGGCCAATCAATCTGGCGAACAATCGTTCGCTTGGTTCCGCTCGCGCCATATCTATAAGTCACGGCTATTGCCACTTGTTGTCCGCTGCTATCCCTATACTGCATACCTCCGGTCGTCGGATAGACTCCTGGCTCAACCCGGAGAGCGGAGCGAGCGGGATCGCCTGCAAGCGGTCCGGTTGTCTCGTAAGCCGGAGAAGGACTTGGATTCGGTTGGTATCGCATCGGGATTGTCAATGTTAGTGGAAGCGTGTTCGTGAGACCGTCCGCACTTATCGTGAATGATTTGGCGGTCGCATTGCGGAGATCCGCTGCCAAAGAATCGAGCACGCGCAGCTGATTAGTTCGCGCGTCGGCCCAAGAAGTGGTTGAGGCAAAACCACGTTGCAGCGCAACGGATGAACCGTAGCACACAGAAAGAACAATTCCGAGAATGGCCAAAGCAATCACTATCTCCGGCAGTGTCATTCCCCCGCCGCCTCTTTGCTTGTTGTAAACAGGACGCGCGATCATCGGGTTTTGGTCCCCGATTTACTGATCAAGGTCGATAATTGACGCTGATGGGTTGTCGCCGAGGCAACCCACTCGGTCGTAACTTCTACCCGAATTAATCCTTCCCCAAGGATGCTGCTCGGAGTGGAGGGACTGATGACGGGCGTTCCTGTGCCTATCTTGGTCACGGAAAAGAATGGGGTAGAACCCGGCGTCGGACTTGGAGATGGAGTCGGTGCTGGAAGGGGCGAAGTCTGCGGAACAGCAGCGGGGTAAATGCTTATGACTTCTCTGGAAATCGTCGAAGCATTATCTGAGGAAGTGGGCGTAGTTAGCAGCGTCGCGATGGAGGATGGGCTGGTTGTGTTATTCCACGTGAGATTTCTCATTTGATCGATTCGCGCGATGCTATTTTGCGCTGCGATTGCGGCAGTATCGCCACCTTTTGCCTCTTTTACGGTAGTTCCGTAAAGAGCATATAAACTCGCCAACGCGAGCACCAGCAATGCCCCTGCCATGGCAACTTCTACCAGCGTGGTTCCTCGTTCGTGTTGCGCGGGCATTTTTCCGCGCCCCTTCAGAGCGTTGGAATCGCTCGTGAGAGCGCCAGCCTTTTCGTCAATCTTTAAATCGATGCCCATGAATATCTCTGGCGACATGCTATAGTTATGGAAATTCTGCATATAGCAACACTGGTGCCACTTGAGAGGACTCCCTGGGTTCCAAATGACCCGCCCTTCCTTAACGCAGCTGCGGAGATTGTGCAGCGTTTGACTCGAGGCATCACCTGTCCGTATAACCAGCAACGGAATGAGCCACAAAGACAAGATTAACGCGGCCTAATCCTAATAACTATAATTGCCATGTTTAATCCTGGCGATCGTCGCTCGGTTGTCCACTGATAGACGCCAAGAAAATTCTACTCGGACCAATCTCGCCGGGCCGTGGCCCATTCTTCGATTTCCTCGTCGGCGATGGGCCGCGTACTGGGATACATTCCGAACATTGAGCTTACAAATCGTTTGACAAGGGCGCGCTTGCTTTCCACCATTTCTTTTTCGTCGCGATGCTCGGCTCTCGTCTTCTCCCTGGTCCCATTTCGTCCTGCTCGCCGACGATTCTCCAATTCCCGGCGGAGCCTACCCGCGCCGTCCACACCTTGCGCATTATGACGACTCAACTCTTGCAGGAAGCCAGCCAGATCATTCCCAACCCGCAACTGCTTATCAACGTCATATCCAAGCGCGTGCGTCAGCTCGGTCTTGGGCATCGGCCAATGGTCGAGACTGGCCCGCGGGCCTCGCTCACCGACATTGCTCTTAAGGAAATCATTGCCGGCAAACTCACTTTTGAAGAGCAGAGCGCGTCTACCGACGGCGCCTGATTTTTCGCCACCATCGCTCGGTTAATGACTGCCGAGACGATTCTCAACCGCAAAGCGCTGCGCGATTTTCATATTCTCGAGCGCTACGAAGCCGGGCTCGAACTCAAAGGTAGCGAGGTCAAATCAATCCGGGCCGGCAAGGCCAACATTAACGATGCCTTCGCTCGCATCGAGAATGGTGAAGCCTTCCTCTATAATGCCGATATCCAGCCCTACGAACGTGCGAGTCACGAAATTCCGTCAGCCAAACGAGTGCGCAAACTTTTGCTTCACCGCGCCGAGATCGACAAGCTTTATGGCGAAACCCAGGTAGGCGGACGCGCCCTCGTCCTTCTCAATCTGCATTGGAAAAACGGCAAACTGAAAGCCGAGATCGCCGTCGCGCAGGGAAAAGTGGCGCGCGATAAACGTGCCGATTTGAAAAAGCGAGCGACCGATCGCGAAACCGCCCGCGAAGTAGCGCGCTTCAATCGCAAGCATGGCTGACCGTCATCCCGAGCGCAGCGCAGCGGAGTCGAGGGAGCCCGTTGCGGGATTTTTAAGGTAACTTCTCGGGATCCCTCGATTCCGCTCAGGATGACGATCTAATTCATGAACGCTCAGCGACTCTTTATCGCTATCGATTTACCGGACCAAATCGCAGAATCTCTTGCGGCGCTCGATCCGCATTATCGCGGCCTCACTTTTTCGGCGCCATCGCAGATCCACCTCACTCTCGCGTTTTTCGCCGCGGTCGATCCGACAACCGCCAATTTGCTCAAGGAAAAACTCGCGGCGATCTCTTTTCGCGCATTTTTTCTTCCCGTGATCGGACTGGGCACCTTTTCAAGAAAAGGAATGCCTCACATCCTCTGGGTCGGCGTTGGCCACGGCCATCCGCACCTCTTTCAATTGCACAAGCGGGTGAACGAAGCCGCCCTTGCCTGCAATTTGCCGATCGAGGAGCGCGCCTGGACGCCCCATTTCACCATCGCTCGCGGCCGAGGAATCTCGCCTGCGCTGATGCAATCATTCCTCAAAAAACATCGCGATTACGACGCCGGCATGATGCACGTGGAGGAATTCCATCTCTACCAAAGCACCTTAACCCCCGCTGGTCCCGTGCACAGCCGCGAACTCACGATCACGGCCCGCTAACGTATCGATGCTGGTCGGCACCATGATGCCATCCCGCATTCCGTGAATTAGTTTTTTGTCCGCCGGCACAATTGTCGTTAGCGCGCCCCGCATTCTCACCCGATCGCCTTCGACAAAATAGTACGGGCACAAACGGACCCGTCCTTTCATCGTTCGCAGCTCAGAGCTTTGGCCTTCGTAATAACGATGCTCGAACAAGCTGCTTTTGTGGAATTGCTGCAAAATCGTTGGCTGGATCGCAAAATTGTTCAGCGCGTGGTCGATTCGTCTCTCCCACTCGCTGTGCGGTAAATCCGCCCCGAGCGCGACACCGCGACTGCCCCAGCCCAGCGGCGAAAATCCGCTCACTTTCAAAAGCAAGTCGCGCTCTTTCTGGCTGAACTTCACCGCCTCGCGCCAATCGTGAATCTCCAGACGCGGAATCACCGCGTGTTGCGGCAATGGCGTCGGATCCAGCAACCAGGTGTACGGGATGGCCTCTTGCAATTTCAGAAAATATTTTTCGCCCAGCTCGCGTCGCCAGAATTCCCGCAACGGCTTGAGCCAGAAAAGCGCGAACCACATTTTCTCCTCCAGAAACGGTTTGATCGGCGGCGTCACCCGCACCTTTCCTTCACTGGCCGATTTCAGGAGGGCGTCGATCTTCGGAATATTCGGCAGATCGAATAACTCGAAGAATCGGTAAACATCGTGGCCTGGGTGTGGCTCATAATTCTCCGCCGCTAGAACGCGCCAATTCGATGTTGGATGTTCGATGTTGGCCTCCGGCTTGGTAGAGCCTACGGCTCGGAGAGATGTTCGGTATTGGTTCAATTCCGCCGCCAACCAAATCATCTCCGGCCGGTAGGTTGCTGATTCTTCCGAAACCAGAATATCGCCGCCATTCGGCAAACCCTTCTGAAAACCATCAAGCATTCCGGTTTCGCCGCCGATCACATCCTGGCCGATCGCCGAGTAGGTGCGATTTAACCAAGCGGTCAATCCGATTCCACCCGGCACGGAATCAATCTCCGCAATGATGTAACTCTTCTCCGTCAGGATGAGATCGGGCCGAATAACGCGCGGCAACTCGTCGCGAAAAATCTTCTGCCGCGACAATTCGACCAGTTTGGCCGGTTTCCCGGCATCGAGATATTTCGCGATCCATCCCGGCTGCTTTCCCCGAAAGCTCAGCTGATAAAGCTGATTACAGGCGCGCTGAAAAACAAACAGGCGATGGCCGAGTTGCTCCAGATCGCTGGCAAATTTCTCTGAAATCGGAAACGCATCCGGCGAGATCAGCCAATCCTTGTCCGCGAAAAGCCCTTCGCTCGGCAAGGCGTGCCGAATGGCGTCGAGCTTATTTTCCGTCGTGGCGATCACTGGCGAGGACAACGTTCAACGCTCAGCTGTCGAATGACAAATCGCACACAACCCGTCATCCCGAACGAAAGCCGAGGGATCCCGTAAAAGTTACCTTAAAGCTCGCGCGGCGGGATCCCTCGACTGTCGCTCGGGATGACGAGCTTAACGTCCGCTCGCGAATTTCTTGAGCGCCATCTTCACCAGTTCCTCGGCCGACTTTCCCGCGCCTTCGCGTTCCTGCAAATCGCGCACCAGCTTGTGGGCATCGACCTGCTTGTAACCGAGCGCGATTAACGCCAGCACAGCTTCGTTCGCCTGTTCTTGCTCCGGCGTCGGTGCATGCGTCGCGCTCGCCGCTTCCCACGCTGCCGCGACGCCGACCCTGTCTTTCAACTCCAACACCATTCGCTCCGCTGTTTTCTTTCCCACACCACTGATCTTCGAAAGCGACACGACATCGTTGTTCACCACCGCGGCTTTGAAATTGTTGACGCTCATTCCACTCAACACCGCCAGCGCCAGTTTTGGTCCAATCCCGCTGACGTGATTGACCAGCAAACGAAAGAGATCGCGCTCCGGCGCGCTCATGAATCCGTAGAGAATCTGCGCATCCTCGCGCACGTGCAGATGCGTGAGAATTTCAATCGGCTGCCCGACTGCGGGAAGTTTGTCGTAACTCGAAAGCGGAATAAAAACCTCGTAGCCAACGCCGCCAACATCGATCGTCGCCTGCGTCGGCAGAGCGTGCGCCAGGCGGCCATGGAGGAAAGTGATCACGGGGCCCAATTCCTAACCGACCGCCTGCAAACTGCAAACCCACAATTCCTGTCATCCCGAGAGGGATCCCGCCGCGAAACCTTAAAGGTAACTTCATCGGGATCCCTCGACTACGCTCGGGATGACGAATTAATCTTTCAGCAACATCGTCAGATCAACGCGCCGGCCTTTCGAAATGTTGAATCCTCTAGCGCGATAGCTGCGCCAGGATGGATCGATATTCGGAAAAACCTCCGCTACCGATGCAGTTGGCAGCACAATAAAACGTGATCCGCTCCGACTCATAAATTCGGCGACCTCTTTGCGTTTCAGTAACGCCATGAATCCACTGATCTTATCGCGAAAGTACCAAACCAAGCTCGGCTCCGTAAAATCAATGGCGCCGAATTCCATTTCGGGTTTCAGGTTGGGTCGACTGTCACGGGCAAGATTGTAACTTGGAAAAAATCTTGCGAGAAACGGACTGAGAAAAAACGCGATTGCGAGGTAAACCCCAGCCATTGCGATGGGCAACGCCCTCGAAAGTCTGAAAGATTCAAAGCGTCGTGCGACCAGCAGCGCCAGCAATGGAAAGGCCGGCAAGGTGTAATGAGGTAGTTTGGTCTGCACCAGCGTGAAAATTCCAAATACGACAAGCGCGCCAGCTAACAAGAATTGGTCAGTGCCATCACGATGCGCCCGCAGGCTTTTCCAAAGCGCCGGCAGTTTGATCGACCAGGGAAAAAAACTGGCGAAGACAGTTAAAAAATAAAAGGGCAGTAGCGCCAGATACATCCAGACAGATGATGCACCATGTCCTTCCATCGTCGCGACTGAGCGTTCGACCACATGTTTTCCGATCCCGACCCGAAAAAATTCGCCATGCGTGCGAACGAGCGCCGGAATTCCCCACAGACAGACCAGTGCGAGCATAAGCAAGAGTCCGCGGACGAATTTGAAACGCGCGGCAAAGTGTTCCTGACGATGAAATCTTTGGGCGATCGCGACCGTTAGCAGCGGCGTCCATCCGATTGGCCCCTTCGCCAGAAACGCGAACGCGAGTGAAATATAAAAGATCCACCAGAACCACGTTCGGTGTTCGATATTCGATGTTCGATGTTCGGTGTTTGCCTTGAGCAGTTCCCACCCTGCCCAATGCCCGCCCGTCACGAACAACACCAGCCACATGTCTGCAACCGCGGCTTTTCCGTGGATGAAGCTTTGCAGTGAAAGCGTGAAAATTATTGCCGCCCACCAACCGACCTTCTCATCTCGCATCCGTTTTCCCCAGCTGAACAAAACCAGGGCGACCAATGCCGCCGCGACTGCGGTCGGGAAACGCGCGGCAAAATCATTTTCGCCAAAGACACGATAGCTCGCGATTTGAAACCAGTAGGTCAGTGGCGGTTTATCGAAACGAAATTGGTTGTTGAAATAGGGGACGATGAAATCGGCCCGCTCTCTCATTTCCCGCGCCGCTTCGGCGAAACGTGGCTCGTCGCGGTCGATTAACGGCAAACTCCAGGTGCCCGCGAGGTGAAAAAGCAGGCACCCAACAAACAGCACGATGTAATTGCGCATTGCCGGTCGCACGATTGAACCGGAAAGTAGCAGCCGTTGCAGTGAAAACCGAAGCTGAAATCACACGGGCGCGGTCACGAAAGATTTGGATCGCGCTAACCGTAATGGCAATAATCGCGTTGGTTGCTGCCTTTTTTCTCGATCAATCAGCCACCGCTTGGATCACCGCGCATTCCTCGGCCGAATTAAAACGAGTGATGCGAATCGTGAGCAGGGTGGGGGATTGGCCGGCCCATATGGTTGCCGGCGCGATTGGAATCGCGATTGCCTTCGCCGCGGGAAGCAAAGCCTGGATGCGAATTTTTCTCGCGATGCTTGTTGCCCTTGCGCTCGCCGGGATGACGGCACGCGCCACTAAAATCGCAACCGGCCGGGCGCGTCCATCCGTCAAAACCGAAGCGCGCTGGAACGGCCCGCAACTCAGTTCCAAATATCATGCCTTCCCATCCGGTCACACCGCCGCATCCACCGCATTCTTTGTCGCGTTGTTTCTCGCGCGAAAAAAACTGGGTGCGCCGCTATTGCTGATTCCAATCCTGATCGCTGTCTCGCGCATGATCATCGGCGCCCATTATTTATCTGATGTCACCGTCGCCGCCGTTGTGGGAGTAATTTGCGCACTTCTCGCCGTGCATTGGCTCTGCACGATCCGCAATCCGCATTCAGCAATTGAAGGGTCCAGGTTCAGAACATAGGTAACACCGCAGGTTCAATACATAGGTAACACTTCAGGGGCAAGGAAGGCTAAGAAGATGGCCTGATATGCCGTGGAAGAAAATTGAACCTATGGAAGAGCGAATCGAGTTTGCGTTGA
>WNGE01005739.1_pt1 | contig 22797 bp, 16 predicted proteins | sample 5400651 | NCBI WGS metagenome assembly WNGE01 (sample SAMN13153370, study PRJNA577476) | soil metagenome | isolation source: 60 cm soil or saprolite under grassland replicate 2 | place: USA:California | collected 2016-06-15
CGGCAGTCTCCTCTCTTCGAACTCATTAGGCAAAACGGCCTTCCTTTCCGGCCGGCCCGTCGCTCGGGATCGCGATCTCCGAGCGACGGAACACGACTCAAGTCAGGCCCTGCCTACACAGAGAATCGGACAGACCCGCCCCAGAGCGTGCGCAGCTCGCCGGCGAGATACCAGCCGGTCTCGTCGATGTTGAGCGCGCCGGCCGCACGGGTCTGCTCGAGCAGCGCCTGGTAAACCGGCTCCAGCGTCTCGCCGGTGCGGCTGAGGATCGCATCGATCGTCCCGCTCGCAACAGGGCAGCCAAAAAGCTCGTCCAGCAGCTCCACCAGCTGGCGGCGAGAGAGACGATTTCTGACCGTCAAAGCGGCGATCGCGGCCTCCAGCTTCGGGCCGAAGCAGCCGCGGGGCACGCCGGCCGGCAGCTCGGCGCGAACCGTGCGACCACAATCGGGACAGCAGAGCCGCTGCAAGCGATGCTCGCTGATCTCGACCGCCAACGGCGGCAGCTCGGCCACCTGGTGACGGGCGGGCGCACCGCTCGGCTCGTGCTCCTCCCCGCTAAAGACGTGGCCGCAGCTGCAGCGCTGCGGCCAGTGCTCGACCACCTCACTCACCCGCTCGACCGGAAACAGCGACCGCCCATGCCCAACATGGCCGGGTTGGCCGCCCCGCTTTCGCCCCCTACCCCGCGACCGCCCCCGCTTCGCCGCCCACGGCCGATCCTGGCTCGGCGGCAGCGACGAGTTACGCGAGTCGCGCTTCAGCCGCTGCTCAAGCTCCCCCACACGCTCCGCCAGCTTCGCCAGCTGAGCGTCCTGCACCTCCACTCGCGCCGACAACCCGAGCAACACCTCGACCACCGGCTCGCGGCCCTGCGCGTAGATCGCCTCCGCCTCCGAGCGCTCCACACCCGCTCATTCGCCACCCCGACGCGGGACCCTGCCGACTCACAAGGCACTTCTCCGCGCGAAGGCTCCAAAACCGGCTCCACACCCGCCCGATCAGGGCCACCCACAGACTGAACGCTTACCCAATCTGGGCGATTTGCAGGGAGATCGAGTTTGCGAACCCTATGCGATCCGCCCGCGAATGGCCGGCCGAGCTTCGTCCCCGAGCGTCTACGGGCACCCGCAGGAAAGGCTCGGGCCGAAGCGCACGACCTGGCGACATGCGACGATCTCCACACCTAGCCGGGACGAGCAGTGCTTCCCCACGCTGGAGGCCCGAGGCAAGATCCGGCCCCGGGGCGGAAAAAGAGGCTACAGCCTTGCCCCGCGTGCGTTTAGGCTTACGGGCGGCGTCAATCTCAAAGGTGCGGCGACAATGGAACTGCCTGCGGCTCAGACGGCGGTGGTTGCGGATACTCATCCGCTGTCACTCGATTCGCTCGGGGTTGTCGTCGCGGGATTAGGGATCGAACTGATCGCCCGCGAGACGAAGGTGGAGCGCGTCGCTGGCCTAGTGGAAAGCCACAAGCCCGACCTTCTCGTTCTCGGCGTGGACGTGGTCGACGCCGCGGTGCAGAAGCTCTTGCGCGTGGTGCAGCAGATGCACCCGAATTTAAGGGTTGTCGTGATTTCTGATGACGACCCGCGGAGCGCGCAGGCGGCGTTCGCCGCCGGTGCGCACGCTTTTTGCCAGCGGATTGCGTCGGCGGACGACCTTGCCGCGGCCATCCGGCAGTCGTTCGAGCGCTCGATCCACCTGCGTCCCTTGCTCGCTGACCCGGCGACTCCGCAGATGGAGGCTTACCCGGAGCTGGCGTACTTGACGCGGCGCGAAGTTGAAATCCTACGGCTCGCCGCTGAAGGGCGTACGAATAAGCAGATCGCCGGGACGCTCTGGGTCACGCTGCACACCGTCAAGTTCCATCTGTCGAATATCTATCGGAAGCTCAACGTCGCCAGCCGAGCCGAGGCGACTCGATGGGCGGAGCGTCACGGTCTTCTTGGCACGCGGTCACAAGTCGGAGCGGGAACCAGGAGGCGCTAGAACTCGACGAGGCGACGGCCGGCGCTTCACTGCTGTCGCGACCCCCGCCCGGCCATGCGGCATACTCCCGCCCGCGAGCTCGCTGGTCTAGCCGCCCAAGCTGACCCGATTGATGTCGCACACCCGGAGCTCTCGAATCTCACGCCTAGATCCCTGTAGCCGAGCGACCCAGGCGCCGGACAGGCGAGGCTACCTAGTCATAGGGCTAGGTCCCTAGCCTCTCGGAGAGGTTAGGGATAGTAACGGCCCACAACCCTTTCAGTTCCACCGTCTATCTGTCTAGGTTAATGATCTGTTAACCCGGTTACCTGATCTGTTGACTGAGCGACGGCGAGGGGGGGTGGTCTAGCGGCAATTCGGCGAGAAGCGTGGTCGGCGCGCGGAGCCCCCTCGGACTGCGGAACGACCGCCACGATTTTGGTCTATTGACGCCGCGACGAACGCTGCATATACGCTGATCTGATTGCGTCCAATAGACGGGGCGGCTATTGCCAGCGCGCCGCTCACCGACACCACCAGGCCTGAAATCGGCTGCGGGGTCGGAAAACGCGGCTGAACCGGCGCCCGGCGGGCGCAGCCATATTGGCATCTCGACCGTCGACCTTTCTACAACTGCGGCTCGCACGAATCCAACCGAGGGGGAAGTACGTGGAGCTCGCAGACCTACGGCCAGTCGTCGAAGCGGCCGACGCCGTACCGAAATTGACGGTCGTTGTCCCGACCAAGGACGAGGCCGCTAACATTTTCGAGTTCGTCCGCCGACTCGAGCGTGTCCTCACCGCGGATGATGAGGTCGTCTTCGTCGACGACTCGAGTGACGAAACGCCCGAGGTTATTCGCGAGGCCCGACGTTCGACGGCGATTCCGATCCGGCTCATCCACCGCGCACCCGAGGAGCGGCACGACGGGCTTTCCGGGGCGGTCGTCGAAGGGCTGCGCGCCGCGCGTGCTCGTCGCGTGTGCGTGATGGATGCGGACCTCCAGCATCCGCCGGAGCTGCTCCCTCGACTGTTGCGGCGGTCCGTCGCGGAGGATCTAGACGTGGTGATCGCGAGCCGCCGGTGCGATGGCGGCGGCATGGATGACTTCGGCCCGCTCCGGCGTCTCCTGTCCCGAATGTCTTCCTTCACCGTGCGGGCGCTTTTCCCCCGGCGCCTGCGGAACGTGAGCGATCCGATGAGCGGGTTCTTTGTGCTCCGGCGCGATTGCATCCAGCTCGAGCGCACCCGCCCCCGTGGCTTCAAGATCCTGATCGAGCTGCTGCTCCGGAATCCGGGCCTGCGCGTCGGCGAGGTGCCGTTCCACTTCGGCACGCGCTACGCAGGCGAGAGCAAGGCTTCGCTGCATGAGGGTCTCTCGTATCTGCGGCAGCTGACAGCGCTCCGTATCGGCGACGGAAGAATGTTTCGATTCGCCCGCTTCGGCATCGTGGGCGCGAGCGGATTGATCGTGAACATGCTGGTGCTCGTAGCGCTGGCGGGGATGGTCGGCATCAATTACCTGGCGGCTGCGATCATCGCTACCCAGGCCTCGACGACCTGGAACTTCCTGCTGACCGAGCGCTGGGTCTTCGTGGACACAGCCGGACGTAGCGGCGTCTTGCGCCGTGCGGCGTTGTTCTTTCTGATGAACAACGCGGCGCTTCTGCTGCGTGGGCCGATGCTGTTCCTGCTCGTATCCGTCGCGGGAATCAACTACCTCGTCTCGAACCTCGTCTCGTTGCTTGCGCTCACAGTGACTCGGTTCGCAGTCGCCGACGGGTGGATCTGGGCACGCCCGCTGTTTCGGCGCGCCCTGTACCGCTACAACATCCACGGCCTTGTGACCATTGAATCCGAGGTCGCCCTGCCGGAGCTGGCCTTCTTCCGTGCCGAGCACATCTCCGAGCCGACGATCAGCGTCCATATCGGCGCCGTTGGGCGCGAGAGTGCGGATGCGAACCGACTCCAATACCGCGAGCCATTCGGTTTCGCGATAGAGATCGAAGTTCGCGAGCGCACACGAGTGACGGCCGCGCCGCTGCTCGCGCGTTCCCCGCACGTGCTCTACACGAACGTGATCGAGCCGTTGCTGCGGTGGACCTTCGTCGAGCGCGGCTACGCACTCGTCCACGGTGCATGCATCGCCAACAAATCCGGCCTGGCATATCTCGTCACCGCCCGAACCGACACGGGCAAGACGACGACGATCCTGCGGACGCTGAGCCACGACTCGCACGGGTTCCTCGCCGACGATCTGACACTCGTTGCCCCGGACGGGCGCGTTCTCGCCTATCCGAAACCGCTCACGATCTCGAGCCACACGGTCGGCGCCCTCGCCAATACCGACCTGAGCCGAGCCGAGCGGCTGCGGCTCGTCTACCAGAGCCGGATCCACTCGCGCTCGGGGCGGCGACTTGCGTTCCTGCTCACCCGCTATCGGCTCCCCGTCGCAACAATCAATGCGGTTGTGCAGTGGCTCGTGCCACCGCCGAAGTACGCAATCACGCGCCTTGTGCGGGGCGCCCGAATCGTGCACGGCGCGAAGCTGGCTGGACTACTCGTCATCTCGCGCAGCGACGATCGCGTGCTCTCGCTGCAGCCGGACGAAGCATTCGACCTACTCCTATCGAACTGCGCCGACGCCTATGGATTCCCGCCGTACTCGACGATCGAAAGCTTCCTCTTCAACCGCAGCAGCATGAATCTGGTTCGGGCCGAGAAGGAGATCATCCGTTCCGCGTTGGAGGGGCTTCCCGCACAACTGGTCGAGAGCACGACCATGAACTGGTGGGAAAGGCTCGTGGCGCTTATGCAGGCCCTACCGACGATCGTGGCAGAAGCGCTTGAGGACGCCGCGTCGGCGAGTGCCGTCGCGGAAGGGGTCGAGTTGATGCCAAAGCCCGCGTCGTCCGCCTGAGCGGTCGATGAATCAGTTTGACAGCGCCGCGGAGGTGGTGGCGCCACGGCGGCGCAGCCTCGGCAGGAGGTCGAGTGCGCGGATCGGCGAGACAGTCTGGACGTTCATCCGCGGGCGCGAAACGGCCGTCGCCCTGACACTCGTGCTCGGCATCGCTGCCCTTGTTCGGGTCTGGCGGATCGATGCCGTCGGGTACAACTCGGATGAGGCGGTGTACGCCGGTCAGGGAGCCGCGATCGCCGCCGACCCAGCGCTGAAGCCATTCTTCCCGATCTTCCGCGCCCACCCGCTTCTCTTCCAGTCGTTCTTGTCGATCGGCTTCCACCTGGGGATCGGCGAGCTGTTCGGACGTTTGGCCGCGGCGGGCGTCGGCGTGTTGACGGTGCTGCTCGTGTACCGGACGGGCAGGCTCCTCTTCGGGAGCCGCGCTGGGATCTACAGCGCCCTCGTTCTGGCGCTAATGCCGTACCACGTTCTGGTCACGCGCCAGGTGCTGCTGGACGGGCCCATGACGTTGTTCGCGACGCTCGTGCTCTACTTCATCGTTCGCTTCGGCCTGACGCGGCGGCCCGGCTGGCTTTACGCGGCCGGTGCGGCCATGGGCCTGACGCTCCTCGCGAAAGAGCCCGGAATCTTGCTCCTTGGCGCACTGTACGCCTTCTTCGCGCTGTCGCCGGAGGTGCGGGTCCGGGCACGCGAGCTCACGCTCTCACTGGCGGCGATGATCCTCGTGATCGCGCCGTATCCGCTGTCACTTTCGCTGGCCGGCGGAGCGCACACAGGGCGGAGCTACCTCGTCTGGCAGCTGTTTCGGCGGCCCAATCACACCCTCGCCTTCTACCCCGTGACCGTGACCCAGGCCGTTGGCGTGACTGTTGTGCTTGCGGCGGCGTTCGGGCTCTGGTTTGCGCACCGCCGATGGTCGTGGCGGGAGCGACTCCTGCTTTCGTGGATCCTCTTTCCAGCCTGCTTCTTCGAGCTGTGGCCGGTCAAGGGGTACCAGTACTTGCTCCCGATCTCGCCTCCGCTCGCAATCCTCGCCGGCCGCGCCCTCACCCTGCTCCCCGTGTGGCTGGCGCGCGTGCGGCTCGAGGAACGGCGGGCGCGGTTTCTCGCGGCTGCGGCTGTCGGCGTGGTCGTGGTGTCACTCGCCGTCCCGACCTGGACTGCGATCTCACCGGCGACAGGATCAACGTTCCTCGCCGGCACCGGCGGTGTGCCAGGCGGTCGCGAGGCGGGTCGCTGGATCAAGCAGCACGTTCCCGTGGGCGCCGTGCTGATGACGATCGGGCCCTCGATGGCGAACATCGTTCAGTTCTATGGTCACAGAAAGGCATACGGCCTTTCCGTCAGCCCGAACCCGCTGCACAGAAACCCTTCCTACGACCCGGTCGAGAACCCCGACCTACAGATCCGGCACAGCAACCTCCAGTACCTGGTCTGGGATGCCTTCTCGGCCGACCGGACACCCTTCTTCTCGCGCAAGCTCCTACGTTATGCCGACCGCTACAACGGCCGTATCGTGCACGTCGCCTCGGTGCCGGCACACGACCGGTCAGGACGGCGGACGACGCCTGTAATCGTCATCTACGAGGTGCGGCCGTGACCCGTTTCGTGACGCTGCTCGCGCTTGCCGCGCTCACGCTAGCCGTCTCCAGCGCGCACGCCGCCGGTCACGGACGAGATGCCGACCAGATCGCGACGACGACGCCGATCAAGCACGTGATCTACCTGATGCAGGAGAACCACTCCTTCGACAACTACTTCGGCACCTACCCGGGCGCGAGCGGAGTCCCGAACGGGATCTGCATGCCGCGCCGGCCGGGGCAGCCGCAGCTCGGTTGCGTGAGGCCGTTCCACATCGGCAACCGTGCCGTGCGCGACCTTTCGCACAGCCAGAAGACGTTCCGGCGCGAGTTCCGCGGCGGTCGCATGGACGGGTTCGTCAGCGCCTTTGGCCACGGTGACTCCATCAGCATGGGCCACTACGACGACCGCGACATCCCGTTCTACTGGAACATCGCCGATCGCTACGTCCTCTTCGACCGCTTCTTCACATCCGCTGCCGGCGGCTCCGTCTGGAACCACCTGTACTGGGTCACGGGGACCCCGGGAAACTGGCGCGACGACGTAATCCCGCCCGGTGGCTTTGGCCGCCTGCCGACCATCTTCGACCGGCTTGATGCGAAACGGATCCCATGGAAATTCTACGTCCAGAACTACGACCCGACCGTGACCTTCCGTCAGCGCGGCTCGGGCGACCGGGGATCCCAAGTCGTCTGGGTTCCGCTGCTCGACTACGCGCGCTTCCTCGACGATCCGCGGCTGTTCGGCAGAATCGTCGATCTCGAGCAGTTCTACGACGATCTCGCACACAACAGACTGCCGGCCGTCTCCTATATCGCGCCCTCGGGGGCGAGCGAGCATCCGCCCGGATCGATCCAGGCGGGCGAGCGGTTCGTGCGAACGCTGATCACCGCACTGATGCGCAGCCGAGCCTGGAAATCGACGGCGTTCGTCTGGACGTATGATGACTGGGGCGGCTGGTACGACCACATCCGGCCGCCGCGCATCGACCGGATGGGTTACGGTTTCCGAGCGCCCGCCCTGCTCGTGAGCGCGTATGCCCGGCGCGGTTACGTCGATTCGACAACCCTCGACTTCACCTCGCTGCTCAAGTTTGTCGAGGAGAACTGGCGCCTGCAGCCGCTCGCCGAACGCGACCGGAAGGCAAACAGCATTGCGACCGCGTTCGACTTCACCGCGTCGCCACGGCCAGCGGAGTTCACCCCTCCGATCCGTGCCGTTCCTGCGAAGCCCGAGCCTCGCCGCAGCATCATCTACGTTGCCTATACATTCGCCGCGCTCGCCGCCGGCTTGGTCATTACCGGCGCCGCACTCGCATCGCGCAGGCGCCGTGAGGCCGAGGCCGAGGCAGAGGCAGGGGCAGAGGTCGCCTCATGACTCGACGGCTCGTCGTGGTCGCAACCGCGGTGCTCCTCGTACCGTTGGTCGGAGAAGCGAACGCCGCCGGACAGGGCGCCGACACGATCGTCGAAACAATTCCTCCGACGCCCAATCTGCCGATCGTCTACGGCGGGATCACCTACAGCACGGACCGTCACGGCGTTGCGCTGCTGCCGCCGCAGCTGATCGGCCGGCCGCGGGTGCCGCCGACGACGTTCAGCGCCGGCCGACGTGCAGTCTTCCAGCGCTGGTACGGCAGGAGCGTCCGCCTTCGGGCAGCGCTCGACATCTATTACCGCGTGCGGCTGCGCTACGTCGACCTCCGGGGACGGCTCGTCGACCCGGACACGGTCGACTCGATCCAGATCCGGAGCTCGATTGGGGAGCGATCCCACCCCGCGAGCAGGATCCTGTGGCTCCGCGGAACACGCGTCGTCCCGCTGAACGGTGGGCTCGAGAGCAAACCGATCTACTACACGATCGAGCGCGTGGTCGTCGGCGGCTCCAACGTCGTCAACGAGAGCCAGCAGAAGTTCTTCCCCGCGCGCCAGCACGGCGTGACGGTGCAGCTGCTCTTCTACCGTGCGAGGTTCCGAAGCCGGGACGCATTCTTCGGCTTCCCGGTGGGAGATCGGGTCCGCTTGACCTTCCCGCGAGGATCGACGCGGCGCTATCGGCTCGGCGGCGACGGAACTGTCGTGATTCCCTCGCTCCCGCGCGGTAGCTACCACGTCGAGGTCGAAGGGGGCGGGATCTCGCTCGGCGGCCCCGTCGCCTTGTCGAGGGATCAGGATGTCAAGGTCGGCGTCGTCAGCTATCTCGATCTGGCGTCGGGCTACCGCTCATCAGGCGGCCGCACCGCCTCCGACAGCTGCGGGCCGGTGTCAGAGGTCTCGGCACAGCGCGTTCGAGGGCCGCGGCCGCGCCACTCGCAGCGGTCGCGCGTCTGCCGAGGAAGGTCGCCAACATCGTCTTGGCCGAGCGTCGAGCTGAGCGATCCCGCGTCCGTGGCGGGAGCGTGCTGGATCCGGCCGCAGGCTCGGGCATCGGCGAGCGGGTCGAGCCAAGCGCGATGACTTCCGCCACCGTTCGTGGCCGCGAACACTTCGTCGAACCCGCTCAGATGCGGGAAGTCGCAACGGCCTTGTACACCTGAACACGGCGACGCTTGCGCAGCTCGGCGCACTCCCCGGCGTCGGACGGGCGACCGCCCAGAACATCCTGGCCTATAGGCACGTGCACGGTGCCTTCGGCTCCGTCGACGAACTCGCCGCCGTCCGCGGCATCGGCCCGGCCCGCCTCGACCGGCTGCGGGGGCTGGTGGCGCCGTGACGCCGCGAGCGCTCGCGTCAGCGCTTTGCGGCCCGGTGGCTGCTGCCCTCCTCCTGCTCGGCAGCCCGGCCCCGGCCCCGGCCGCCCCGACCGCACCGGTTGGTGTCTTCGCCTACTACTACATCTGGTTCGACGCCAGTTCATGGAGTCGGGCGAAGACGGACTTTCCGCTGCTCGGCCGCTACTCGAGTGACGAGCGGATCGTCATGCGACGACACGTCAGGTGGGCGAAGCAGGCCGGCCTCAGCGGCTTCATCGTCTCGTGGAAGTCGACGCCGACACTCGACCGCCGGCTCGCGCGGCTGGTGGCAATTGCGTCCACTTCGCGCTTCAAGCTCGCCGTCATCTACCAAGGCCTCGACTTCGAGCGGCGGCCGCTTCCTGCCTCCCGAATCGCCGACGACCTCAGGAAGTTCGTCTACCGCTACCGGACGAACCCGGTCTTCCACACCTTCGGCGGCAAGCCGCTCGTAATCTGGTCGGGCAGTTGGAAGTTCACGCGCGCTCAGATCATGCGCGTCCGCCGCGCGATCGGCGACAGCATCTACCTGCTGGCGAGCGAGCGGAATGCCGACGACTACCTGCACGTCGCCGACCTGTTCGACGGCGACGCCTACTACTGGTCGTCGGTCAATCCACGTACCTACCCTGACTACCCGAAGAAGCTCGTGGCGCTCGGCGCAGCTGTGCACACGGGCGGCGGCCTCTGGATCGCCCCAGCCGCACCCGGCTTCGACGCGCGTCTGATCGGCGGCCAAACGGTGGTCGGCCGCGGCGACGGGAACACCTTCCGCCGCGAGTTCGAGGGTGCGTTGGCGTCGTCGCCCGATGCCGTCGGCGTGATCTCCTGGAACGAGTTCTCCGAGAACTCGCAAATCGAACCGAGCACTCGCTACCGGAACCGATATCTGTCGCTGCTCGCCAGCGTGCTCGGCGGACACGCGCCCGTCGTGATGGGCTTCTCGTCAGACGACCGCCCGGCGACCGGCACCGAGTACGGGCTGCCCCTGATCGCCGTGTTCGTGCTCGTCGTCGCTGGCGCGATGGTGGCGGTTTTCCGGCGCGGGCGCCACCCCGACAGCGGCGGGGCGAACGGTGGCAGCGACGACAGCGGTGGCTCGAGGACGTGAGCGCGCGGGTGATCGTCCTCGCAGCAGTCGTCGCTCTCTTACTCCTCGCGAGCGGCGTCGTGACGGGGTTGCTCCGGCCGCCGCGCACGCAGCCATCGCCAGGGCCGCTTCGGGCGACCGGCGGCGTCCGCGCACGGCAGGTACAGGAGTCGAACAGGCAGCTGTTCGACACCGGCTACGAGACCTGCGCCGCACTGGGGCTCCCGCGGCTCGCACGCCAGTACGCACTGACACCGACGCCCGAGCGGGCCGCGCGCGCATACGCGGCGCAATTCGAGCCGGCGATGCGAGCCGGCACCTACCGCGGCTGCGTCAAGGCGCTGCGCGAGTCCACGGGGAGCCCGCGGTGAGGCGCCCACTTGTGCTCGTCGCGACTGCCGCCGCTGCGGCAGTCCTCGGCTCGACCGCCAGCTCGCCAGGAGCGGTGGCAGCAGAAGCCTGCGCGACGACCGACCACGACAGCGACACGACCACGACTTGCCTCCGCGCCGCTGAAGGTCAACTTTCGGGTGACGCGCCGGTGAGTGTCACGCTCACCTCCTCCGGCGCGCGGGCGCTCGTCCGCGAGCTCGAGGTGGAGCTCGACGGGCAGCACTTGCTCTCCGACTACGAGGAGCCGTTCGACTTCCAACTTCCCACGTATCTCTTCTCAGACGGGAACCACGTGCTGAGCGCGACGGCGCTCCTGCGCGACGGAACTCGAACCCAGCCTGTCTCGCTCGTCGTCGCGTTCGGCAACGGCGGCCAGCAACCGTCTGCGATGGTCTTCGCCACCACGGCGGGGACTGCCCCTGCCGCCGGACGACCGTTCGTCGTCGCCGCCGCCGGCGACGGCGCCGGTGGCGAGCACGAAGCCGCCGACGTCACCAACCTGATCAGCAGCTGGCAACCGAACCTCTTCCTCTACCTAGGCGACGTCTACAAGCAGGGGACGGCAACCGAGTACCTCAACTGGTACGCGCCGGAGCGCTACTTCGGCCGTTTCCGGCCGATCACACTCCCGACGCTGGGCAACCACGAATACACGAAGCGCGTCGCACCCGGCTATTTCTCGTACTGGCGCGACGCCCCGCATTTCTACAGCGTCGAAGCCGCCGGCTGGCACATCATTTCACTCGACTCGACCAGCCAGTTCAACCAGTTCGAGCCCGGATCGGCGCAGTACGAGTGGCTGAAGCAGGACCTCGACGCCCACCCGGCGCCGTGCACGCTCGTCTTCTACCACCACCCGGCGTTCACCGTCGGCCCCGAAGGCACCTCCTCCGATCGGATCATTCCCGTCTGGCAGCTGCTGGCGGCGCGCGGGGTCGACCTGGTGCTCAACGGCCACGACCACAACTACCAGCGGTTCCAGCCGCTCGACGCGAGCGGCAATCCGTTGGCAGCCGGGCCAACCGAGTTCGTCGTCGGCTCGGGCGGGCATGGGATTCGCGCGTTCGTCCGGCAGGACCCCCGCCTCGTCCGCGGCTCCGATACGACGAAAGCGTTCGGAGCCCTGAGGCTGACGCTTAACCAGAACGGCGCCGGCTTTGAGTACATCACGATTAAGGGGAAGCTTTTCGACCACGGGGCGATCCCATGTTCCGGTGGAGAAGGCGACCGCGCCGCGCCGACGGAACCACGGCTGCAAGGCCGTGCCGCCTATCGGAGGGCGATCTTGAGCTGGCGCGAGAGCACCGACGATGTCGGTGTCGTCGGCTATGCGCTGTATCGCAATGGCCGCCTGATCGGGCGCCTGGGACCACGCACGACGTTTGCCGATGAGCGGCTCAGGCCCGCCACACGGTACCGCTATCGCGTTGTTGCGCTCGACCAGGCTGGACACCGCAGTGCGCCCAGCAACCGCATCTCGATTCGCACCCCCGCGAGGCACCGCCGGCCCCCTGCCGGCGGCGGGGGATGACGAACGTCCTGATTTCTCGAGGCGGGGCCGCAGCTCGCGGCGCTCAGTCAGGACGGGTGCGGCTCGAGATCGGAGAGTAGCGTGATGCCTGTGACCGATGAGGTTCAGGCTTATCCGGAAGCCGCAGCCCGCCCGGATCGGCAGCGCCTCGTTCCCGATGCATGGGCGAGTATCGGTCTCGCAGTCGTCGTCGGTCTCGTTGTCGCCGGCCGCACCGCTGGTGTTGGGGATCTCGCCAGTGTTCAGACCTTCGTCCTCATCTTTGTCTCGATCGTGGTCGAGGCGCTCCCGTTTGTCCTTATCGGAGCGCTTGTCTCTGCGCTCATCGCCGCCTATGTGCCCGAGCGAGCGTTCGACCGGCTCGCGAGGCTGCCGGCGGCGCTGCAAGTATCCGGAGCCGCCCTTGGCGGCTTCGCCTTTCCTGTCTGTGATTGTGGATCGGTGCCAGTGGCGCGTCGGCTGCTCGCGCGCGGCCTCCATCCCGCCGCGGCCGTGTCGTTCATGCTTGCTGCTCCGGCCGTAAATCCGATCGTGCTCGGCTCGACCTGGGTGGCGTACAGTGGCCGTGGCCTCGCGATCGAGATGGTGCTTGCTCGCGCGACCGTCGGCCTGCTGCTCGCGCTTGTTGCCGGCTGGCTGCTCCGCGGCCGCCTTCCGGTCGCGTTGCTTCACGGCGACCACGGCGGCCACAGCCATCCGGAGGCTGTGACGCGGACCGCGCGGTTCGTTGAGCACCTCGTCGCTGACTTCCTCTTCATGGGCAAGTTCATCGCGCTCGGAGCTGCGGCAGCCGCGTTCATGCAGACGACGATCTCACAAGGCATCATTGGCGGTATCGGCGGAATGCCCGTCGTATCAACGCTGGCGCTCATCGCGCTTGCGTTCGTACTTTCGATTTGCTCTGAGGCCGACGCTTTCGTTGCCGTCTCATTCGGCTCGTTTTCGCTCGGCGCACAGTTGGCCTTTCTCGGTTTCGGCCCCATCTTGGACCTGAAGCTCGCGATGCTATACGGAGGCACCTTCCGCAGACGCTTCGCGCTCTCACTCGCGGTCGTCGCCGTACCAATGCTCGTCATCGCGTCTCTCGTCTTCAACGGACTCGTCGAATGACCGTCACTTCGCTACTACAATGATCGTCAACGCCAACCTCGCCCGCGGCCTAGTAGTCGTCGCCTGGACCGGTCTACTGCTCGGCCTCTGGGTAACCGGCGAGACTGCTCGCTATCTCGGCCCAAGAACCGCGTGGCTCGTTCCATTTGGCGCCATCACGCTGCTGGTCGCCGGCTGCGCGTATCTCTTCTTCACGACTTGGCTCCGCCGGCCGGTCGAAGCGCTGTCGCTACGCGAGGCTGCGGGACTGGCCGCCTTGTTGCTTCCAATCTGCGCCGTCGCGCTCGTCCCAAAGCCCGAGCTAGGGGCACTCGCCGCCTCAAAGAAGCTCAGTAATCGCGCCCTCATCTTCCCGAAGCTGGCGTCGCGAACGTCAGGCCCTCGGGCGAAAGTGTCGTTCTTCAGCATCGCCTCGGCGAACGTCAGCTCGACCTACGCCGCCAGCATCGGCCTCCGGCCGGGACTCCCGGCCGACCTCACTGGCTTCGTCATTCGCCCGCGAGGGGCGCCCCCGGGGACCTTCGAAATCGCTCGTTTCTACATCGCCTGTTGCGCCGCCGACGCGCTGCCGTTAACCGTGCCAGTCCATGCCTCCGGCGCCGATTACGGGAACGACACCTGGCTCGAGGTGAAGGGCCATTTGGAGCGACGCCAGGGCAACCTGGGGATCAAGGCCGACAACATCGTCCGCGTGGAAGCGCCGAACCACCCCTACCTCTCCGCGTACAGCCAGTAGTCGTGGCGGGCCGGCGCCAGTGTCGCCCCGCGGCGGCCGCCGTTGGTGGTGAGGCCACCGCGAGCATGCGCGGGGAATTCACAGAAAGGAACTCGTTGCATCGCGGACTTTGCCAGCGGCCGACCCTGTGTTCCCACGGGCGCGCAAACCGCCTTTCGCCGGCCTCCCGGCGTGGGTGAGGCAGCGCCTGCTGCTCGCGTGGTCGTGCTCGGGCGCGGACCGGAACGATCTTGGCGCTTCGCGCACCTACGTTCTCGAGAAGGCCTTTCGCCGGCGGCGGGAATCCGCTTGGCTGCCTGCGCTTGGCGCGGTAGAGTCCGGCTATCGAAGGGAGGAGCGCGGTGTTCGCCAGCCGTGGAGGTCACCGGCGAAGCGGACGCCGGAATGGATTTGCCAGCCTGCTGACGACGCCGCGACGCAACGGGTCGCGTCCGGGGTGGAAACGTCGGTCGCTCCACGCTGCACTGCTCGGCGCAGGCGTGCTCGCGCTACCCCTGATGGCGCTGTGGCCGGTACACGCGGGAGTTGCAGGCAGTTCAGGCTGGCAATGGTTCAAAAGCGACCCGCACGTCCACGACGTCGTGAGTGGCGACGCCGTCGCCGACATCGGGCGGATCAGCATGGCCGGGAAGGCGTACGGCTACAACGCGATGTTCCTGACCGACCACGAGGCCGGGAGCAACTTTGCGATCAGCACAGTCGTCGCGAACCATGTCCAGTTCGACGACTCTTTGGGCTCGAAGTGGATCAAGGATGTCTATGGCTCCCCCTCCGCCACCGTCAATGAACTCGTTACCAGCCCGGTCAGGAGTGGGTCCTACTCCGAGCACCTGAAGAGTAGTTCGAACACGTTTGGCGAGGCGTTACTCGACCTGAAACGAGGGCCGAACCTCCGCTCAGGTGACCTGATCCTTAAATTCTCCGTCTACCCAAAGACGATCGGGAGCAACGGCGGGCTCTATGCCTCGGTCTCGCTCGGCGGCGACCCAAGCGTCGACACGCCCGAGGGCTACACGACCGCGGCCGGCGTTATCAGCGCCGGGAAGAGCGTGATTCTTGTCTGGCAGTGCGGCACGGCGAGAAGCCAATCAACGAGTGATCCGAGCGCGCAGGTGCTCGTCTCGATCCTGCCTTCATGCACGACGAACACCTGGAACGACTACACGATCAACATCACGAAAGGCACCGCGAGCCGCAACGGTGCTGCGGCCGTCAACGTCGTCGGCATCAATTCGATCGCGGCGAGCGACCTGCCGGTCGATTATGAGCCGCTGATATGGATCAAGATGGCCGCCGCGGCGCAGAACGGAGGCGTCGCCGAGGGGTACTTCGACAAGCTGAACCTCGATGCCTCGACTCCTGTCCCGTCCGGTGCCGAATTCGCGTACCGGAATACGAAGATTGATCAGTTCAACACGGCGATGTTCAAGCTCTTCCCGTCGATCGAGATGGGCTTCAATCGACACGCGCAGCGGTTCAACTTCGCGATTACAGATCCCACTGAGTACAACACCTTCTTCCAGTGCGACAGCTCGAGTAACAACTGCAAGATCACGAACGGAACAGCCGGGATCCTGCCGACCCAGCAGACGGGCTATCCGGCGCAGCTGAACCACCCGAACATGCCGGGCGGAGTCAAGCTCGACGAGATTCAGACCGACGACTACCAGGCGTTCGGCGCCGATGTGATGGAGGTGCGGCCGGATTCGGGCGGGATCCCGCCGACGACGATGGTCGACATCTGGGACTCGATGTTGCAGCGGGGGAACATCGTCCTTGGCACCTGGTCAAGCGACATGCACAAGGTGAGGACGCTCGACGTTGGTGATCGCGGCGTCGCCACCTATCTGTACGCGCCGTCGCTCAGCTTCGACCCGTTGATGCGCTCTCTGTTCGAGGGTCGGATGTACCTCGCTCGGAACACCTTCAACGGCCGCATCATCTTCAATCTCGATCCGAGTTCGCCGGAGCCGTATGCCGCCCGCTATCCAACGTATGTGTCGGACGCCGCGTCGTCGGCCGCCGTTTATCTGCACGTCACCGATTCCGTGGCGAGCGCGTCGAACGTCCGCTGGCTCGTCAACGGCACCCAGATGTGGGACGATTCCGCCTCAGGGAGTTACGAGGCGACGAAGAATGTGCCGCTCTCCGGCACGTCAACTTACGTCCGCGCGGAGCTCCACACCCCGGCGGTTGGCTCGATCGACTACATCGGGATGACCGAGCCGATCTTCTTCATCGACGTGCCGGGCCTTCCGAACGGCGTTAGCTTCCGCGTCACAGGTGTCGATACACCGGACGGCCGCACCTACACGAAGACCGTGACCAAGGGCATCACGTCCGAGAGCTGGAACAGCACCGCAAAGTCACTGGCGTTAACACTGACCGACCCTGCCTCGTCGCTGGTGACGATCGAGGCGCAGACAGGCACGCTGACGCCGCAGCAGGTGCTCGTCGACGGCAGCCAGACCGTCCAGTCGACGTCGCAAAGCGCGTTCGACTCGGCCGCAGGCTCGACTTGGTACTTCGAACCGCTCGCCCATAAGCTGGAACTGAAGGTCGACCAGCCGAGCTCGAGCACAAGCGTCCGCGTCGACTTCGGCGGCAGCGCGGATGCGCAGGCGCCGTCGGTTCCCTCGTCGGTGACGGCGGCGGCGCTTGATTCGAGCTCGATCCGGATCTCCTGGCAGGCGTCGAGCGACAATGTCGGCGTCGCCGGCTACCACGTCTATCGTGACGCGGCGGTGTCGCCGACAGCGTCGATCACGAGCGGCACGAGCTGGACGGATACTGGGCTGCAGCCGAGCTCGACTCACAGCTACACCGTCGATGCGTTCGATGCGGCAGGCAACACGTCGTCGCAGTCGAGCCCGGCCTCGGCGACGACGCTCAGCAGTTCGACCGTGACCTTCGGGCCGCAGGCCGATGTCTACGTGCGGAGCGATTTCCCGACCGCGAACAACGGCACGAGCACGACATTGCGCCTCGACGCGAGCCCGACGATTAGGACCTACGTCCGCTTCAACGTCAGCGGTCTCTCGGGCACCGTCACGAAGGCGCTGCTCAGACTGGCCGCGACCAGCAGCGGCAGCGGCTCCGACGTCCACGGCGGCGTCACCGACAACAGCTGGACGGAAACCGGGATCACGTATGCCAACGCACCCTCGTTTTCGCCCGTCCTAGTCGGCAGTACCGGGTCGTTCGCGGCCGGGGCGACGACGTCCGTCGATGTCAGCTCCGCGATCGTGGGCACGGGCATGATCACGCTCGAGGTTGACACGAGCAGCACTACGGCGATGAGCTTCTCCTCGCGTGAGGGTCCCGCGCCGCCGCAGTTGGTCGTGACGACGAGCGGCGGCACCGTCGATACGCAGGCGCCGTCGGTTCCCTCTTCGGTGACCGCGGCGGCGCTTGATTCGAGCTCGATCCGGGTCTCCTGGCAGGCGTCGAGCGACAATGTCGGCGTCGCCGGCTACCACGTCTACCGTGACGCGGCGGTGTCGCCGACGGCGACGGTCACCAGCGCCACCAGCTGGACGGACACCGCCCTCCAGCCGAGCTCGACCCACAGCTATACCGTCGACGCGTTCGATGCCGCCGGCAACACCTCGCCCCAATCGAGCCCGCCCGCCTCAGCAACGACGCCGTCGGCTGGCGGCACCGCGACGACAACGTTCACGCCCGTAGCAGACGCAACGGTCAACGCCGACTTCCCGAGCTCCAACTTCGGCAGCGACACGAAGCTCCGGATCGACACCTCGCCCACGGTTCGCAGCTACCTCCGGTTCTCGATCAGCGGCCTCTCCGGCACCGTCACTCGCGCATTGCTGCGCCTGCAGGCGACCTCCGCCGGTGCCGGCGTCGAAATCCACGCGCTCAACCCGCCCGGCGGCTGGAGCGAATCGACAATCACCTATAGCACGGCCCCACCGGTGCTGGCGACGGCGATCGCAATTGCGCCGTCGTTCGCCCTCGGCGACTGGGTGGTGGCCGACGTGACGCCACTCGTTGTCGGCAACGGCACCCGCGAGCTTGCGATCACGGGCGTCTCCTCAACGGCGGCGAGCTTCTCAAGCCGTGAGGCCGCGGCTGCGCCCCAGCTCGTCGTCACCACCACGTCCTAACTTGGCGGCACACGCTGTTGCGGTGAAACGTTCCGCGTCAGCCATGAAGGCGGATGGTGCCGCGTTGCGTCACGTCACACGCGAGTCCGCGTGCGAACGGCGGGACGAGGTCGCTCCGCCAGTCGGCCCTCTCCCGAAGATCGATCTGCACCGGCCGCGGACGCCTCGATCTGCCGCGCCAGCATCCGCGGGTTGATGTTGCCCGTGCCACATCACGTCGGCTCCTCCGACGTCAGACTGATCGAGCCTGGGTAAAGGCGCGCGTTCAGGGCCGCAACTGCCCTCTCGGCAGTCTCCTTGAAAGGAGATTGCGATTTTCCGCGCTGGCCGGCGCACCCGGCAAGCGCGAGCATGAAAGCGACGACCGCTGCAGCGGGCAGGTTCCGTCTCGGGCCGCGCAGCGGCCGCATAGAGGGCGACGATACTCGACGCGCAGTGTCGGTCTCCGCGGCTCGTCCACCGCCTCCGCCCGCACCCGTCCGGACGCGCTGCTTCGACCCCGGATCGGGCGGCGAACCGTTACTTGCCCGGTTCGGGCGCGCTTACGTGTCTCCGCGCGTCCTGCGCGAGAATGTCGTCGATGGCAGCGAGGATGGCGTCGATGCCGATGACGGTATCGTGGCGAGCGACCTCTTCGAGCTGCTCTCTTAGCCGCATCACGTCGCCGACGAGGGTGCCGTAGTCCTCCGCCTCGTGAAGCCGGAAACCGAGATTTCGCATTACTGTGGGCAGCTGGTAGCCCGCCGGAACTGGCACCCGCTCGCCCTCCCTATTGAACAGGTAGCGCCGAGCGAGGGTGAACGTTGGCCGAAGCTTGATCATCATCGAGTGTCAGCAGCCCGGTAAGGTGAGCCTAGCAACGGGCTGAACAGCGGTGGTCGCGAAACCGTGAACAGTTTGGGTCCATTTCGTAAACGAGAAATATTCACCCGGCGATTCGGAGCCGGGCTCAAACGTCATCGGCTGCTGGCGCCTCTTGCTTAAGCGAGCGTGCTTTGATGACTAATGGCAGGGACCATTCCCGCTGTCGGTGAAACTGCCCGACCCTGGGTCGTTGACGAACTGCCACGTGTAACCACGAGGATGAAGCGCGAGCTTCAGCACCCCGTAGCTGTCGGCGTTGCGCACGACCTCACCTGCCAACGGTGGTTGAGTTCCGAATCCGTAGTGGTTCTTTCCGCCCGTGCCGACAACGAACTCGCGGATGCCGGCAGGATCGAGAGTCGGCTGTTGAAAATTCGGCTTTCCCGTCGTTGTGCTGTCTCCCGCGGCCGACGCGTCCTGCGGCGTGATTCCGATCGGATCGAAGCGCTCATAGTCGTGGTTGTGGCCCGCGAGGACGACATCCGCGTGCGCCTTGAGCAACAGATTCCAGATGTCGGCCATCCTCTGCGCGTCGCCGTGCTGGCCGGACGAGAAGCGGGGCTCGTGCCAGTAGGCCAGCGTGCAGAAGCTTCGGTGCTTGGCGAGGTCGCGCTGAAGCCACTGGTACTGGACGCTGCCCGCCGCACAGCCGCCGACGCTGGTCGCGCCCTCTCCGTAGGTGCACTCGCTGTTAAGCGCGATCAGGTGCCAGGATCCGAGGTCGTAGCTGTACCAACCGAGCGGGTTGGGAGGGTGGAAGTACCGAACCGATGCCGAGTTGTCGTTCCGTCCACACGCACGGCCGTACTCGTGATTTCCGGTTGCCCACTTAGTGATCGCGAGCAGGCGGCCCCAGCTGGGGGCGTAGCTTGCGGAATACGCGTCGGCGCTTCCGCATTCGTACTGCGCGTCGCCGAGGTTCAGCACGGCGTCTGGTTTCAACCTCATGATCAGATCCGCGGTGTGCTTCTGCCGGCATGAGTTACGGCTGCCATCGCCACCTCTGAAGTTCTTGTCCGCGGGGTCGCAGGCGATGTCTCCGGCGGCAACGACCACCCACGTTTGCCTCGAGGGAACCGTTACCTCGATGCTCGAAAGGCGGTCGCGGTTGTCCGTCCGCGCGTGGTCGCGGCCGGCGCCGCCGGCAACCATATCGATCTCTCCGTCGCGCGCTTCGAAGGCATCATTGCCGGAGCCGCCGACGAGCGTATCGCGGCCGGCGCCGCCGCTCAGAACATCGTTTCCGCCCCCGCCGCTCAGCCGATCCGATCCCGCGCCACCCGCGAGGCGATCGCTTCCTGCCCCCCCGTCAATCCGGTCATTGCCCGCGCCACCGTCAATCGTGTCATTGCCGCCGAAGCCGCAGATGACATCTGCGTGCGGTGTTCCCCGCAGACGGTCGGCCGTAGCCGTTCCGCGGATCGTGCACCTGAGCCCGCCTGCTTTGGAGGCATGAACGGCAGGGGCGCTCCTGGTGATGCTCGCGCCTCCGAGAACGCGGTGCAGCGTGTCCAGGTAGAAGCCGAAGGCCGAACGGGAATTCCAGTCGGTGGCCGCCTCGACGGCGGTGCCCTCGCCCCACTCGTTGAAGGTGGTGATGAGTTGCCACGGCTCACCGGAGGCCGCCATCGCCTCCACATCGCGCTTCCAACGCGTGCGATCGCGCGCCAGCCGCGCCGCCGACTCGTTCGCTTTCCAAAATCCGGGGGAGACGCTGAAGAAGTAGCCGCGCTGTTCGTCCGACGCCGTCGCCGGCGCATACTGATGCCAACCATCTGGCTGTGAGCTGCAGTCGCGATAGCCGCCGAAGACCTTCAAAACGATGAACGCGGAGGTGCTGACTGCTTCATTCGCCTGGTGCCAGCGATCGACGACCGAGCATGACTGGTCGTTCGCGTTGTAGACAAAGACAACGAACCGTCCGCCGACGCGGAGGTAAGCGCGGCTAGTCGCCAGGTTGGCACGGATATAGCGGAGATCCTCTGCGAGCTTGGCCGGACTCGGATCCGCCCGTGCCTCCTCCTCGTAATAGACGGCCCATTTGAGTGGCGACCTGAGCGCCACCGTACTCGAGAGGAGCGCACGCAGGCGGGTATCGCTGTAATGGCCGGGCGCTCTCCAGGAGGAGATTGCAGCATCGAAACCCGCGTAATCGAGCGCGCGAATGTGCTTTCGCCGGACGGCGACATCCGCTGAGCGGTAGAGGCCCAGCGTCGGCCGGTAATGGATCGGCTGGCCTCCGACAGTCCAGGTTTCCGGATACCAGGGGTAGTAGAACGCTGCCCGGATCGGGAATCGTGGCTGATCCTGCCAGCCCGCGGCTCCGCCGGCCGCCGAGGGGAGTACGATCAACGCCATCGCCACAACCGCGGCGCGAACAACGATTACTCCGCGCGGCACGCGCGCACGCTACCAGCGTCGCGTGGCCGCCGCGACCTGAAGACGGTGGCCGTATTTTCTGCGGTTCCAGCAAATGGCCGCGACCGACAGCGCCCGTTTACTGCTGCGAGCGCCGGTCGGCACGCCTTAAGCTCGATGGAGCACCTCGATCCTGGCTAGGTTCTGTTATCTGAGAACCGGTGTAAAAGGCCTGCAAAATCGGCCCTCATTTCTGCGCATCGCGCCCTTACTACCCGGCGGGCTAGGTCGAGGAAAGGAGCCTTGACCAGGCTTCGTAGGAGCGAGAGGGTCATATGCTGCGGAGCCAGGTCGTTCTTTTCCCCCTCGGGACCTGGCTCCGCAATGCTTGTAGACGCCGAAAGTAGAGACACCTTGCGCTCTGCCCGCGGGCAACCCAGGGACAGGACGCTAGCGGCGCTCGAGCACGCACCACCCTGTGGGGTAAAGAAACTCGATTCCGCCGGTTCGGCCTTGCTGGTGACCGCCGCGGAACCGGTTCAGACTGCGCGTGGTGCTGACGTGGTTGCTCTACCGGCTCCTGTGCTGGCTTGTGCGGGCGCTTGTCCGCGGCGGTGGCGAGCGGGACGTTGAGATCGTGGTGCTGCATCACCAGCTCGCGATCCTCGGAAGCGGGGGCAGGCGGCCGCGGTACACGACCGCCGACCGAGCCCGTGGGGTTCAAGAACTCGGTCAGCCGCGTCGATCGTCCTGATTTGCAGGGAGATCGAGTTTGCGAACCCTACGGGGTCGAGCCGGGACCCCGAACGCGCATGATGCAAGGCGAGACCCTTCGCCGTGCGCGTTCGACTCCCCGATCCAGCGCTCCGCACCGATCTACGAGACTTCTTTCACCGCTGGGGCTGCGTCAGCTACGCGGTCGAGGATGACGTGATCGAGGTCATCGTCCCCGACGCTCCTGCCGAGCGCCAGGGGCGCCGCGAGCTCGATCTCTACCTCGAGACCTGGCGAGCGCATCACCCGGGTGTCGAGCTTGAGCTCCTCGACTGATCCGGGGAAATCGAGTCTGAGTCGGTGGACGCCCCCAAGGCACCCGACGTGCGCACCCTCCCGTGCGCGGCAAACTCGGTCTTGCCTGCAAATCAGAGGTTCTGTGATCCCCGGCCGAATTTGCGCACCCCACATGTTTTCGGCGGTACTGTTCCCGTGACCACACGAGTTAGAGCGAGTACCGGTTTTGGCTATGCGCCTTCCGCTGCACGTTCGTGACGCAGTCGAGGAGGTGTAGATATGGCAACTGGAACCGTGAAGTGGTTCAGCAACGACAAGGGCTACGGCTTCATCGCGCAGGATGATGGGGGCGAGGACGTCTTCGTCCATCAC
>WNGE01002426.1_pt1 | contig 22792 bp, 29 predicted proteins | sample 5400651 | NCBI WGS metagenome assembly WNGE01 (sample SAMN13153370, study PRJNA577476) | soil metagenome | isolation source: 60 cm soil or saprolite under grassland replicate 2 | place: USA:California | collected 2016-06-15
GGCGCCGTCGAGCAGCACGTGCCTGCCGTCGCGGAGCGCCTGGTCGACGAGCAGCGACGTGTCGGCGATCATCGGCCCGAGCCGCTCCGCGTAACGCTCGTGCCGCTCCACGAGCCCCTCGAGCTCGACCGGCTCCTCGCCGTAGACGCGCTCGAGCCAGACGTTCTTCTCCGCGAGCGCGACCTCGATCTTCTGGCGCAGGATCTTGCGGTCGAGGAGGTCCTGGACGCGGATCCCGAGCCGGTAGGCCTTGTCGGCATAGGTCGGCCCGATCCCGCGCTTCGTCGTCCCGATCTGCAGCTTGCCGAGCCGCCGCTCGCTCGCGCTGTCGATCAGCCGGTGCCACGGCATCACGAGGTGCGCGTTCCCGGACAGCCGCACGAGCCCGGTCGAGACGCCGCGCGACTCGAGGTCGTCCAGCTCCTCGATCAGCACCTGCGGGTCGACGACGCAGCCCGCCCCAATCACACACTCCTTGCCCTGCAGGATCCCGGACGGGATGTGCTTGAGCTTGTACGTCTCCCCGTCCGCCACGATCGTGTGGCCCGCGTTCGGCCCGCCGTTGTAGCGGCAGACGAGGTCGGAGTGCTCGGCGAGCAGGTCGACGATCTTGCCCTTCCCTTCATCTCCCCACTGCGCGCCGACTACGACCGTGGCGGGCATCAGCGTTCTCGAGGCGCGCAGTGGGTTTCAGACGGACGCACGGGCAAAGCCCGCACGTCCTCTAGACGGCGCCCGACAAGCGGGCGCCTTGGCGCACCGACGATCACGGTCGCAGGCACGAGCCGGAGTTTGCCTTACGCGTCAGCTAGCTCGAGCAGCTTCGTGACCGTCGTCCAGTTCCGGGCGGTCGCGGTGACGCCGAGCCCCTTGCCGGCGAGCGTGGCCCAAAGCTTCGATCTCGCCACGCCCTCCGGGTGCCACGCGTAGATCTCGCGCCCGTCGGCGACCACGTGCTCGGCCGGCGCGGCCATTTCTTCGAGCTTCCGGACGAGCGCCGCGGTCGGCTTCTTCTCGAGGAAGCTCACCTGGTAGCGCTTCGGGTTCGTCGCCGCCTTGCGGAGCGGATTGCGCTTCACGATCCGGGCCAGCTGCGCGCGCGTTCGCACGACGACGGGGATCTCCAGCCTGAATTCCTGCTTGATCACCCGCTCGCACGTGCGCGCCACCTGCGGAGCCGAATCGCCGCTGGAGAGGACGACGTTCCCGCTCTGCACGTAGGTCGCCACGTCCTCAAAGCCCGCCTTCTCCAGCGCCGCGCGCAGCTTCGGCATCGGCACGCGGTTGGTCGATCCGAGGTTCACTCCGCGGAGCAGGACGATCAGGCGGGCCACCCCGGGGAGCCTACTGCCGACTCTTGTATCGGTTGATACGACATGAGATAGTCGGCCGCTCCGGGGTTCGTCGAAGAGGCAGGAGGCTCCTATGAAGATGTTTGCCGCAGGATGCGTCGTGGCCGTGCTCGCGACAGTCGCGGTGCAGTTCGCGTCGAGCGCGACCTCGACCTCCACGAAGAGCATTCCGGCTCGCGTCAAGGCGCTCGAAGCGAAGGTGAAGACGCTGACCGCTTCTGTGAAGACGTTGAAGACGCGCGCGGACTGTCTCGGCGTGCAAGGCGTCACGCAGTTCGGCAACCCCGCCGCCGGGCATGGCTACCTCTACACGAACGACAACGGCGCAACGGTCGGCCTGACGACGTCGTTCGATGCACCGGCAACCGGTCAGGCCCCGGGATTCTGGGCCGCGACGGTCAACGCAGCCTGCATCTCGGGCCGGGCGTTCAAGGTCGGGCACGCCGTCGTGGCGCACAGGACGGTCGCCCTAAGCGCGCCGTAACCCGCGTTCGAAGTGGATGAGCGAGGGGCCCGCACGGGCCCTTCGCGCTACCAGAGCGGCGTCGTCGCCTCGGCCGACACCGCGCCGCCGGCGCGGATCACGCGGATGCGGTGGCCGCGGGGACACTCTGTCCAGCCCATGTCGTGCCCGAGTCGCAGGCTTCCCTGCGCGGTCAGGCCTGCGTACTCGCCGTGCGGATCCAGGTCGGCGCACGCCTGGCACACGACGGTGAACGCGGTCGCCCGGGAGAGGAGGACGATGGTCTGCTCGAACGCGGACACGACTACCCGGCAGGGGCGAGGTCGGCGAACTTCGCGTAGCGCTTCAGGAACGAGAGCTTGACCGTGTCGGTCGGCCCGTTGCGGTGCTTGGCGAGATGCACCTCCGCGATCCCCTGCTGGTCGGACTCCTCGTTGTAGTACTCGTCGCGGTAGATGAACATGACGAGGTCGGCGTCCTGCTCGATCGAGCCCGACTCGCGCAGGTCGGAGAGGATCGGCCGCTTGTCGTGCCGCTGCTCGACCGCACGCGAGAGCTGCGACATCGCCACGATCGGGACGTCGAGGTCGCGAGCGAGGATCTTCAGCGAGCGCGAGATCTGCGAGACCTCCTGCACGCGGTTCTCGACGCTCGCGCCCGAGGTCATCAGCTGCATGTAGTCGACGACGATCAGGGCGAGGTCCGGCTCCCGTGACTTCAGCCGGCGCGCCTTGGAGCGGATCTCCATCATCGTGATCGAGCCGGTGTCGTCGACGTAGATCGGCGCCTTCGCGAGCCGGTCGCACGCGGCGGTCAGGCGGGGCCAGTCGTCGGCGCCGAGCTTGCCGGTGCGCAGGCGCTGCGACTCGACCTTCGCCTCGCTGCACATCAGGCGCTGCGTGACCTCCGACTTCGACATCTCGAGCGTGAAGATCGCGACCGGGCGCTCCTCGCGGACGGCGAGGTTGGCCGCCATGCAGAGCCCGAGCCCCGACTTCCCCATGCTCGGGCGGGCGGCGACGATGACCAGGTTCCCCGGCTGAAAGCCGGAGGTGAGCCGGTCGAGGTCACGAAACCCCGCCGGCGTGCCGGTGACATCGGCACCGGCCTCGTAGAGAGCGGTGATGCGCTCGAAGCTCTCCTTCAGCAGCTCCTCGATGTGACTGAACTCGCTCGTCACCCGGGCCTGGGAGAGGTCGAAAACGATCTGCTCGGCCCGGTCGACGAGGTCGGTCGTCTCGCCTGGCCGCTCCCAGCCGAGGATCGAGATCTCGCCGCCCACCCGTATCAGGCCGCGGAGCGTTGCCATCTCCCGCACGATCCGGGCGTAGTGCCCGGCGTTGGCGCTTGCGGGGACAAGCGCCGCCAGCTCGTGGACGCGGACGCGGCCACCCGCGTCCTCGAGCTCCCCGCGCTCTTCGAGCTCGTCGACGAGGGTGATCGCGTCGACGGGCTCGCCCTTGGCGTAGAGGGCGAGCGCGGCACGGTAGATCTTGGCGTGGCTCTCGCGGTAGAAGTCGCCCGCGTCCACGACTTCGCTGACCGCCCCGATTGCGCCGGGGGAGAGCATCATCGCGCCGAGGACTGACTCCTCGGCTTCGAGATTCTGCGGCGGAACCGGGGCGGTCTGCGAGGCCTGGGCGAGTTGGGCCACGACGTTACGAAACCACTCTCGGAGCGGCCTTGAAAGGTCTGGACGACCTGCCTTTCGACAGGCGCTCTCGCCGCGGCTTCACCCGGTTTGCAGGCACAAGGGAACGAATGTTCCCGAAAGCCCCGGACGACGCCTGTGGGCGGTTTTCCCGCTCGGAGCGGAAAATTCAGGCGAAATTCCACAGGCTCTCGACGACCTGTGGAGAAGGCTGTGCGCTTTTGTTACGGGGATGACATACTTGACTCACCCCGGAACGGCGCACAGTGAAGCGCCGAATCCGAGCGATTGGAGAGTCGATGCCGCTAGAAGATTTCTACCCCTACGCAGTCTGCTTCGTACTTACGCCGCAGACGCAGGACGACGGTACTACGCGAAACGTTCCGATTGGGAACGGGGTTCCTTGTCTCGGTCCCGAGCAACAAGCCGCCAGTTTTTCTTCACGCGTACGTCGTCACTGCCACCCACGTCGTCCAGCCCTATCCCGTTACGTTGGTCCGGCTGAGGGTGTCACCCTCAGAGTTCGTGGATGTGCCAGTCCCTCAGTGGGAGCACCACCACGCCGCCGATGTTTCCGTCGCGCCGCTTCGACCTGTTCGGGCAAAACTCACGCGCCGTCCGATCACCGTAACTATCGAGTCTGAGCGGTTCGTCGGTTCCGGCGATGTCATGGGGTGGGAGCCTGAGCTTGGTGAGCGGGTGTACTTCCTGGGCCTGTTCGACAGGTTCCGGGAGATGGGAGAGCGCAACATTCCGCTGACGCGCTCCGGCTCGGTCGCCGCGTTCTACGTTCAAGACGTGCCTATTGGCCCGCCCGACAACCTGCGCCACGTCGAAGCCCACCTAATCGACTGCCGTTCTTACGCTGGCTTCAGCGGCTCCCCGTGTTTTGTGCAGCGCGACATGTGGGAGCCGTCGTGGTTCGCTGAAGGCGGAACCCATGTGGATGATGAGAGCGGTCGTATCCACACGGAGACGGCGCTGCTAGGGATCGTCAGTGGACACTTCGACACATGGGGAACCGCGCGACTAACAGGAGACTTGCCGATGGAGCCGGGGGCCGTCGAGGTCCCGCTGAACACGGGCGTCGGCGTTGTCACGCCAGCGAAAGCGATCAAGGAGATGTTGGAGATGAAGGAGTTGGCCGACGACAGAGCTCGAGTCGAAGACGAGACAGAGAAGCGTGTCAAGGGAGATGAGGGAGCGACCCTCGACGCGAGCCAGGAGAGTGAGTTCGACCGCTTCGAGCGCCTAACGCGTGAGCTGGTCAACACGCCGAAGCAAACGGAGAGCGACGAGTCCTAGTGATGCAGGGACCTCGGTTCCCACGCCGAAGGGAGGGCCGCGATGGACGGCCACGAACTGCTGCTGGCATTCGATACCGACAGCGCCGAATTTGTGCGCGGGTTCGAACTCGGCAGGCTCTGGGCGACGCTGCGTCTGAACCCGGACGATCCTGTCGAGGAGTACGCCCACGCGATCAACGCAGAAATGCTCTTGCGGCTTGCAGAGGCGACCGGGCGCGGTGTACAAAGCGAAGAACTAGGCGACGATTGGTTGTTTGTCCGCTTCTCGCCTACGGAGATGACCGCTTTAGAAGGACCCTGAGGCCCCGTTACGGGGCCTCAGGGGAGGGTCCCTGCATAGAGCAGAGAAGCGACCTAACGGTGAACGGTCAGGTCGCGCAGACGCCAGCCGTACTCGGCAGTTCCTGCGCGTGTCGGCGGAAATGGCTCGCCGCGCGTGCAGGTCGCCTCACGTCCGAGGTAGTGGCCGCTGCGATTGCAGGCGCCGTACTGCCCCGAGCGTGGAACGATCTGGCCAGGCCGATAAATCGGCCCAATCAATCCAGGCATCGGACATGTTCGCTTTCTCCTCTCCTCGCGTCCACCTTGCGGTCCGGGAGAGGTCACGGAGCCGAAGTCACTGAGTCGCGAGTGAGGGTAGGCATGGCCCTCGGACGGACAGGTGGTTCGCAGAGGCCTGACCTTCGCCTGCGAGTACGAAGGTCAGGCCTTGACTCAGTGCCCCGGGAGGACGCGTGAGCGTGTCCTGGACGGCATCTTTTCAGCCGGTCCGGACGAGATGGTCAGGCGTGACCCGTTGCGCGGGCGTACGTGAGCCGGCGACCAGCAACCGACCCGGCGACCTTCTCGAAGCGCCCGAGGTCGTCAAGTTCGCGCTCATTGAAAGTGAACATGCGCTCATCCAAGTAGCGGAACAGGTGGAACGGGCGAACGCTGAGTACGTCCCGTGGAGGCCACGCTTCAAGAGGCTCCAGAAATTCTCCATGACATTCGTGTGGACGTTCCCGTCGACGTACGTGCGCGCGTGGTTGACGGTGCGGTGGTCGAAGTCCGCGCTGAGTCCCGTGTAGGAGTCCAACGCGTCGGTGTAGATCGCGGAGCCGGGTTCGACGCGATCCCGGATGTAGCTATGGAGGGTGCGCTTCCGCACGTCCTCGATGACGCTCGCGCTCACCTTGCCGCCACGTTCGACCATCCCGAGTACGACGGTCTTGCTACCGGGAGCGCGACCACGACCGACCTTCTCTTTGCGTTGCGCTTTGTGCATATGCCGCGCCTTGCCGCCGATGTAGGTCTCATCAACCTCGACCTCGCCGGACAGCATCGAGAACGTGCCCGACTGCATCGCCAGTCGGATGCGGTGGAGCATGAACCACGCCGACTTCTGAGTGATCCCGAGCGCCCGTCCAAGCTCATGCGAGCTGATGCCGTTCTTCGAGTTGGCCGCGAGCCAGATCGCCGGGAGCCACTTGTCGAGACCGAGCGGCGAGTCCTCGAAGATCGTTCCGACTTTGACCGAGTACTGCTTCTTACACGCCTTGCACTTCCAGATGCGCCGCGTCGTCAAGTAGGAGTACTCGGTCCCGCCGCAGCGTGGGCAGACAGGGCCGCCCGGCCAGCGCAGCTTGGCGACGTAGTCCGTTGCCACGTCGAGGTCGGAGAAGTAGCGGATTGCTTCGAGGAGAGATGCCGGGAGATGCTTTGCCTTAGCCATACAGGTGACTTTACTACGTCACTGCAGGTGTGTCAAGTATATCGTCCCGTTTTGTTACAGCTCGGGCTCGGGCTCGGGCTGCTCGGGCCGCTCGTCTTCGGCGGCGGGAGCCGCTGACTCGGCCTCGCCTTCCTCTGGAGCTTCCTCTTCGGCGACCACGGCCTCGATCACAGCTTCTGCCTCCTCGTGCTCGGCCTCGGCCTCCGCCTGGGCCTCCGCCTCGGCGCGGGCCTCCTCCGCCGCGATCGCGTCGAGCTCCTCCTGCGGCGGCAGCTCTCCGCCCTCCGGGACGATCGCGAGCCGCAGCGTCGCCGTGACGTCCGCGAACAGCTCCACCGGAACCTCGTAGCGCCCGATCCGCTTGATCGAGTCCGCCAGCTCGAGCTTGCGCCGGTCGACCCGGATGCGGTGCGTGCTCCAGACCGCGTCGGCAATGTCGGTCGCGGTGACCGAGCCGAAGAGCGTGCCGGTCTCACCGGCGCGTACGTCGAAGCGCAGCTCTGTCCCTTCGAGCCGGGCTGTGATCTCCTGCGCCTGCTCGAAGCTCTGCGCCTCCTGGCGGGCGCGCTTGCCCTCGTGCTTGCGCAGCTCGGCCACCTTGGCGGGCGTCGCCGTCTCCGCGAGCTTCCGCGGCAGCAGGTAGTTCCGTGCGAACCCGGGCGCGACGTCGACGACCTCGCCGCGGAGGCCGACCTTCTCGACGTCCTGGCGGAGGATGACTTCCATCAACCGGTGGAGTAGGGGAGGAGCGCCATCTCGCGTGCCCGCTTGACCGCGGCGGCGACCTGCCGCTGGTGCCGCCGGCACGCGCCCGTGATCCGGCGCGAGCGGATCTTGCCCTTCTCCGAGACGTAGCGGCGGAGCTGGTTGACGTTCTTGTAGTCCACTTCCTCGACCTTCTCGCGGCAGAAGTAGCAGTTGCGCTTGCGGATCGGCCCGCCGGGCGAGGGGCCGCGCTTCCGGCCCTGCTGTCGCTGGTCTCCTCGCTGCGGCATCAGAACGGGATGTCGTCGTCGCCGCCGGCCGCGAAGTCGGCGCCGCTCTCAGCCGGTGCGCCGGCGGGCACGAACTGTGGCTGCCCGCCCTCGCCTTCTGGCCGGCCGCCGAGGAACTGGACCGTGCTGGCGATGATCTGGACCGCCTGGCGCTTGGTGCCGTCCTGGGCCTCCCACTCCCGCCAGTCGAGCCGGCCGTCGACGGCGACGGGGCGGCCCTTGGAGAGGTACTGCGCGCAGTTTTCCCCCTGCTTGTCCCAGACGGTGACGTCGAAGAAGTTCGGCTTCTCGGTCCACTCGCCGCTGCTTGCGTCTTTCTGGCGCGTGTTGACGGCGATTCTGAGGCTGCAAACGGCGGTGCCGCTCGGCGTGTGGCGCAGCTCGGGGTCCTTCGTCAGGTTTCCGACCAGGACGACGCGGTTGATGTTGGCCATTCCTCCCTCTCCTCTCGGGCTCTAGGCGGTGCTTTCCGGTTCCGAATCCTGACTCGTCGAAGCCGCTGCCGCTACGGGCACTTCGGGCCCCGGCTCCGGCGGCCGGGTGGACGCCCCCTTGACGCGGCGGACGGCCATGTGTCGCATGACGCCGTCGGTGATCTTGAGCACGCGCGAGACCTCGTCGAGGGTCGCGGGCTCGGCCGCGAAGATCAGCAGGTGGTAGACGCCCTCCGGCTTGTGGTCGATCTCGTAGGCCAGCCGGCGGCGGCCCCACGCCTCCTCGTTGTCCCAGCGCCCGCCGTCGCGCTCGATCGCCGCGCGCACGCGCGTGACGATCTCGGTCTGCCGCTCCTCGGGCACCTCGGGATCGAGCATCAGCAGGATCTCGTAGTCAGTCACGCTCCCGAATCCTCCCTTCCTTCGGTCTGAGGCGGCCTCGCCGGCGAGCGCCGCTCGGGAACGGACGGCGCGATGACGAGGCAGGAAGGCGGCCAGTGTAGCATCGGCCTGGTGAGAGCCCGGACCGCCTGGCTGGGTGCGATCGGCGTCGCCGGTGCGGCCGTCGTCCGCGCCCTGCGGCGCAAGCCGGCTGCGCTCCCGCCGCCGCCGGACCCGCGCGCCGAGGAGTTGCGGCAGCGGCTCGACGAGTCCCGTGCCCTCGTGGACGAGCGCGAGGAGTTCGAGTCGGCCGAGACGCCGGTCGACGAGGCCGAGGTCGACGATCGCCGGCGAGCGGTGCACGAGCGCGGGCGGGCCGCCGCGGATCAGATGCGCCGCGACTCAGCGCGGTAGGCCGACGAACGCCGAAACGCCGTTCGCGAGGCCGCGCGCGACTCGCTGCTGGTACGACGGCGTGTGCAGCAACCGCGAGTCGTTCGGGTTCGAGAGGAAGCCTGTCTCGACGAGGACTACCGGCACGTTGGCCCAGTTGAAGCCGGTCAGGTCGGAGCGCCGGACGATCCCACGGTCGAGCGCGCCGGTCGCGGCGACCACCGCCTTCTGCACCGCCCGCCCTGCCCGGAGGCTCCGGCCGTAGATGTCGTCGGTCCAGCCCTTGTGCCACGCGGGCACCAGCGTCGAGGCACCGTGCAGCGACCGGTCGGACGAGCCGTCGGCGTGGATCCGCACCATCAGCGCCGCGTGGTGCCCGTTGCAGAACCGCGCGCGGGCGATGTTGCCGTTGCCGTCGGGGAGGTCGATCGTCGGGCCGGTCCGGGTCATCGCGACGCGGTAGCCGCGCGCGAGCAGCACTGCCCGGGCGCGCTTCGCGATCGCCAGCGCGACGGCCGCCTCTCCGTGCGCCCCACCGCCGTCCTTGATCTTCAGCACGTGCGAGCCCGGCCCGATCGGCTCCGTCTGCCGCCCGATCGCGGGCGGCGTGCCGTGCCCCGGATCGAGGCAGATCAGCGCTGCCGCGGCGACCCCTGCCGCGGCGATCACGCGAGTCGTTCCGCGAGGTACTTGACCGCGAGCGGGTAGCGGTACTCGATCGCCGAGTGCGTCGCGTCGAAGAGCTCGAAGAAGACGTCGGTGACGCCGATCTTCTCGAGCTCGCCCCGGAACGCCTCGGCGCCGAGATCGAGGTAGAACTGGTCTCGCCTGCCCGCGTCGATGTAGATCGCCTTGAGGCCGCGCAGCGCATCGGCATGGCGCGGCACCATTCGCACCGGGTCCCAGGCAAGCCAGCGCTCCCAGACCTCCGGCCGCAGCTCGCCCGTCTCGACGTCGTATGGCAGGTGGACGGTGCCGTCCTCGTCCGCCGAGTAGCAGGCCGCCATGCACCAGTCGTTCAGGAGGTGGTAGTCGCTGTCCTTCGAGAACGCGGGCCGGCTGTGGAAGTCCTCCCAGAACTTGTCGAACGAGCGGTCGTACTTGTCCCGCAGCTCCCGCACCGACTTGCGGAAGTCGGGCAGGTAGCACATCTCGAAGAGCGCGTCGCCCGCATGGGTTGCCAGGCCGCCGAAGACGTCCGGGCGCAGTATCGGGTCGACCATTGCGCCGTACCCGCCGCTCGACTTGCCGGTGATTCCGCGATGGGCGGCCTCGGCCTTGGTCCGGTAAGTCGAGTCGACCCACGGGACGATGTCGTCGCAGATGTAGGTCAGGTAGCGGCCGGTGCCGGGCGAGTCGATGAACTGGCTCCCACCGACCGAGGTCCACGCGTCGACGAAGACGAGGATCGCGGGCAGCGACTCACCGGTCGCGAACAGCTCGTCGGCGAGCTCCGGGAAGTTCTTCCGGAACGGCGTCCGGTTGCGCCAGGCGTCGATCTGCCCCGTGAGGCCCTGGATCACGTAGATGCTCGGGTAGCGGCGGTCCGGCTCGTCCTCGTACGCGGGCGGCACGTAGACCCAGAGCGGCCGCACGTGCGGGTCGCCGAGCGGATTGTCCTTCAGGACCTCGCTGTCGAAGGCGTGCTCGTCGAAGCGGCCTGCGAGGTCGTACGACCACGGCTCCATTCGCAGGATGCTACGTCAGCGCAACCAGGGGGCGAGGAAGCGCTCGATCGCCTTGCAGCCGCCGGGGTCGACGATCCGCCCGCGGATCCTCCCGTCCTCCACGACGACCAGCGTCGGCAACGCGTCGATCCCGAAGCTCTCGTGCACGTCGGGCTTCTCCTCGGCCTCGATCCGCTCCAGCTCGAACGTCGCATGGTTCGCGCGCCGCTGGAGCACCTGGGCCAGAAAGCCGTCGACGCGCCTGCAGCGTCCCGAGACCTGCGAGTGGAAGAGCAGGAGCCGTGGGCGCGCCGTCGCGGTGCCCGAGGCTCCGTTACTCCGCGTGTCCTGCCCCGTTCTCATGGGCAACGGTGTTCGCGGGCGGCCACTCTCCGAGCCTGGCCAGCTCTCCGAGCAGCTCGACCATCGCGTCGTCGAGCGAGGCGAACCAGACGAGACCGGGAAGGGACGGGTCGCCGACGAACGGCTTGACGGTCGGGTTGTCGCCGCTGACGACGACGAGCCTGCCGCCGTCGCCGTCGAATCGCTGTGCCTCGCCGGCCAGCAGCGGGAACGGCCAGGAGTCGTAGAGGACCGCCTCCGTCAGGTCGACGACGACGTTCTGGGAGGCGAGCTCGAGGTTCCCGAGGTGCGTGCGCAGCTCATCCTGGGCACCGTCCTGGATGGCGCCCGAAACCGTCAGAACGGTCACGAAGGGGCCCGCTGCCGCGCGCTCGATTTTGTACGGCTCCATGTATTCGACCCTCCCGCGGGCAGGCTACGCCGCTCTCCACGGGCGTTCCATCGGAATTCGACGTCAGTTGTGTGTGGCGACGCTCACGATCGGAACGAGTGAATACCCGACCCCGCGCACGGTCAAGAGTCGCTCTGCGCTCCGCGGGTCGCGCTCGATCTTCCGGCGGAGGTTCGAGATGTGGATGTCGCAGGCCCGCTCGTCGCCGACGTACGCGCTCTGCCAGAGATGCTCCATGATCTCGTGCCTCGTGAAGTCGCGCTCCGGCTCCGCGGCGAGGAGCGTCAGGAGCCGGAACTCCGACCGGGTCAGGTGGACCGGCTCGCCGGCGATCATCACCTGGTGGCGGGCGAGGTCGATGCGGATGTCCCCGACCTGCTGGATTCCCCCCGCCGCGACGCGGTCGAGCTCCCTGCGGCGGAGGATCGTGCGGACGCGGCTGATCAGCTCGTTCATCGAGAACGGCTTCGTGATGTAGTCGTCGGCGCCGAGCTCGAGGCCGAGGACACGGTCGATCTCGGAGTCGCGCGCGCTCAGGAGGATGATCGGGACGTCGCTCTCGGCCCGCAGGTTCCGGCACACGTCGGTCCCGAACATCCGCGGCATCATCACGTTCAGGATCACGACGTCGAACTGCGTCGCGCGGGCGGTCTCGAGAGCCTCGTCGCCGTCGCCCGCGGTGATGACGGCAAAATGCTCGTTCTCCAGGCTGTGCGTGATCGCATCGAGCACTGCCGAGTCGTCGTCTGCAACGAGGATGCGGGCGAATTGGGCCAGGGGGCTCCTTGGCAAAGAACCTAGCCCCCTGAGCGTGCCGAAGTATGTGGGTTCGCTTACGTTTCAGACACGAAGGCGGTAGCCCTCGCCGCGCACGCTCTCGATCACGTCCGATCCGAGCTTCCGGCGGAGGTTCGAGACGTGGACGTCGCCGGCGCGCTCGCCGCCGACGAAGTCGCTCTGCCAGAGGTGCTCCATCAGCGTCCGCCGGCTGACGATCTCGCCGGCGTGCTCCGCGAGGAGGCCGAGCAGCCGGACCTCCGAGCGGGTGAGCGAGATGCGTTCACCGCTGCGGACCACGATGCCTCGTTCGTAGTCGAGCTCCATGCCGGGGATGTCCCGGATGAGCCCGACCCGATGCAGCTCGTGCTCTTGCCGGCGCAGGATCGCGCGCACCCTGCTGACGAGCTCTCGCGGCGAGAACGGCTTCGTGACGTAGTCGTCGGCGCCGAGCTCGAGCCCTTCGATGCGATCCTCGCGCGCGTCGCGGGCGCTCAGCAGGACGATCGGCGCCGTTCCTTCGCCCTCCAGCGCCCGGATGACGTCCGTGCCGAACAGCCGCGGCATCATCACGTTCAGGATCAGGAGGTCGTAGTCGGAGCCCCGCGCCGCCGCGAGCGCTGCCTCCCCGTCGGTGACCGTGTCGACCTCGAACTCCTCCCGCTCGAGGGCGTAGGCGATCGCGTCGAGAACGCTCTGCTCGTCGTCGGCGACGAGGATCCGGCTCACGGGGCGGGGCCGTCCGCGGCCGGGAGCACGACGCGTGCGGTCGTGCCGCCGCCGGCCCTTGGGCCGATCTCGACCTCGCCGCCGAGCGCGCGAACGGCCTCGCGCACGATGGTGAGCCCGATCCCGAGCCCCTCGAGCTCGGGCGACTCGCGCCGGACACGCTCGCGGTCCTTCGACTCCAGCCCGTGGCCGGTGTCCAGCACCTCGATCGCGACGGTGTCGTCGACGCGGGAGCCGACCAGGCGGATGCTCCCGGAGTCCGTGTGCTTGGCTGCGTTCGCAACGAGATTGCTGAGCAGCTGCTCCAGCAGGCGCGGGTTCGTCGCAACGGCGAGGCCCGGCGGCGCCTCGATCTCGAGCGACACGCCGGCGTGTGGGGTGATCCCGTCGAAGACCTGGCGCAGGACCGGCTCGAGCGCGACGGTCGAGAGCGCCGGTTGCTCTTCGCCGGTCTGCGCGCGGGCGAGGACCAGCACTGCGTCGAGCAGCCGCTCGAGCCGGCCCGTCGCCTGCTCGATGTGGCCCAGGAATCGGTCGCGGGCCTCGGGGTCGTTCTTGGCCCCGTCCTGCCGGACCTCGATCGCGCTCGAGATCGCCGAAACCGGCGTCCGCAGCTCATGCGCGGCGTTCTTGACGAAGTCCTGTTCCATCTCCCGGCCCTCAGCGAGCGTACAGGCAACGTGTGCGCCTGACGAGCGCGGGGTCAAGGCTTGCTTGCAGTCGAAAGGCGGGGGGACGCTTGCGCCTAGCCTACGAGTGGGATGTCCCGGGAGGAACGCGAGCGAGTCGGTATCTCGCCGCAAGTGCGGGCCTGCATCGATGCGGCCTCGGACTGCTACACGGCCTGCACCGAGACCCTGACCTACTCGCTCGACTCGGAAAGCGACCTCTTCGACCAGCGCCACCTGCGGCTGCTGATCGACTGCTGCGAGGTCTGCCAGACGACGCAGAACATCCTGCTGCGCGCCTCGGAGCTCAGCGTCATGCTGTCCGCGGTCTGCGCCGAGGCCTGCGAGAAGGTCGCCGCGCACTGTCGGCATCTCGATAGCTCGGACGAGCAGCTGGCGATGTGCGCGGAGGTCTGCGACCACACCGCGGACTGCTGTCGTCAGCTCGCGATCTAGGAGGGTTTGGCGGAACCTCGCTCGCCGTCGGGGTGCGATGGCCGTTCCGAGGCAAGGACGCAGGGAGTCCCTGTAGTGGATAACTACAGGGGCGACTGAGGACGCCGCCTCGGGGCGGACAGCGCGGCCCGAGGGCACAGACTAGGTTTCGTCAAGCCCTCCTAAACGGGGATCTGCGCTTCCTGCAGCAGGCCCTTGAGCATCTGCGCGTTCACGGGCGCCTGCGCGATCGTCTCGCCGTCGACCGTTGAGCGGCCGTTGTTGTTGAACATCGCGTAGACGCTCTCCGTCTTCCCGGCGAGCTCCTGCAGCGGCTCGACCCACTCGCGGAGCTCCTCCTCCGGATAGAGGTAGTCGAACCGCTCGGCGGCGCTCCGAACGCGCTTGTTCCAGGTCTCGGCGTTGCGGCCGTGGAAGCGCACGTACGCGGTCGGGCTCGTCGTCGCGACGACCGTAGGGAGGACGTTGGCGCCGCCGGTGCGAGGCGCATCGACGATCACGTACGTCATGCCGTGGCGCTCGAGAAACGCGAGCGTCTCGTCACGGTGCTCGTCGTCGAGCCAGCTCCCGTGGCGGAACTCGACGAGCATCTCGTCTCCGCCAGCTGCTCCTGCGCCCACTCGAGGTAGCCGAACGCCGCCGGCCTCGGGACGACGTAGGGCGGGAACTGCATCAGGATCGCGCCGAGCTTCCCCGTCTCGCGCAGCGGCTCGAGCGCGTCGTGGAACCGTCGGAAGATCTCGCCGCGGAACTCGCGCGGCGGGCGGTCGACGCGGCCGCGCTCGTCCTGCGGCGCCTCGTCGCGCAGGTCGGTCGGCAGCTGCTCGATCTTGACCGGGTGGCGCGTCATCACGCCGAAGGCCTTCACGTGCATCAAGAAGCCGTCGGGAGTCCGGTCGGCCCACTTCTGCACCATCTCGCGGTCGGGGAGCCGGTAGTAGGTCGAGTTCGCCTCGACGGTGTCGAAGCGGTCGGTGTAGTAGCGGAGGCGCTCCTCCGCGCCCTTCACCTGCGACGGATAGAAGTACTTCGAGAGCGACTCGTCCGCCCAGGAGCAGGTGCCGATCCGGACCGCCGCGGCCATGGCCGGATCGTACTGATCCGTTTCCGGCTAGCGGATGACTCGGAAGGCGGCAAGGGAGGTCTTGCCGACGTTGCCGGCGCCGTCCTTCGGAGTTGCGCGGAGGCGGTAGGCGCCGAAGCTCAGCAGCTTCTCTCCGACCCTCGCGTCGAAGTGGATCGAGTTCGGCCCTTCGACGCCCGGCTGGACGACGCTGCCCGAGACCGGCAGGTAGCGCGTGCAGGGACGCCTGCGCCGGTTGCGCCGTGTGATCTTGACGCAGCGCTTGCCGCGCCTCACGCCCCGCAGCACGTGGTCGAACCGGAACGTGACGGTCGCGTTCTCGCTCAGCGTGAAGGCGAGCGTGGCCCCGTTCTTCCGGTGGAAGAGACCGGGGCCGACCCGCAGGAGGGTCAGGACCGGCTTCGTCCGGTCGAGCGTCGTGAACGACTGGTCCGCGCCGACCGTCGTGCCCTCGGCATTCGCCGCGACGAGCCGGTAGTGGTACGTGACCCCCTGGCGCAGGCCGCTCAGCAGGACCGCGTAGGAGAGCGGCCCGTTCCCGGATCCGACGATCTGCGCCGGCGTGGTCGAGCCGTAGGCCGTCGTGCGTCCGTATTCGAAGTAGACGGTCGTCTCCCGGAAGCTGGGGTCGACGGTGCCGTTGAGCGTCGCGGCCGAGAACGCCACGGACGTTGCGGCCGCGGTCGAGACGAGCGGCGGCGCAAGCTCGTACGCGCCGATGTCGCAGCCGGTGCCGCGAGGGCGGGAGACACCGCGCTGATCGATGTCTCCGGCAAATACACACGCGCCGCTGTCGAGGGCGAGGCTGCCAGGCAGCACGGCCTCGGTGTCAGTCGGGCCGCCGTTGTCGGCGAGTGGGCCGAGCAGTACCGGGACGCCCTGCCGGTCCCCGAGCTCGGTCAGCCCGCAGTCGGTCCCATCGGAGAGGTTGAAACCTCCTGAGCTGACCGGATCGGCACAGTTGCTGAGCGCACTCGAGGTCTGGTCCTCGGCGTACGTGACGTTGTGGGCGAGGATGGTGTCGTAGGGGTTCGCGTAGGGCGCGTCTTCGATTCCTCCGCCGGTGAGCGCGGAGTTGAACGACCGGTTGTCCGTGAGCGTGCTGTTTCCGAGCGTGAGACTCCCCGGGGCGGTGCCGTCGATGCCGCCGCCGTGGCCGGTCACGCCCGGCGCGCCCGCGACGTTGCCGCTGACTGTCGTCGTCTGGAGGTTGGACGCGCCGCCGTGGAGGCCGCCTCCGTCGGTCGCCTGGTTGTTCGTGATCAGCGACTGCAGGATCATTGCGCTCCCGCCGTTCTCGATCCCCCCGCCCGACCCCGGGGCGCGGTTGCTGACGATCGCGTCCTGGACGAGTCCAAGCTGGCCGAGGTTGCGGATCCCGCCACCGTTTCCCGCCACCTGCCCGCCCGTCACGGTGACGCCTGTGATCTGCGCCTGGACGCCGCTTGCCACGTCCAAGACGCGGTCGATCCCCTGCGCGTCGATCACCGTCGAGCGCGCTCCCGCGCCGTCGATCGAGACGTTCTTCGTCAGGTCGAGATCTCCCGTCGCCCCCGCGTCCTCGGCCGTGCCCGGAATCGTCAGCCGGTAATGACCGGCCGGCATCTGAACGACGTCGCCCGGGCTCGCGGCGAGAACGGCCTCGCGCAGCGAGCAGTCCGACGGGGCGCAGGCGTCCGGCGCCGGATCGTCGGTGCGCGTTACTGCGAATGTCGCGGCCGCAGCGTGCGGCGCGAGCGCACCCGCGAGCGCAAGCCAAATGGTGACGGCGACCCCTGCCCGAACCCTCATCGGCCTAGCTTATGACGGCAGCCCTCTCGCTTTGTTCGACCGGCCGGACGACAGGCAGGTCGACGTAGAAGGTCGAGCCCTCGCCCTCGCGCGACTCGACCCACACGTGCCCCTGCATCCGCCGCGCGAGCTCCCGGCAGATGTAGAGCCCGAGGCCGGTTCCGCGGACGCCCCGGCTCAGGGTCGGGTCGACTCGATAGAACTTGCCGAAGATCTGCTGCTGCTCGGCCACGGCGATGCCGATACCGTCGTCGCTGACGGCGAAGCGGATCCCGTTGGCGCGCGTCTCGAGCTCGAGCCGGACGCGGCCGCCGCCGGGCGAGTACTTGACGGCGTTGTCGAGGAGGTTGATCAGGATCTGCCGCAGGCGGTCGCCGTCGGCGACGATCTCGCCGATCCCGTTCGTCCCGGCGACCTCGATCGTGATGTCCTCCCGGTCGACGAACGCCGCGCGCACCTCGTCGACGACGTCCCCGGCGAGCGCGCCCACGTCGACGGTCTTGTGGTCGAGTCGGAGACGGCCCGAGGCGAGCGTGTTCGCGAGGAGGATGTCGCCGGCGATCCGCGTCAGGCGCTCCGACTCGGCCGTGATCACCTCGAGGAGCCGCCCGCGCGTTTCCGGATCGAGCGTCAGGTCCTCACGCCGCAGCGTCTGGGCGGAGCCGTAGATCGCGGCGAGCGGCGTCCGCAGCTCGTGCGAGACCGTCGCGACGAATTCTCCCTTGAGCTCGTCGAGCGCGCGCTGCTCGGTCACGTTGCGGAACGCGTAGACGATGCCGTCGACGAACCGCACGCCCGAGATCGAGAGCCAGAGCTCCTTGCCGCCGAGCTCGAGCGGCAGCGTCTTCGACGCGGGGTCGCCCGGGTCGGGGTTCGCCGCGATCGGGACGAGCTCCGCGACGGCGGGCCATCCAGTGAGCACGTGTTCGAGTCGCCGGCCGAGCGCGTCCTCGGAGCCGATACCGGTGACCGCCGCGGCCGCGGGGTTCCAGTGCTGGACCACGCCGCCGTCGTCGATGAGGAAGATGCCGTCGTCCACGTGCTCGAGCACCCGCGCGTGCCGCTCCAGCGCGAGGCGCTGCTCGTCGACACGGCGCTCGAGCCGCCGCAGCTCGATGGCGCGCTTCAGCGACGCGACGAAGTAATCGCGGTCGATCGGCTTCTGGACGAAGTCGTAGGCGCCGCCGCGCAGGGCCTGCACCGCCAGGTCGTGCTCGCCGTGCCCGGTGATCAGCACCGTCGGCGTCTTCGGGCGCAGCTTCTTGATCTCGCGCAGCACCTCGAGCCCGTCGAGGCCGGGCATCTTGATGTCGCTGACGACGGCGTCGTAGTCGGTCTCGCGGATCCGATCGAGCGCGTCTGCCGCGTTGTCGGAGGTGTCGATCTGGATCCCGTCGAGCCGGAGCTTCAGCGCCCGCGGGAGCGCCTCGAGCAGCGCTGTGTCGTCGTCGACGATCAGGATCCGGCCCGCTATCGCGTGATTGTTCAAAACAGCGGCTCCTCCGGCGGCGGGCCGGTCATGACCGGCAGCTGGATCAGGAAGCTCGCGCCGCGCCCCCGCTTCGGTTCGACCGAGATCCGGCCCCCGTGCTCCTTGAGGATGCTGTACGTGATCGAGAGCCCGAGCCCGGTGCCGGTGCCGACCTCCTTCGTGGTGAAGAACGGGTCGAAGATGCGCTGCTCGACGTCGCGCGCAATCCCGGGCCCCGTGTCGGCGAACCTGACGCTGATCCACGTCCCGTCGCGGCTCGTCCCGATCCGGATCGTCTTTCCGCGCGATTCGGAGAGCGCGTCGCGCGAGTTCGTGAGCAGGTTGATGAAGACCTGCTCGAGCTGGATCGCGTTTCCGAGCACGATCAGCTCCTCGCTGCAGAGGTCGAGCTCGACCTCGATCCCGCGCAGCCGCAGCTGCTCCTGCATCAGCAGCAGCGAGCGCTCGATCACCTCGTCGACGTCGACGGCCTCGAGCGTCACCGGCGCCGGCCGGCCGAACGTCCGCAGGTGCGAGATGATCGCGGTCGCCTTCCGCACCTGCTCCATCGCCTTCTCGAGCTCGCCGAGGACCGACCCCTTCTCGAACCGGCCGAGCCGCACCTGGTCGAGGACGTTGCCGACGAAGAGGCCGATGTTGTTGAGCGGGTTGTTGAGCTCGTGGGCGACGCCGGTCGTCAGCTCGCCGAGGGTGGCCAGCTTGCCGGCCTGGACGAGCTGCTCCTGCTTCTCCCTGAGCTCCTGCTCGCGGCGTTCCATCTCCTGCGTGGTCTCACGCAGGTCGCCCATGATGTGGATCATCGCCTTGCGGCTGTCGCCCAGCTTCAGGTTCGACTGGTGCGAGTCCTCGAGGATGTGCAGCATCGCCTTGCGCTGCTCGCCGAGCTTCCGGTTCGACTCGTTGAGGTCGTCCATGATGTGGACGAGGGCGCGGCGGCGCTCCTCAGCTTGGGCAACGCGGTGCTCGAGACGCGCGATCTCCGCACGCAGGGCGGCTGCGTCGGGCTCGGCCTCTGCCTCAGGCCGTGCGGACATCAGCCTGTGGCGCGCTCCCGCTTGAGCTTCTCGTTCTGGTCCTGCAACTGCTCGAGCTCCTTCTCGAGGGCGATCATCTTCAGCTCCCGGCCGACCACGACTTCCTCGAATTTCTCCAGGTCGAGGATCTTTTCCTGCAGCTCGGTCTTCGACTGCTCGAGGTCGCGCACGACCGCCTCGTAGGCACGCATGTCTCTGAGCACGCCGATCGCGCCGATCACCTTGCCGTCGCTGTCGCGGAGGGCGGCGGCGTTCAAGCTGGTCGGAATCACCTCGCCGGTTGCCGCGCGCGGGTTGAGGCGGGCGTTGCGGGTGACGCCGCGCTCGACCACCTCGCGCAGGGCCGCCGTGAACTCGCGCGTCTCCTCCTCGCTGATGAAGCGCGAGAGCGACTGCTCGACGACCTCGTCTCGCCGGAAGCCGAGCAGCTCCGAGACCGCGTCGTTGGCCTCGAGGATCTTGCCCTCGAGGTCGGAGACGAACACCGGGTCGGGCGCGTTCTTGATCAGGCTCTCCGCGTATGCGCGCGCCTTGTCCAGCTCGCGCATGTCTCTCAGCACGCCGATTGCGCCGATCACCTTGCCGTCGGAGTCCCGCAGCGCCGAGGCGTTCAGCGTCGTCGGGATCACCTCGCCGGAGGCGCTGCGCGGATTCAGCACCGCGTTGCGGGTGACGCCGCGCTCGACCACCTCACGCAGGGCGGCGGTGAACTCGCGGGTCTCCTCCGGGCTGATGAAGCGGGACAGCGACTGCTCGACGACCTCGTCCTGCCGGAAGCCGAGCAGCTGCGACACGGCGTCGTTGGCCTGGAGGATCTTGCCCTCGAGGTCGGAGACGAACACCGGGTCGGGGGCGTTCTTGATGATGATGTCCGCAACGAGAACCTCGCGCGCGGCGGAGCCGTCCGTCTCGGCGGTGCTAGAGCCGTTCCGGCGCGGCTTATCGGGAGCGTTCAGGACCTTCTTGGCCACAGCGTTCCTCCAAATACCGGTTGGGCGATGCCTGGGGGATGCCGCCTCATTGTGCGCATTGCGACGCGTTCAGGCAAGCCCGGCCACCGCCTAGCCGCCTCGCGTGTCGAGCGACCGCGGCTCTCAGCCAAACGTGCAGTCGACGGTGACCTTGTTCAGAGCGTTCCTGAGAACGGCGAGCTCCTGCTCGTCGAGTTGCGCGACGAACAGTTCCGAGACCCCGCGGAGGTGGACCGGAGCGGTCTCGGTGAGGCGCGCCACGCCGGCGTCGGTCAGCGTGACGACGACAGCGCGTGCGTCGGCATCGGTGTTGGCTCGCCGGACGAGGCCTTCTTCGACCAGCCGGGCTACACGCCGGGTCATGCCTGACCGGGAAACGAGCACTCGGCTCGCGAGGTCGGTCATGCGTAATTCACCTCCCGCGCGCGCCAGCTGAGCGAGCACGTCGAAGTCCGCGAGCGCGAGCCCGGTCGCCTGCGCGAGATCCACCTCGAGGCGGCGCATGAGGGTGGCGTGTGCCCGCAGGAACGAGTCCCAGGCCTCGAGCCCGCTGCCGCTCGGCAGCTCACGTGCCACCAGCCGGCGGAGAAGAGCGGCGACATCGGATTTGGCAGGTACTTGCATACGCAACAACCAATCGGTACAGTAGGTACTTGCAGACGCAAGTATATCCAAACGCTTCGGAAGGACGACCATGACCATGGAACTGCAGACGGATGTCGATTCACTCCCGGTCGGTACCTGGAACCTCGACCCGGTTCATTCGCGGGTCGACTTCGAGGTTTCCTATCTCGCCGGGACGTTCAAGGGGGAGTTCCACGAGATCGGAGCCGAGCTGACCGTCGCAGGAGAGCGGGCGTCGCTCGAGGGTACGGCGAAGGTCGCGAGCGTGGACGTGAAGGACGAGAACCTCTCAGCTCATCTCCAGTCGCCCGACTTCTTCGACGCCGAGCGGCACCCTGAGCTCAGCTTCGCGGCCGAGAACTTTCGCCTCGACGGCGACGGCGAGGTCGCGGTCGACGGCGAGTTGACGATCAAGGGAGTCACGAAGCCGGCTGCAGTGACCGGCACGGTGACCGCGCCGATCGCCGATCCCTACGGAAACGACCGTATCGGCCTCAATCTGACCACCAAGATCGACCGCACCGACTTCGGAGTCGACTGGAACAACCCGCTGCCGAGCGGTGAGCCATCGCTGGCGAACGACGTGACGATCCTCGCCGAGCTGCAGTTCGTGAAGCCCGGAGGCGGAACGAGCTAGTGACTCGGATCCTGGGCATCTCGGGCAGCCTCCGCCGCGACTCGCACAACACGAGCCTGTTGCGTGCAGCGGCGGAGGTCGCCGGCCCCGACGTCGAGCTCGAGTTGTACGAGGGCCTCAAGGAGGTTCCGCCGTACGACGAGGACGACGATGTGCACCTGCGCCCTGCGAGCGTCGCGCGCTTGAACGCGGCGATCGCAGCCGCGGACGCGGTCCTCTTTTCGACGCCGGAGTACAACTCGTCGATCCCTGGGCAATTGAAGAACGCGGTCGACTGGATCTCGCGTCCAATCGCGACGAACGTGCTGCGGAACAAGCCGGTGGCCGTGGTCGGTGCGAGCACTGGCGCGTTCGGGGCCGTTTGGGCGCAGGCCGAGCTGCGGAAAGTCCTCGCCGTACTGGGAGCGCGGGTGCTCGACGTCGAGCTGCCCGTCCCATATGCACACACCCGGTTCGACGAAGACGGGCTGACCGACGACGAGATCCGAGCAAGCCTTGCCGACGCCGTGGAGGCGCTGGCCGCCGAGATCCGAGAACGCGCAGGCCTGCAGGTCGTCGCCTGATCGCGATGAACAACGGCCCAGCCAAGAGGATTCGAGTCGGCATCATCGGCGCCAATCCGGACCGCGGCTGGGCCGCACAGGCGCACATTCCAGCGTTGAGGTCGCTCTCGGATGACTTCGAGCTCACGGCGCTCTCGACCACGCGACGCGAGTCCGCCGACGCCGCCGGCAAGCTCTTCGACGTAGCTGCCGCGTTCGACAATCACCAGGAGCTGGTGAACAGCTCGGTAGTGGACGTCGTCGCGGTAACCGTGAAAGTGCCGTATCACCTCGAGCTGGCGACTGCGGCGCTCGAGGCGGGCAAGGCCGTCTACTGCGAGTGGCCGCTCGGCAACGGCCTGAACGAGGCAGAGACGTTGGCCGCATTGGCTAAGAACAAGGGCGTGCTCGCCGTGGCCGGCCTGCAGGCCCGCTCTGCGCCGGCGGTCGCCTACGTCCGCGCGCTGGTCGAGCAGGGCTATGTCGGCGAGGTGCTCTCCACCACCTTGGTCGGCTCGGGAATGGGCTGGGGCCCGACGGTGGAGCCGTTCAACGCGTACCTCAACGACAGGAAGAACGGCGCGACGATGCTCTCGATCGCAGTCGGCCACACGGCGGACGCGCTGTGCTACTGCCTCGGCGAGGTCCGCGAGCTTTCAGCCACCACGGCGATGCGCCGGAAGACCTTCACGATCGCGGAGACGGGCGAGAGCAAGCCGATGATCGCCGACGACCAGGTGGCCGTCAGCGGACTGCTCGAGGGCGGCGCCGCCTTCTCGATCCACTATCGCGGCGGGGTCTCGCGCGGCACGAACCTGCTCTGGGAGATCAACGGCAGCGAGGGCGATCTGCAGCTCACTGCCACCGGCGGGCAGG
>WNGE01002428.1_pt1 | contig 22783 bp, 23 predicted proteins | sample 5400651 | NCBI WGS metagenome assembly WNGE01 (sample SAMN13153370, study PRJNA577476) | soil metagenome | isolation source: 60 cm soil or saprolite under grassland replicate 2 | place: USA:California | collected 2016-06-15
CTTCTCCTGCCTCATCGCCGCCTGGACCACCTGGCTCACCACCAACCAGGCACAGCCGTTCGGCGATCTACTCGACCAGGCAATGGACGCCATCCAACCCACCTGACCCGCGTGGCTGGCACCAGGGCGGACATCGACATCGCCATGACTCCGGCCGGCCCTGCTGAGCGGGCGGAAGGCTGACGCAGGCCCGCTCGCGGCTGCTGGCCTTGGCTCAGGACCGTGCCAGCGTGCCTGCGATCAGCGTGGCGACGGCGCTCTCCAATGCGGTGCGCAGATCCAGGCGGAGTTCGAGCACGGTGGGGTCGGCCTCGTAGGCGGCGAGCGCGCTGGCCGACGGCCGGCAGTAGCTCGACAGGGCACCGGCGAGGATCAACGTGGTCATCGACACGGGTCGGGCGCCGTCGCCGAGTTCCGGCACGTGCCGGCGGACGAGGTCGGATGCGGTCGCGATGCCGGCGATGGCGGACCGCTTGTGCTGCACGACGACCTCGACGGACACGTTGTGCTCCAGCACGTTGGTCTGTGCGTTGATGAGATCGCACAACATCGTCTGGCGGGCGAGGGAGGCGCTGAGCACCGCGGCTACCTGGTCGCCGCGCTCGCGCGCCGAGCCACGCGGGTCGACACCCGCGGCCAACTCGTCCGGCAGCTGCGCCAGCCAACGCGTCATGGCGCGCTCCAGTAACTCGAACAGCACCGCCTCACGGGACTCGAAGTAGCGCAATACGTTCGACTTGGCCAGCCCGACCCGCCGGCTCAGCTCGTTGAGGGTTATCTCGGCCACCGACATCTCGTCGAGCATCGCCACCGCCGTGTCCAGGATCGTCTGGCGCCGGATCTCGCGCTGTTCCGTACTGCGCGCCCGCAGGAATGTCATAGCCCACAGTTTACAAACCATCGGTCTCTTGACAGTAGACCGTCGGTCTCTTAGCGTCGGAAGCCACAACAGACCGACGGTCTAAAGGGAGAGCGCCATGAAGTGGAACGAAGCGACATCCCCGCCCAGAAGGGCCGCGTGGCCGTCGTGACCGGCGCCAACACCGGCCTCGGCTTCGCAACCGCCCGACCACTCGCGGCATGGATCGTCCCGACCATCCCGTTCACGACCCGGCAGTAGTCCTCGCGAGGACTACCGCCGGCCACCCACCCCAGCACGGCCGCCGTCGGCCGGCTGGTAGCGGCGCGCCACGTCGGCGCGAACACGAGAGCAACCAGCGTGCAGCGCACCTTGTGGCATCGACGGCGAACATGGTCCGCCAGCTGACCGGCGCCGCGACCTGGCAAACCCCGAGGTGTGGCCGGAAGGCCGTCATCGGGCCCGCGCCGGCCGTCGGCGTCGCACCGGGTTGCGCCCGAGACTTCCATCCCTTACGGAACAGCATCGTCAGCGGGGCATCTGCCCCGCCTAGTCCATCGCAACGGCCGTCCCGCTTGATGGCCGGTAAGTAGCAGGAGGCTTCACGTCATGAGCAAGGTCTGGTTCATCACCGGTTCGTCGCGCGGTTTCGGCCGCGAGTTCGCCCTCGCCGCTCTGGAGCGCGGCGACCAGGTCGCCGCCACCGCCCGGGACGCCGGCACGCTGAATAACCTGGTCGAGCGGTTCGGCGACGCGGTGCTGCCGCTGCGCGTGGACGTCACCGATCGGGCGCAGGTGTTCGACGCGGTCGCGGCCACCCAGGAGCGGTTCGGCCGGCTGGATGTGGTGGTCAACAACGCCGGGTACGCCCTGGTCGGTGCCGTGGAGGAGATCAGCGAGCAGGAGCTGCGCGACCAACTGGAGACGAACCTGTTCGGGGTATTGCACGTTACTCAGGCGGTGCTGCCGGTACTGCGCGCGCAGGGCAGCGGCCACATCTTCCAGATCTCGTCCGCCCTGGGCCAGTTCGCGATGGCGGGGGCGGGCGGCTACAGCGCCTCCAAGTTCGCCCTGGAGGGTCTGAGCGACGCACTTTCCCAGGAAGTCGCACCACACGGCATCAAGGTCACGCTGATCGAGCCCGGCGGCTACGACACCGGCTTCAGCAGCGCGTCGGTCTTCGCCGCGGACCGCAAGGACGCCTACGACGCCCTGCATGCCGCACTGCTCGAACAGGCCGCCGCGGGATCGGAGCCTGGGCCCGAAGGTGTCGGTCCGGCGATCCTGCAGCTGGTCGACGCGCAGGACCCGCCGCTGCGGGTCTTCTTCGGCGAAGGCCCCACCCAGTGGGTGCCCGCGGTGTACCAGCAGCGCCTGCAGACCTGGGCCGAGTGGTCGCCCCTGTCCAAGGCCGCCGAAGGCAAGTAGCGAGCAAGGCCGCCTAAGACCGTGTCTCATTTGAGCGGTTTGAGTAACTTGCGGTAGCAGATGAGCGCGCAGGCGATGGTGGTGAACGCGGCGAAGTGGGTGGCGTAGCGGTCGTAGCGGCGCACCAGGCGCCGGTAGCGCATCAGCCACGACAGAGTCCTCTCAATCACCCAGCGGTGCCGGCCGAGGCGTTGCGAGGACTCGACCTTCTTGCGGGCGATCCGTACAGTGATGCCGCGCCGGCGGACCTCAGCCCGCAGCGCCCTGTGGTCATAGGCCTTGTCCGCGTGGAGCTTGCCGGGCCGGCGGCGGGGCCGGCCGACCCGGCCCGCCACCGCCGGCATGCCGTCCAGCAGCGGCAGCAGGATGGCCGCGTCCGGGGTGTTGGCCGCGGAGATAGCCGTGCTCAATGGCAGTCCGCCACGCTCGACCATGGCATGGATCTTGCTGCCGGGCTTGCCCCGGTCGACCGGGCTCGGCCCGGTCAGATCGCCCCCTTTTCAGCCCTCACCTGGATCGAGTCGATCACCGCCCGGGACCAGTCCAGGTCACCGCGGGCCTGCAGCCGCTGCAGCACCGCCAGGTGCAACGCCGGCCACAACCCCGCCTTCGTCCACTCGGTGAACCGCCGGTGCGCCGTGGCACGGGTGACACTGAACATCGCCGCCGGCAGCTTCCACCACGAGCACCCGGCCTGGGTCACGTAGCAGATCGCGGCCAGCACCGCCCGATCGTCCACCCGACGCCGCCCGCCACCCTGCGGCCGTTGCGGCGCGGGCGGGATCAACGGGGCTGCGATCTCCCACAGAGCATCAGGACACCAACGCTCCACATCGGACACGGCGGAGATTCAACATCATCCCCGAGCTGATGTCAGCCCCAAATGAGACGCGGTCTTAGCCGATGAGCGGATTCCTGATCTTGACGTTGGCCCGACTCCGGGGGCCTGAATCGAGTTGATGCGCGGCCGTCTGGCGGTCTGCGCTCACCTACGCGCGAACCGCCGTCAGTGACTGCGTTGCCCTATCCAGTTGGCACGGCACGGTTGTAGCCGGCACTCCGGGTGCTCAGGCGGAGACGATTTCGAGGTCAGCGTCGTCGAAGGGTGGATAGGTGTCACCGCTCATTCGCTCGGCCGCGTCGAGCCCTGCACCTCGCCCATGTCCAGGGCGTTCATGTAGTCGGCGAGAGCGTTGCGGGATTGAGCGAGCTTGCTCATCTGGTCGTCCAGTCGTTGCAGCCGTGACCGCATCGCGGCCAGCAATTCCGGACACCCGAGCAGTTCCGGGGCCTCTCCGACGGCGCAGGGCAGCAGGTACGCGATGTCCTCGGAGGAAAGACCGGCACCGAGCAGGTGCCGGATCTGCTTCACCCGCAGCACGGCGTTGTTGTCGTACTCGCGGTAACCGTTCGCGCCGCGGTCCGCCTCCAGCAAACCCTGGGCTTCGTAGTAGCGCAGCTGGTGGGCGTTGACACCCGTCCGACCACTCAGTTCCCCGATCCGCATGGAATCCTCACTTGACCTTCACACCGGTATCAACGTTGACGATGATGCCATGAACAACAAACCGAGACCCCCGTGACGGTCATCGGACTCGGGCTGATGGGCCAGGCCATCGCCAGTACGTTCCTGAAAGCCGGGCATCCCACAACCGTGTGGAACCGTACGAGATCCAAGGCCGACCTGCTGGTGGCAGAAGGTGCACGGCTGGCGCCAACGGTTGGCGACGCGTTCAAGGCGGGTTCCCTGACGGTCATCTGCGTCACCGACTACCAGGCCGTGCACGAGCTGATCGGCGCCGTTGATGTCGAGCTGGACGGCACGATGTTGATCAACCTAACCTCGGGCAGTTCGGCTCAGGCCCGGGAAGCCGCCCGGTCGGCCGAGCAACGCGGCGCCCATTACCTGGACGGCGCCATCATGGCCATCCCGCCGACGATCGGGACCGCCGAGGCGGTGATTCTGCACAGCGGACCGCACTCGGACTTCGAAGCGCACCAGTCAACACTCGATACGCTCGGCAGCGTCACCTACCTAGGTGCGGACCACGGGCTGGCGTCCCTGTACGACGTGGCCGGTCTGGCCATGATGTGGAGCGTGCTCAACGCCTGGCTCCAGGGCACTGCCCTGGTCAGGACGGCCGGCGTTGACGCCGTGACGTATGCGCCGTTCGCGAAGCAGATCGCTGCCGGTGTGGCCGAATGGCTGTCGGGGTATGCCCAGCAGATCGACAGCGGCTCCTTCCCTGCCGAGGTGTCCGCCCTGGAGACGGACGCGCGGGCGATGGCCCACCTGATCGAGGAAAGCGAAGCGCTCGGCGTCAACGCCGAGCTGCCGAAGTTGATCAGAGCGATGGCCGATCGCTCGATTGCCGCCGGACACGGTGGGGAGCAATATCCCGTGCTGATCGAAGAGTTCGGCAAACCCCGCAACGATTGACCGATCTTAATCCTCTTCCTCCGTCAGGATCCGGATGGCCTCACGGCAATGGGCAAGCGGTGAGCCCTCGAACGCTGGCCGGTGCCGGGGTCATCCGGATCGCCGCGATCCGCTCGTCACACTGGGTGAAATGTTGCGGGCGGGGCGTGACCATCGATGTCGGCGGCGAGTTGCTTGGCGTAGTCGACGAGCAGGTGGTTGAGCGCGATGTCGTGCGGCCGGGTGCAGTCGTCGCGGAAGCGGGCGAACATCGAGTAGGCGCTGAGCCGCCAGGCGTTGCGGCGGTGGGCGGGCTGCTGATCGCGGATGGGATGCGGGGCGAAGACGTGTTCGCTGCCGGTCAGCCGCGACCACACGATGATCGAGGCACATTGGCGTTTCCGGTCGCCGAGTTCGGGCTTTCCCCCGTCGATCCAGGGTGGCAGTTGGGCAACTATGTGCCGCCAGGCGTCGGCGTCGATGCACCAGTCCCGCAGGGCGGTGCGCCGGTGGTGGTAGTCGACGCGGTGGGTGCTGGCCTCGATGTGGTCGGCGAGGTCGTGGACGGCCGCCTCGAACTCGTGCGGGTCGCTGCGTTGGCGGGCCCAGGCGTGCACCGCGCCGACGCTGGAGTAGCAGCGGTAGTGGATTGACTCGGTGTCGGGCAGTCCGAGCCGGACGGCGGCCTCGCGGACGGACCCTCCGGCGGTCATCTGACACAGATGCAGCGCGGCGGTGCGACGCAGGTGCGTCAGATTGATGCCGTCGAAGTGGGCCAGATAGTGCTGAAACCAGTCGGCTTGCAGGAACTGGGCGACGTGTTCAGGCCCGAACGGAGTCCGGCGGATCGGGTCGCGCAGTGCCCGACCTCGTCGGTCGCGGGCGTAGGTCTGCAGGACCGGGGCAACGGCTTGCCGCAGTCCTTCGGAGCTGTCGGGCCGCTCAACGAGGAAACGCCGGGTCCAGTCCGCCCGGCCGGGCCGGCGCGGGTCATGGGTCAGCAGGTGTCGCAGATGGCCGGTGAGATCGCGCGGCGAGCCGAGGGCGAGCAGCCCATCCGCTCCGGCCAGCAGCGCCGCGCACGCCACCGCGTCTGTGGGCGGTGTCCGGTGCTGGTTCTGCATCAGCATCCCGTAGTCGTTACTGGTCTGCTGACACCGATCCGCGATGTGTCGCTGTTCATCGTCGAGGTGTTCCTCGATCGCATCGGCCAGGACGGCGCCGGGCACCAGGTCACGGGCCAGCGGCCAGGACCGACGGATCAGATAGCTCAACTGCACCAGGTCGATGAAGTACCGGGCGGCGCTGGTGTGCTGCCCGAGGACCTCAACGGTGTCGGGGCCAGCGGGGTCGAGCGCGTCCAGCATGCGCCGCTGCATACGCAGCATCGCAGCGCTCGGCGTGGCCGCTGCCGGGGCTTCGGGCAGCCAGGCGCCGCAAGCGGCGTGGGCGGTGCGCGGATCATGGGCCGGCGGGCCAACCGTGGCCCGGCACTGGGTGGGATGCAGGGTATGGGCCCGCCAACCGGGCAGGAAGCCGTACTCACGGTGGTGGATGAGATGCCCGCCAGTGGCGCAGCGGTGCTGCAGATAGCGGCGATGAGCGGTGCAGGCGAAGACGACCGGCAGCCGCCAGGCGCGGCGCCAGCCTCCGCCGTGGCGGCGCTGGAGATCGCTGCCGTCACCGGCCAGGCAGTCCGGGCAATAGCGGGTGGACCTGAGGAACACTCACTGGCCGAGGTGAAGCCTGCCGCTGCCGCCGCGGCGCCCCGTCGGCAGCACAGCAACCCGGCCGTCGCGGGCCTCCGGCGGCAGCCGCAGCCAGGCGACGAACCCCGCCACATCCTCCAGCGTCACCGACTGCCAGCCGCGCCCGTGCCGGGACAGGTAGACCCACCAGTCCTTCAGGTCGTGGGCGTAGGCCTTGACCGTGTTCGGAGACTTCTCGATTATGTGGACAGTCCTGGTCCGTCAAGCCGCATGACAGGACGAATGAAGGCATTTCCGATGGTGGAGCTGTGGCCGCTGCCAGAGTGCACCAGACCCGACTTTGCGCGCGGAATGCGGCAGATGAGTGCGCTTCCCGTTAGAGCGCCGGCGGCGATGAGGTGCCGTTCGCTCGCCCGGTGCCCCAGGCGCAGCAGCGGTGGGACGATACCTCCGTGTCCGATGAAGTGACGGTTCTAGGGTTGAACATCGCCTATGAGAGAGCTTCGTTCGCTGAGGATCTTGACGTTGTGGCCGGCCGGAGCCGCTCGCCTAGTGTCCGCGACCTTCAGCCGGTAGTACCCTGGTCACGGAGGCGGCCTGTGCGCATCGTGCACATACAACTCGTGAAGGCCCCACGGCAGCAGGTCTTCGAAGCGTGGACCGACTGCGAGTCTTGGCCCAGGTGGAACCCCATTAGCTTCACGGAAGTGACCGTCACTGAACGCGCAGGGAACACGGTGCGGCTCGACGCGCAGATCAAGGTCATGGGGCTCAGGACAAGGAGGACGGAGAAGCATGTCCTGACGCCGCCGGAGAAGGTCGAAGTCGAAGGCGAGATCCGGGGCGTGACCAACACGACCGTATGGACATTCGAGGAGGCCCCGGAGGGGACCATGGTGACGGCGGTCTTGGACGCCCAACTCAAAGGGTTGCTCAGACTGTTGGGACCTCTCGCGAGATGGCAGGGGCAAACCGGGCTTCGCCAATGGATGCAAGCCTTCGCGCAATACGTCGAGGCGAAGACCTAGCGCACAGCGCTCAGCTCAGGCTCATGTCGGGGCACGAACTGAAGGCAGGCAACCGAGCGGGGATGTAGATGCGCATCGAGGACACCCAGATCGTGAAAGCCGCCCGCGAGGAGGTCTTCGAGAAGTGGACCGACTGCGAGGCGTGGCCGACCTGGCTGCCTGTCTTCACCTGCGTCGACGTCACGCAGCGCGCCGGAAACGTCGTACGCCTCAGCCTCGACATGAAGGTCAAGGGTCTGACACTGAAGCGGACAGAGACACACGTGTTGACTCCGCCCGAGAAGGTCGAGGTCGAAGGCGCCATTCGCGGGGTGACCAACACGACGCTGTGGACATTCCAGGAGGTGCCTGACGGGACGCGGGTCTCCGCCGTGGTCGACGGCGATGTCAGCCCCTGGTTGAAGCCGCTGGAGCCGCTGATCCGTTCCCAACTGCGCACGGCGCTCCGCGACTCGCTGGATGCCTTCGCCGAGTACGTCGAACGCCCGTGACTTCGGTTCTCCACGCCCAGACCCAACTCGCTTCGCTCGCGGTCGGGCGCTTGCTCGGCGCACAATGGGCGGAAGCCCGTGGTCATGATGCCGGGAGAACCGTCCCCTCGACGCGGCGTCCTCTCCTGTGGTGACCTCGCTGCGCGCCCGTAGGTGTCCGAGCAACCCTATGAACCCCCGGCTAGTGCGCAAATCCGTCAACCACGGAACACAGACCCACAGGTCAGCGCCCCGCGCCGCCTCTCAACCCCGAATCGTGGCCCGAGTCAGGGCTGGGTAAGCGTTGACTAGAGCGATTCTCCGACAACCCCAAGTCGATGTTCTCCGGGTGCTCGACAGCCTCAGGGAGTAGTCAGCGGGCGACAAGGTGGAGGCTCAGGACCGTGATCCATAGCAAGTAGGTGGCGATGAGAGCCCGTTGCGCGATTCCGGTGTGCGCGGCGTCGCGGCGGTAGGCGGCAATCAGCCAGACGGTGCTGCCGAGGCCGACGACCGCGGTGGCCAGGGTGTAGATCGCCCACGGTCCGGCGAGCCGTGGCGCCAACGCGACGCAGGCACCGAGCAAGGCGAGGACAAGAGGTGGCCCGCTGACGTCATGGATTTTGGCATGGAGGGTCACCGGCCGGGAGGTGCGACTCGAGGCGCCGGGCGGGAAACCGCGCACCGGGTCCGGGGCGAAGATCGCGGCCATCGCCAGGCCGACGGCGGCGATGCCGAGCAGGGCGGCGCCGGTGGTCGTCTCCAGGGTGCGTTGCACACCGATCGCGGCAGCGGCGAAACCCGCGCTGAGCAGGACGAAGTTGGCGCGCTGGATCCAGCCACCAGGGCCGAGCTCCAGCTCGCTACCGGTGTGGTACGCCGCGTTGTACCCGGGCCGGCGGGCGCCCTCGACGGTCACCACGACGACGAAGATGACCGCAGTGGCCGCAGCGAACAGCAGCAAGGCCTCGGTCACGAGGACATTCTCCTCGCCCATGCGTTTCCGCACGACCCTCGGCATGTCCGTGCACGCGGACTGGCTCCGGGAATCGCGGGCATCCCGACACACGGTAGGCGTCAGGCCAGGTCGTGGAGGAGCTGCTCCAGGCGTCGTTTGGTTGCTTCGTGTCGCTCGATCTCGCGTGGCCAGCTGCGGGCAGTGGCGTCGTCGATGAGCTGCTGCTCGACCTCAAGGCGTGCACGAAGGCGGGGTGCGTAGTCGCTGGTGGTGAGGAACTTCGAGCAGGTCAGCACGAGGTCGCACTCGCAGGGTCCTTCGGCCGGGGTGCGTAGGCAGTGGCCGAGTTCGAGTTCGGTCTTGAGGAAGTTGGTCTGCAGCCACGACACGGCTTCGGGGTCGAGGCGGTGCTCGCGAAGGGCGTCCGCGGCCGGGCCGGCGAGGGTGACGTCGGCTCCGAGGTGGCGGTCGAGGGCGTCTTGGTACTGCTGCTTGACGGTGGGATCGGACAGGGACGCGTAGATGATCGACATGTTCGGGGTGCGGTGGCCGAGCACGGCCATGATTGTCGGTTCGCATTGAATCGTTCAGTAACGCAGTCAAGCGTTCAGTCGCTGGTTCAGTAGCGCATCGAAGAGTTCAGCAGGGTCGCCTTTTGCTTGTGGCCGCCGGATGGTGTTGCGGGCCGGTCGGCGAGGATGCGGTGTGCGGGCTGGGGACGATCGGATCGGTGCGCCACGTCGGCTGGCTGCGGTGCCCCTGCCGATGGCCGGCGAGTCGGTGCTGAGCTGGGTACATCGGGCGGCGGCGTCGTGGGGTGTGGGCCGTTGGGTGGCTACCCGGATGTTGGGGTTGTTGACCGACCGTGACAGGGATTGGCGGTACGGTTCCCGGGCGCTGAGGGCACCACAGGCCAGCTCCTACCTGCCGTTGAACAGCAACTTGTCTGACGAGGTGGTTGACCGAGTCCAGGCGGCGACGGGGTTGCTGGCCGAGGAGTTGCGGGCGATGACGCTGGCGCGTTACCTCGGGGTGGCGATCGGGCTGAATGGGCTGGCGCGGCGTGGCCTGGGTACTTTCCCGCCGCAGTGGCTGCGCTTCGAGTGGGTGCACCTGACGTCGGTCGGTATCTGTCCGCAGTGTGTTGCCGACGGGTCGTGGAGGATCTCGTGGCACCTGCCGTGGTCGTTCTTGTGTCCGGTGCACCGCTGCTACCTGATGGGGGCGTGCCCGGCGTGCGGGCATCGGTTCGAGCCGCACCGGGCCGGCGCCTTTGGATTCTGCGCCGGCTTCCCGCGACGGCAGCGTGGCCGGTCCTGCCGCGCCGAGCTGGCCGGGCTGCTGGCGCCGGCGGTGGAGGACGTGGAACTGTTGCGGCTGCAGGAGCGGCTGTTGCGGCTGGCCGACGAGCCGACCGACCGGCGGGCGGCCCTGCAGGTGTTCCGGGACTTGCGGTTGATGGTGCTGTTCGCGCTGATCGTGGCGGCACCCGAGCATCTGGACGGCGCCGACCCGGTGGTACGGCGGAGGTTCGAGGAGTTCTGCGTCGCGCACGACGACGCGGCCGGCGGTGGCCGTAAGGTCAACGGCCATGACGAGAACTGGTTCCGGGATCGGCTGCTCATGGCCGCTGCGCTGCGAATCGCGTCCCGGATCGTGTTCGGCGATGACCCGTACGTGGCGGCCAGCGGGGTGACGCCGCTGGAGCCGGGCCCGGACCGGCTGCCCGGGGTGAACGGTTCGCCGCCACGTTGCAGAGGTCGGCGTTCTACGTGTCGGAGGCGATGGCCAGTCCACGGCTGTCACCGGTGCTGATGGCGGTCACGGCACGCGGTGGTTGACCGGCGGCAGGCGAACGCGGCGGGGCGCGTGGGCCTGCCCCGCCAGCTGGCGGCGGTCCCGGTGCCGGTCGAGGACGAGTGGCTGGTGAGCTGGGTCGGCGGGCTGCGCGAGTCGTTGGGGGTGGGCTGGCAACGACGCCCTGGGCCGCTGTGACCGTCGCTGGTGGCCATGCGCGCACGCCGATGGGTGCCCACCGGATATGGCAGGCGCCCTCGACGTGCGTGACCGCGTACTCTTTCAGTTGTGTTCTAGCGCTTGATCTCGGTGTAGACGGCCAGGAACACGGCTCCTGCAACTGCCGCAAACAGAAGCAGGGCGCACAGGCGGGCGGTCCCGTGCCACGTTGCGAGCGCGGCGCGGACCGTCCTCCCTAATTCCTTCCACACGTCGGCTTGTCACCTCCCCCCGACGTTTCCCTCCGGGCGCCTTATCTGCGGGACGTCTACGACTGTTGCGCAAACCGATGGATCTTGCGTTGATGCCGTGATGCACGTCACAACAGGGCCGCTGGCCTGCGGAAACGTCGGAGCGTCAGCCCGTTGTGTCCCAGTTACCTAAAGAAATGTCCGGGTCAAATTTCTTGGGTGCGCTTCACGTGATGGCCGAGCCCCTCAAGTGCACGGCCGAAGTGGCTCTTGCCGGTGCCCGACGGCCCGACGGCTCGTCCGTGGCCGGCATCGAGGCGGTACTGACCAACTCGCAGAGGGAGTTCGAGCAGTTCTTCAAGACGCCCACTTGCCACAAGGTCACGCACGTCGGTGAAGCGGTCACGAAGCCAGCGCCGCAGGAGTGCGCCGCTGCCCACCGTCAGCAGCGATCCGCCGCACGTGGCTGCGACGTAAGTGGCGAGTAGACAAGAGGCCGTCTACGCGTCGCTGAGCGTTGCCGGGTGGGTCAGCCAAGGTTGCCCGGCCGCGCGTCGGCGGCCAGGCGGTGGCGCTACAAGCCGGTGACTCCCAGTCAACACGGAGCGGCGATACACCCGGTTGGTCTGAGGGCGTTTATCAACGCGAATTTTTCCCTCCGATGCTCGCGTTCTGGACTTTCGCACTTCTTTGGAACGGATGTGCGACGTACGGGTTGGCGTAAACAGCCGTCGTTTGGCTGGGTGCCCTTTCCCGATGAGGTGCGACGGGATTTCGGACACTCGCAAAACGTCGGCCGAAGCGACCATTGGCCCGCAGAAGGCGTCACCGCGGTCTATCAGCGGTGATCAGCGACCGGGTGCGACTGGGCCGGTGGTGCCGCGTACCGTCAGGTGCGGCGCGATGACCGCCGCGCGGTCGGCGACGCCGGTCCCGTCGAGCAGGGCGACGGCGGTGTCGACGGCCAGGGCGGCCATCCGCGGCGCGTTCTGCGCGACGGTGGTGAGGTTGATGTGCGGGAGCCGGGATAGCCGGTCGTCGTCGTAGCCGACCAGCGACACGTCTGCCGGCACCGCGACGTCGGCCCGGGCGAGGGCGTCCAGGACCCCTACCGCGCACCGGTCATTGAAGGCGACAACCGCGGTGGGCAGCGGGTCGGCGCCGGAAAGCAGGATCCGGGCGGCGGCGCCGCCGCCCTCCTCGGTGAGGCCGCCGGGCAGGATCCGTGTCCGCTCGGCGAGGCCGTGCTGTCGCATGGCGGCAAGGTATCCCCGGCGGCGCTCCGCCGCCCCCGGGGCGCGGCCACCGTCGACGTGGGCGATGTCGCGGTGGCCGAGGTCGGCCAGGTGCGCGACGGCGGCCCGGGCCCCGGCCTCGTCATCGGTGCGGACCACGTGGACGGACCGGTTGCGCACGTGCCGGGCGACCACGACGACCGGCAGCCGGCTGCTCAGCTCGGCGAGCCGGGACTCGGGTGTCTGCGGGCCGAGGAGGATCAGCGCCTCGCAGCGGTAGTCCAGCAGCGACTCGACGGCGCGGTGCTCATCGCGGCTGGGCGTGAGGGCGCTGAGGGCTACGTCGTAGCCGGCCGGCTCGGCGGCCAGGTAGATGCCCTCCAGCAGGTCGGCGTGGAAGGGGTGGTGGGCGCCGAAGCTCACCCCGATCAGCCGGGAGTGGCGCCGGGCCAGCAGTTGGGCGCGCGGGTCGGGCCGGTAGCCGAGCTGCGCCGCGCTGGCGAGCACGCGCTGGCGGGTGGTGTCGCTGGCGCCGGCCGCGCCCCGGATCACGATCGAGGCGAGCGCGCGGGACACCCCGGCGTGCGCCGCCACGTCCTCCAGCGTGGGCCGCCGGCGGTCCTGTGACGGATGCGACACCTTCCGGACTCCCTGCCATCCAGGCGGTACTAGAGCGCTCTAAAGAATCTAGCACCAAGGTATTGACGCGGCAAAGCGCATCGCACAGTCTCGGCTAGAGCGCTCTAGACGAGGAGACATGATGAGTATCAGCGCAGCCGGCCAACCCGTCCGGATAGCCTTGATCGGGTCCGGGCGGATGGGCTCGTTCCATGCGGAGACGATCAGCCGTCGCCTGCCCGACGCCCGGTTGGTGGCCGTCGCCGACCCCGCGCCGGGCGCGGCCGCCCGGATGGCCGACACCCTCGGCGCGGCCCGCGCGTACAACGACCCGGCGCAGGTCTTCGCCGACGCCGAGATCGACGCGGTGGCCATTGCCGCGCCGGCCCGCTTCCACACCGACCTCGTGGTCGCCGCCGCCACCGCCGGCAAACACGTGTTCTGCGAGAAGCCGATGGCGCTGACCCTCGCCGACGCCGACCGAGCCATCGACGCCGCCCGCACCGCCGGCGTCGTGCTGCAGGTCGGGTTCAACCGCCGGTTCGCCACCGACTGGGCCGCCGCCCGCGCGCTGCTCGACAACGGCACCCTCGGCAGCCCGCGGCTGCTGCGCTCGGTGACCCGCGACCCCGGCGGATTCGACCCGGCCCGGGTGGCGCCGGACACGATCTTCCTGGAGACGCTGATCCACGACTTCGACGCGCTGCGCTTCCTCAACCCGGGTGCCGATCCGGTCGAGGTATACGCCACCGCGGACGCGCTCGTCGAACCGGGCTGGCGCGACCGGGGTCTGCTCGACACCGCGACCGTGGTGGTGCGCTTCGACAACGGCGCCGTCGGCACCGCCGAGGCGTGCTTCGAGGCCGCCTACGGCTACGACGTGCGCGGCGAGGTGTTCGGCTCCGGCGGCATGGCCACCCTCGGTGGGCTGCGCCGCACCGGGATGACCTTCGCCGGCGCGGCCGGGCTGGCCGCCGACACCGTACGCGGCGACCAGGAACTGCTGCGCGACGCCTACACCGCGGAACTGGCCCGGTTCGTCGACGCGGTGCGCACCGGAACGGCCGCCCCGGTCACCGGCGAGGACGCCCGCAGCGCGCTGGCGATCGCCCTGGCCGCGGCCGAGTCGGCCCGGCTCGGCCGCCCGGTACGCATCGACGAGGTCGCCAAGTGAGCGGGCGGAGCGCTTTCCGGCTCGCGGTGTGCGCGGAGATGGTCTTCCTCGACCTGCCATTCGACGAACGGGTGCGGCGCATCAGCGACCTGGGCTTCGAAGTGGAGATCTGGGACTGGACGACCAAGGACCTCGACCGGCTCGCCGACACCGGGGCCACCATCTCGTCGATGACCGGGTACCTCACCGGCACCCTCGCCGACCCGCACGGCGCCGCGGAGCTGCTGCGCACCGCTGAGCTGTCGCTGCGGGTAGCCGAGCGCCTGGACTGCCCGCGGCTGAACGTGCACGGCACCGGGCTGGACGCCAAGGGGCTGCCAGTGGTGGCGAGCCACGTGGTCACGCCAGCGATGTGGCTGACCGCGGCCCGCACGTTGACCCGGCTGGCCGAACTCGGCGAGCGCGCCGGCCGGGTGTTCACGCTGGAAAACCTCAACACCGCCGTGGACCATCCCGGCACGCCGTTCGCCCGCGCCGCCGACACCATGGCACTGGTGGCGGCCGTGGACAGCCCGTACCTGCGGATGAACCTGGACCTCTACCACGCCCAGATCGGCGAGGGGAACCTGATCCAGCTCATCGAGCAGGCGCTTCCGCTCGTCGGCGAGATCCAGGTCGCCGACGTGCCCGGCCGGTGCGAACCCGGCACCGGCGAAATCCACTATCCGGCGGTCGCCGGCGCACTCGACCGTCTCGGGTACACGGGGGTTGTGGGTTTGGAAGCGTGGGCGTCCACCGACTCCGTCATCGCGCTCGACCGGTTCCGCGCCGCGTTCCCGACCGCATAACGCGCTCCGGCACACGACCCACCGTGGCCGGCGTACCGAGCGGCGCGGCGGAGCTGGCCCGACGCCCGTGTATACAGGCACCACGGTGGCGTGGGACCCTCGCCGGACCGGTCTGGCCGCTTCCGGGGACTCGTCGGCCCGGGCGCCACCGAGCCGAGCCGTGTCGGCGTGTCGAGACGGTCTTGCCGACAACAATGAAGAAACATCGGCGGTTGCCTATAACTCAACTGAAGAGAGTTACCGCCGATGCTCCGGGTGCCCACCCTACCGGGGTCGCTGTCGCGCGTGCTGGAGCCGTTCCGGCCGTGCTTTACCGCCCCGACGTTCACCACGTTCGTCACGCTGGTCGCCGGGATGGTCGCCCAGCCGGTGAGCAGAACCGTGTGCGGCATGCTGGCCGGCGCCGGGATGGCCGGGGTGTGGCATCACAGCCGGGCGCACCGGTTCTTCACCTCCACCCGCTGGCACCCGGACGCCGTGGGCTTGACGGTGTTGCGGCTGATCGTCGGAAACCTACTGCCGATCGGCGCACCACTGACCGTGGCGGTCGACGACACCTTGTTTCGCCGCTGCGGCAGACGCGTGTATGCGGCGCATTGGGGCTACGACGGCTCGCTGAAGGTGGCCAAAGGCAACCAGAAACTGTCCCGCGGCAACACCTTCGTGGTCGCCGCGGTCGTGGTCACGCTGCCGTTTGTGGACCGGCCGATCGCGTTGCCGGTGTTGGCCCGGCTGTGGCGCAAGGGCGGCCCTGCGAAGACGGTGCTCGCCCGGGAGCTGATCGAGGCGATCGCCGCCGCCACCCGCGGCAGGAGTGTGCATGTGGTCGGCGACGGCGCCTACCTGTGCACCGAGCTACGCCGCCTCCCACCCAATGCGACGCTGACCGGGCCGCTACGCAGCAACGCCAGCCTCTGGCACGTCCACCCCGACCTCGACAGCCCGCCGCGGCTGCGTGGACGTGGCCGGCCCCGGGTCTACGGCACCCGGATCGGGACGCCCGCCGACCTCGCTGCAGCCACGCCCGCCATCTCGGTCACCGCCACCCGCTACCGCCGCACGACCACCGTGCAGGTTCATCATCAGCGGTGTCTGTGGCGTGGCGTGTTCGGCGCCCGCCCGGTCCGGGTGCTGGTCCTCGTCGAACCCGGCAAACCCAGCCTCGCCCTGGTCACCACCGACCTGACCACCCCGGTCACCATCATCGTGGAACGCTACGCCGCCCGCTGGGCCATCGAGGTCGCCTTCGAAGAGGCCAAACAGGTCACCGGCGTCGGCGAAGCCCGCAACCGCATCCGCGAGGCGGTCGAACGCACCGTGCCGTTCGGGCTCTACACCCAAAGCATCGTCATCGTCTGGTACCACCTCGCCGGCCACCACCCGAACGTCGTCCGCGACCGCCGCGACCGCGCACCCTGGTACACCACCAAACGACACCCGTCCTACCTCGACATGATCGTCAAGCTACGTCGAGTCTTGATCGCCGCCCAATATCAACCCGAAGTGCCTACCCAGCCGACCCACGAAGAAATCCGGGCCGTGCGACTGGCCTGGGCGCAGGCAGCGGCGTCGCGGCGAAACTCGAATCGCGTTGCGCGACGGGAGTCGTCCAGACACACGTACTAGTCTGATCGCCAGAAGAAACCCCGCAGCGCGGCGCGCTAGGGGCGACGGGCTGCGGGGTCCTCCGGATTTGGCCGTCTGGAAGATACCCCACGAAGTCATGGTCGGCGGAGCGACAGTTCCGCCGTACTGCTGTGATTTTTGGTCCGTTGCCTCCTTCGCCCGCGCTCGGGTCCGATTCGTGGCCGTTTCCGGCCAGGAAGGAGACCTTGATGGCCTCGTTGGAGGAGATGCTCGAGGAGGGCCGACACGCCCTCGAGGTGACGCCGGAGGAGCTCAAGGAGGCCCGGGCGCGCCGGGACCAGATCAACAGCGCGTTGAAGGACGCGTTCCCTGGCTCGCGCACCTACATCAACGGCAGCGTTGCGCACGGCGACGCGAACACCCCGCTGACCGACGTCGACCAGGGCGTCGTGGTCGCGGATGCCGAAGAGTACGGCCCGACCGGGTTGGGCCCGACGGACCTGATGGAGCAGGCCCGTGTCGCGATCCGCGACCACATGGCCGACGACTTCCCGAAGCTCACCGTCACCGTCGAGGGCCGCAAGCGCTCGGTGCTGGTCAGCTTCGGCGACCCGGTCACGACCGGGCAGAAGGACTTCACCGCGGACGTCATCGTCGCGGTCGACAACACGACCGCGGCCGGGCTGTGGATCCCGAACCGGGACATCGAGGCGGGCTGGGACCGCTCGCACCCGGAGAAGCACACCGAGCTGATCTGGGCGGCGATCGAGGACACCGACAAGATGTTCGCCAAGGTCATCCGACTGCTCAAGCACTGGCGCGACCGGCACGGCAAGCCGCTCTGTTCCTGGAACATCAAGGCCCTCGCGCTGGACTCGATCGCCGACGAGCCGATGACGCTGCTCGCCGCGCTCGACGCGTTCTTCACGCACGCGGCCACGGCCATCGCCGACGGGCTCACGGAGGACCCGGCCGACGTGTCCGGGCCGATCAAGCTGCCGAAGGGCATGACCCGCGACATGGCGGCCTGGCGGCTGCGCACCGCCCGCGACAAGATCACTGACGCGATCGCGCACGAGAACGCCGACCGACCCGCGCTCGCCCAGCACGCGCTGCACGCCGTGCTACCCGAGGTCGTCCCCGACAGCTCGGTCTCCGACCAGCTCAAGGAGGAGGCGCGCCGGCAGGTCGCCCGCATCCCGCTGGCCAGCGCGCCGCTGGCCACGCCCACCCGGAGCTGGGCTCCCCGGTGACCTGGTACGGCGCCACCCTCGCATGGTGGGCCCCGCTGGAACGCGACGCGCGGCACCGGTTCGGGCCCACCCTGCGCCACGAGTACGGCTACGGAAAGCTGACCTACTACGTCGACCGGCTCGAGGTCATCGGCGACCCCGAACCGGTCGACGTGGAGATTCAGTTCTACGCCGAGCCGCCCTACGACACCTACGGCCTGCCGCCGCAGGACTTCCCGCGCGTTCACGCCAAGTCCGGCGCCAGCTCGAAGCACCGGTACGGGTGGGACGACGCGCTGTGTCTGTGGCAACCCGATGATCCAGCCGACGAGCGATGGACCAGCGACAAGGGCCTGCTCGACCTCATCGAGATCATCCGCCGCCACCTGTTCCTGGAGAACTACTGGCGCGACACCGGCGGCCACCACGGTGGCGAATGGATCCTCGAGGAGGCTCCGCACGGACTATCGAGAGGAGGGGGCACCGCATGGCGCTCGCCAAGGCCGCCGAAGGAGGTTGGACGGCGGCGCAGACCGCGATCGTCATCGTCGCGGTAATCGCGATCCTCGGCGGGATCATCTCGGCGTCGGTCACCTACTGGTACAACCAGCGCGCAGCCCGCCGCGAACGCCGCGCCAACGCGTTCGCCGAGGCCCTCGCAACCGTCGAGGACTACGCCGAGATGCCTTACCGCGTCCGCCGCCGCCGCAACACGTCCGAGGCGCGATACGAGCTGACGGACGACGTCAGCAAGATCCAGTCGCGGCTAGCCTTCCACCAGGCGCTGCTGCAGATCGAGTCGCCGGACATCGCTGCCGCCTACAGCGCACTCGTGCGCGCTGCCAAGATCCAGGCTGGCGGACAGATGCAGGACGCCTGGCGGCAGCCCACCCTCACCACCGACGCCGAGATGAACCTCGGCGTCCGCTACCCACGCGACGAGATCGACGCGGCTCGCGCCACGTGCGTCATCGCCATGCGGCGCGCCCTCGCGGGCCGCCGTGGCAAGGGTGCGCCGCCGTTGCCCACCGCCAACAGCGATCAGCCGGAACAACGCGCCGGTCGAAGCGACGAATAGACAGCAGGTTGTCTCTGCGTCGCCCGAACGTCGGGCGGGTCAGTTCGTGGTGAACAGATCGTTGATCGACACGCCGAGGGCCGCGGCGATCTGGTACGCCCGGTCGACCGCGATGCTGTGACGGCCGGTCTCCACGTCCGAGATAAACGACCGGTCGATGCCCACCACGTCCGCGAGGGCCTGCTGCGTCATGCCGGCCCGCTGGCGCAGTTCGCGCAGGCGGCGACCGAACGCGGCCCGGTGTTCGTCGGCGTCATCGGAGGAACGCGGCACCCCAGAAAGGTAGTACACTCCCCACTTTGTGGCGTTTTTGCCACAATGGCAGGCTTCGCAACGAACGCGAGTTGGGGAGGTGCGGGTGGCGGCGGTGCGCCGGTTGGCAGCCGAGGAGCTGTCGCCGGCGCCCCCGCCGGCCGCTGATGCTACGCCTCCCGATTCCAGATGCGTCGATGCTGACCTGGTTGTGCTGCCCGGCGTGTCGCCACGGCGGCTCGCGGCTGTGGTCGCACCGGCCGCCGGCGAGTCGCTGCCGTCGTGGGTGGACCGGGCGGCCGCGGCCGCTGACGTGCCGCCGGGCCAGATGGCGCTGGCGTTGGGTCTGCAGGTGCGCGAGCAGCCCGGCGACGTGCGTCCGCTGTTCTACGGCACGGTGCTGACCGCTGCCAGCCGGTCGCGGCTGGTCGCGGCCACCGGTCTTACCGGCGACGAGCTCGCCGCGCTGCACCTATCGCGCTTCGACGGGACCGCGCTGGATTTCACCGGCCTGGACCTGGCCGACGAGCGCACGGTCCAACCGCTGGTGGCCCGGGAGTGGGCCCTGTTTCACGGCAGCCGGGCCTGCCCGGCCTGCCTGGCCGATTCCGGCGGGGTGTGGTCGCTGTGGTGGCGGCTCGGGGCGGCCGCGGTCTGCCCGCGCCACCGGGTGCTGCTGGTCGACACCTGCCCGGCCTGCGGCGTCCGGCTGCGACGCGGGTACGCCAGCCACCCGCGGGGCCTGTCCCGGGTAACGGCAGTCGACCTGGCGCGCGGCGGCAACTACCGACCCGGCGGCGGGATCTGCCGGCAGCGGCTCGACGAGTTACCCACGGTCGCCATCGGACAGTCGCTGGCCGACGCCCAGCGGCAGGTGCTGGCGGTCGCGTTCGGCGCCGGCGCCCGCATCGGCGGGCAGCCGGTGGCGCCCGCGGCCTGGTTCGCGGCGCTGCGCTACCTGTCCGCGCTGATCCGCTTCGCCGCCGACCCCGCTGACGTCGCCGCAGCGGTCAACGGCCTGCCACCGGCAGTGGCGGCCTTCTACACCGACCGGGACGAACGCCTGCGCGCCAAGGCCGGTACGCCAACCGCGCTGCGCCGGATGCCGGCCACCGCCGGCCCTGGCCGCGGCGCTGACCGCCGTCGCGCTGCCGGTGCTGACCGCCGCCGACCCGGGCGAGGCGGCCACCCGGCTGGCGCCGCTGGCCGCCGCCGCCGCGCTGCGTCGGCGCCAGGCCCGGCACGACCCGCTGCGCACCCTCACCCGACCGGCGCCGCTGGACGGCCTGCTGCATACGGTCACCCCGCCGGCGTCCCGGGTGGTCGGCGCGATTCCCCGGCCCCGCACGACGGACGGGCGGGTCGCCTGGCAGATCCGGCACCTGCCGCACCTCGTCGACGCCGACGACTACGCCGCGCTGGTCGCCGGTTACCTGCCGCGCACCGCGGCGCCGACCGGGCGGCGCATGACCGCGTTGGCGCTCGCGCGGATGGCCGGCGCGGCGAGCTGGCGCAAGGCCACGGAGGCGATGGGCATGGCGGCGCGGTGGGCCAGCCTGGACACCTACCTGTCGCGGCGCATCACCGACGCGGCCGGGTTCTGGGCCGCCGTCAGCGCCGTGGGACAGCGGCTGACCGCCCGGGGACTGGTCGACTACGCCGCCCGCCGCGCAGCCCTGGCCGGGCTGCTGGAGGTCTCGCACGCGGTGTTGTTCGCCGCCTGCCACCCGCTGGGGTTCCCGGTCACGCAGGCCCGGTGCCGGCACGCCGCGGCGTGGGTCTGGGAACAGTTCACCGGCGGCGACGTGCGGGAAGCCCCGGCGCTGACCGAACTCGGCGCCGCCGCCGCCGAGTCCACCCGGGAGGTCCACCGCCGCTTCGTGCGCTGGCTGCCCGCCCCGCTCGCCGACGCGCTGCGCCGGTGGGCCGGCGGCTACCTCGCCGCCCAGGCGGCGACGTGACCGGCGCGACCGTGCTGCCGCTTCGGCGCGGCCGCGCTGACGGGCCACGGATGCGGCTGCGCTACCGCGACCCGGCCGGGCTCGCGCGGGTCGTCGACCCGGCCGACGCCGCCGAGATCGCGTTCGAGCGGTGCCCGCCGGTTCGGCGCATCCCGCACTACAAGGGCTCCAAGCACACCCCGGGCCAGTTCTGGTCGGCCACCACCGGCGAGCTGGTCGCCTACGAGAGCTTCCTGGAGTCCAAGTGGATGACCATGCTGGACTTCGACCCCAGCGTGGTGGCGTTCTGCGGCCAGCCGTTCGAGATCACCGGGGTCGACGTCGGGGACGTGTGGGTCCACACCCCCGACCTATTCGCCCGGCTCGCCGACGGGTCCGGCCGGGTGATCGACGTGAAGAACCCCCGACATCTCGACCGGCCCGACGTCGTGCTCCAGGCACAGCGCACTGCTGCCCTCTGTGAGCACATCGGCTGGGAGTACCAGCTCGTCGGGGAGCCCGACCGGCAGCGGTTCGCCAACATCTCCTGGCTGGCCGGCTTCCGCCGACCCCTGCACGCCGGCGCCGACCTGGTGCCCCGCCTGCTTGCCTTGGCCGCCACCCCGGTCAGCCTCGCCGAGCTGCTCACCTTCATCCGTGCCCCGGAAGCCGCCCGTCCGGTGATCTTCCACCTGCTCTGGCACGGCCGACTCGTCTGCGACCTGGACGCCCCGCTGCGCGAGTCGACCCTGCTACACGCCGCCGACATGAGGGAGGAACCACGGTGACCACCCCGCACCGGCTCGCCGTCGGCGACTGGGTCGACTTCGAGGACGACCGCCACCAGGTCGTCGGCTTCACCGGCGCCGCGGTGCGGCTGCGGTCCGACAGCGGACACACCCAGATCATCATGGCCGCGGCGCTGATGGCCGACCCCACCTTCCGGCTGGCCAGCCAGCCGGCCGAGCCCGCCAGCGACGACAAGAAACTCACCCTCGACCCCGAGGCGTTGCTGGCCGGCATCGACGACACCGAACGCCGCCGGGTCCTGGACATGCAGGCCCATCTGCTGGAGGTGACGACCGGCTACCGCAGCGGCGCGGCCGGCACCGCGCTGCCCGGTGAACCCCGGCCCGAGTACGACCCCGGCCTCACCCTCGACCAGCGGATCACCGCCAAGGCCGCCGAGCTGGGCATCTCGGGGCGCTGGTTGTGGGCCCGGCTGGACGCCTGGCGCACCGTCGGCCTGTGGGGCCTAGTCGACAAGCGCAAAACCAAGCCGCACAACCCGTTGGCGCGGCTCGACCCGCGCGTCATCGACGCGATCCGCGATCAGGCCGCCGCCGAACGCGACGACAACGCCGGCACCCTCAACCGGTTCTACCGGCGCGTCCAGAACCGATTGGACGCCACCCACGGCCCCGGGCAGGTCGCGCTGCCCTCCAAGGACACCTTCCGCCGCGCGGTCGCGTTGCTGCTGGGCCAGTCCCCGTCCGGCCCGACCGCGCGTCGGCGCAGCGCCGCCAACCAGCCCGACCGGGTGTTCCAGCCGATGCTCGCGCACCGGCCCGGCCAGACCGTGCTGATGGACACCACCCCGCTGGACGTGCTGGCTTACTCCCCGGCCACCGACTCCACCTACCCGATCGAGCTCACCGGGATTTGTGCACGATTGGTCAATGACCGGACGAGTGACTTCGTCGTGTCGCCCGAGGTTAAGTCGGGCCGGCGAGGGATGGTGCATGCCGAATAACTACGTGGCCTTGAGGGTTGGTGCGTTGCTACCGTCCGCCGGTGCTCA
>WNGE01007676.1_pt1 | contig 22781 bp, 18 predicted proteins | sample 5400651 | NCBI WGS metagenome assembly WNGE01 (sample SAMN13153370, study PRJNA577476) | soil metagenome | isolation source: 60 cm soil or saprolite under grassland replicate 2 | place: USA:California | collected 2016-06-15
CCCATCGCACCCGCCGCGTAGCGGCAAGCTTGCTGATCACCTGCCATGCCTCGACAAGGGATGATTCCGGCTGCCGCTTCGTCCGGTACTCCTCGACATCGCCCCTGGAGCGCTTGCTCCGCCATTCTCATAGTATTACTTCTACGGGTAAGAGTAGGAGGAGCTCGGCATGCGCATCACGACCAAGGGCCAGGTGACGATCCCCGTGGAGCTCCGCGAGAAGGCAGGGCTCCTGCCCCACACCGAGGTGGAGTTCGAGCTGGACGGCAAGGCGGTCCGGATCCGGCGCGCCAAGGCTCCACGACGCGAGGGGCGGGGCGCCACCGCGGTCGGCCGCCTGCGCGGCAGGGCGACCGTCCAGATGAGCACGGACGAGATCATGGCGCTCACGCGCCAGCGCTGATGGCCGTCCTCGTCGACAGCAACGTCATCCTGGACGTGGCCACCGCGGACCCGACGTGGGGAACCTGGTCAGCGCAGGCGCTCGCTCGTGCCGCCGACGAGTCCATCCTCGTCATCAATCCGATCGTCTTCGCCGAGATCTCCGTCGGATTCGATCGCGTCGAGGATCTCGAGGAGGCGCTGCCACCCGAGCTCTACCGGCGTGACCCCCTTCCGTACGAGGCGGCCTTCCTGGCAGGGAAGAGCTTCCTCGCGTACCGGCGGCGCGGTGGACGGCGCGTCGTGCCGCTCCCTGACTTCTACATCGGCGCTCACGCGGCGGTCGCCGGGCACCAGCTCCTGACCCGGGACGCGCGCCGGTACCGCACCTATTTCCCGAGACTCGTGCTCATCGCGCCTTGACGTCGCGCGAGCACCAGTCGGCTCCGAGTCATGGCGCTGCCCAGTTGGAGTGAGCCCCGAGCCCGAGTCCGAGCCCGAAAGAAGCCGGGCGCGGGCACGGGCGCGGGCTCGTTCACGGGACCAGCGCAACCGAGCACGGCCATCACGCCAGCTCGTCGGCGAGCTGGCCGAGGCGCACCAGCGCCGCCTCCACCCGTCCGTTCCACTCCTGAGCCGTGCTCAGCCGGATGAAGTTGGTCAGGCGCTGGCGCGCCGAGAAGATCGGGCCAGGTGCGATGCTCAGCCCCTCGGCCAGCGCGCGCCGGTGGAGCTCGAGCGCGCTCACCTTCCGCGGCAGCTCGACCCAGAGGACGGTCCCGCCCCTCGGCTGAGAGATCCGTGTCCCCTTCGGAAAGTGCTCGGCCACGCCGGCGGCGATGCGGTGCATCGACTCGGCGAGGCTGCGCCGCAGCGTCCTCAGGTGGCGATCGTAGCCGCCGCCCTCGAGGAACCGGGCGATGGCCCGCTGCGGGACCGTGGTGGTCGCGACGGTCTGCGAGAACTTGAGCAGCTGGACGCGGTCCTGGAAACGGCCGGGCGCCACCCAGCCGACGCGGTAGCCATGGGCGAGCGTCTTCGAGAACGAGCCGCACAGCAGCACCAGCCCTCGCCGGTCGAAGGACTTGGCCACCCGCGGCCGGGTGGGGCCGTGGTGGAGATCGCCGAAGATGTCGTCCTCGATGAGCGGGATCTCCCTGCGCGCCAGCATGCCCACGAGCTTCTCCTTGTTCGCGTCGGGCATGCAGCTGCCGAGGGGGTTGGAGAAGTTGGTGACGGCGAGCACCGCGGCCACCCGGTGCCGCTTCAGCCCGGTCTCGAGGACGTCGAGCTGCATGCCGTCGCGCGGGTCGGTGGGGATCTCGAGCGCGCGCAACCCGTGGGCTTCCAGCATCTGCAGGATGCCGAAGAAGGTGGGCGACTCGATGGCGACGGTGTCGCCCCGCCGCGCGACCGCGAGCAGGGACAGGTTGAGCGCCTCGGTCGCCCCGTACGTGATGATGAAGTCGTCGGGGGAGAGCGCCGAGCCCCACTCGAGCGAGCGGCGCGCGATCTGCTGGCGGAGTGGGAGATGGCCGGGCGGGGCGTCGTACTCGGCGCCACCGTGCTCGGCCTCTCGCGCCGCGGCGGCGAACAGCTTGCGGAGCTGCCTCGTCGGAAGCAGCGAGAATGGCGTGTAGGCTGCGCCGAAGCCGACGGCCGTCGCTTCGGCGTAGCCGCAGGTCGAGTACATGCTCGCCACGAGCGAAGATAGGCTCACAGGCGAGGTCTCCTGGGGCGGTCGCGTGGCGCGCGGCTCGGGGAGCGCCCGCGGCGCCCTCACGTAGTGGCCGGACTGCGGGCGCGCCTCGAGGACGCCCCCCGCCTCGAGCTGCGCGTAAGCCTGGAGCACCGTCGAGATACTGACCCGGTGCTGCTGGCTGAGTCGCCGGACGGAGGGGATTCGATCACCAGGCCGCAGTGCGCCCGACTCGATGGCGGCAGTGATGCTGGCGGCCACCCTCTCGTACAGCTTGGAGTGGGAGTGGAGGTCCATGGCGTGGGTCCCTTCCCTGCCGTCATAGCAAGCCGCGGGGTGCCCGGACAGGCACAGCTGGCGACGGCTCCGACCAGCACAGTCCCGCCCGGGATCAGACTGTGCTGCTCACACATCGCAGCAGGTGAATCTGTTCTGGAGCCGGCGAACACGGCATCCTCTCCCTCTCGATGGAGGAAGCCATGATCGCGACGGATCGACTGTGGGGGCTGGATGGCCTGCGATGGGTGCTGGGGTGGCGGGGCGCGGTCCCCCCCCGGCCCATCGAGATCATGCTGGAAGAGGACGAGGCCTGGAGCTTCGAGGTGGGCGGGCCCGGCGTCGAGCTTGTCTGCCTCTCGGGAGAGGTGTGGGTCACGGTCGAGGGCGACCCGCAGGATCACGTCCTCGCGGCGGGAGCGACCTTCTCGACCGGGGGCAGAGGGCGCCTCGCCATGATGGCGCTCCGCCCGGCGCGGCTGGGGCTCCGCCCCGCCCGCCGGTCCGACCGCAGGCCGGCTGCGCGCGCAGCCTGATCAGCCCAGCCCCTACCCGAGCTCGCTCTCGAAGAACGCCACGCACCGCTCCCACGCGAGCTTCGCCGCCCTGGGGTCGTACACTTCCTTGCGGTCCGAGTTCATGAACGCGTGGTGCGCCTCGTAGCGGTAGAGCTCGTACCGCTTCTTGGCCGTCTTCAGCTTCTGCTCAAACGCGTTCACCACGTCCGGCGTGCACCAGTCGTCCTTCGTCGCGAAGTGGCCCTGCAGCGGCACGCGGACGTCCTTCGGGGCCGCGACCTCCTCCGGCGGCAAGCCGTAGAAGGTCACCGCGGCGTCCACCTCCGGGATGTGGACCGCGCCGATGACGGCCACCGCGCCGCCCATGCAGAAGCCGGTGAGGCCCACCTTCGGCCCGCGCGCCTTGAGGTGGCGCACGGCGCCGCGCACGATCTCGGCGGTCGCCGCCTTGAAGTCGAGCGTGCTCATGGCGGCGTTCGCGGCCGCCGCGCCGTCGTGGTACGGGACGACCTTCCCCTCGTACAGGTCCGGCGCGAGCGCGGTGAAGCCCGCCTCGGCGAGCCGGTCGCAGGTCGCCTTGATCTGGCTCTGCAAGCCCCACCACTCCTGGATCACCACGACCCCGGGCGCCTTCGCCTCCTTCGCCTCGGCGAGGTAGCCCTGCGCCGTGCCGCGGGTCGTGCGCGGAAAAGAGATCATCGTGCCCATGGGCGCTCCTTCCCTCGGTCAGAGGGTCTTCATGTCGATGACGAACCGGTACTGGACGTCGCCGCGGATCATCCGCTCGTACGCCTCGTTGATCTTCTGGACGGGGATGACCTCCACGTCCGAGGCGACCCCGTGCTCGGCGCAGTAGTCGAGCATCTCCTGCGTCTCGGCGATGCCGCCGATGAGCGAGCCGGCGAGGATCCTGTTGCCGCCGATGAGGGAGAAGGCGTGCAGCGGCGCGGGCGTGGGCGGGACGCCGAGGAGCACCATGGCACCGCCGATGCGCAGCATGCCGAGATGCTTGTTCAGGTCGTGCGGCGCCGAGATGGTGTCGATGACGAGATCGAAGCGGCCCGAGAGCTTCTTGAAGGTGGCGTCCTCGGTCGTGACGGCGAAGGCGTGCGCGCCGAGCCGCCGCGCGTCGCCCTCCTTCTTCCGCGAGGTGGAGAGCATCGTCACCTCGGCCCCCATGGACGCCGCGAGCTTCACCGCCATGTGCCCGAGGCCGCCCAGGCCGACCACGCCCACCCGGCTCCCGGGCTTCGCGTTCCAGCGGCGGAGCGGCGAGTAGGTCGTGATGCCCGCGCAGAGCAGCGGCGCCGCGCGAGAGAGATCCAGCTTCTCCGAGATGCGCAGGGTGAAGCGCTCGTCCACCACGATGGAGGCCGAGTAGCCGCCGTAGGTCGGCGTCTTCCGGTCCATCTCGGTGCCGTTGTAGGTCATCGCCGCGCCGCGCTGGCAGAACTGTTCCTGGTCGCGCTTGCAGCTCTCGCAGACACGGCACGAGTCGACCATGCAGCCGACCCCGGCCAGGTCGCCCTCCTTGAAGCGCTGCACCTGCTTTCCGACCCGCGACACCCGCCCCACGATCTCGTGGCCGGGGACCATCGGGTACATCGAGCCGCCCCACTCGTCGCGCACCTGGTGGACGTCCGAGTGACAGACGCCGCAGTACGCGATCTCGATCCGGACGTCGTGCTCGCCGGCGTCGCGGCGCGCGATCTCGAAGGGCGCGAGCAGCGAGGTGGCGGACTGAGCGGCGTACGCCTTCATGATGGTCGTCTCCCGGTGGTTTGCCTGGAACTAGGGCGCGCGCCCCCTCGCCGCAACCCTCACGTGAAGACAGCGCCGAGCCCCCGTGGCACGGACCGGGGCGCCTGGGTAAGAGCGTGAGGAGGTCACCGGCATGGCGCAGGTCACCTTCACGAACGTCCTGCAGCGCCACCTCTCGGCGCCTCCCTCCTCGGTGAGAGGCGCCACCGTGCGCGAGGCGCTCGACGAGGTCTTCCAGGACAACCCGCGCCTGCGCGGGTACGTGCTCGACGACCAGGGCCGGTTGCGGCAGCACGTGGTCGTCTTCGTGGACGGGGAGCTCATCCGGGATCGCGAGCGGCTGTCGGACGCCGTGACGCCCTCGAGCGAGCTCCACGTCATGCAGGCGCTCTCGGGAGGCTAGGGCATGAGCGACGCGATCCAGGTGGCGACGCGCAAGGGGCTGTTCCGGCTCGAGCGCGGGACGGACGGCTGGAACGTCGCGCGCGTCTCGTTCCTCGGCGACCCCGTCACGGCGGTGCTCGAGGACGGCCGCGATCGCACGATCTACGCCGCGCTCAACCTCGGCCACTTCGGGGTGAAGCTCCACCGCTCGGACGACGGCGGCCTGACGTTCACGGAGATCCAGGCCCCGAGCTTCCCGGCCGAGCCGGACTCGAAGGAAGCCGGGGACGCGCCGTCGAAGGCGCCCTCGGTCAGCCAGATCTGGACGCTCGCGGCCGGCGGCGCGCGCGAGCCGGGCCTCCTCTGGGCCGGCACCATCCCCGCCGCGCTCTTCCGCGCCAGTGACCGCGGGGCGTCGTGGCAGCTCGTCCGCGGGCTCTGGGATCGCCCCGAGCGGAAGGCCTGGTTCGGCGGCGGCTACGACCAGCCCGGCCTGCACTCCATCTGCGTCGACCCGCGCGACGCGCGGAAGCTTCACTGCGGGATCTCCTGCGGCGGCGTCTGGTTCACCGCCGACGCGGGCGAGAGCTGGGCGCTGCGCGCGAGCGGCATGTACGCGGAGTACATGCCGCCCGACAAGCGCGAGGACCCCAACCTCCAGGACGTCCACCACCTGGCGCAGTCACCCTCCCAGCCCGACGTCGTCTGGGCGCAGCACCATAATGGCGTCTTCCGGACGACGGACGGCGGGCTCTCCTGGAGCGAGATCACCGCCGTCCGTCCGTCCAAGTTCGGGTTCGCGGTGGCGGTGCACCCGAAGGACCCGCAGACGGCCTGGTTCGTTCCCGCCGTGAAGGACGAGCGCCGCGTCCCGGTGGAGGGGCGGCTCGTCGTGGCGCGGACGCGGGACGGCGGCCGGAGCTTCGAGGTGCTGCGCGAGGGCCTCCCGCAGGAGCACGCCTACGACCTCGTCTACCGCCACGGCCTGGCGGTGGACGAGACGGGGGAGCGGCTCGCCTTCGGCTCGACGACCGGCGACCTCTGGATCTCCGAGAGCGGCGGCGATCGCTGGCGCCTCGTCTCGGCGCACCTTCCGCCGATCCATCAGGTCGCCTTCTCGCCCTGATCGCCGCGTCCGGGCGCGGCCCTACCATCCGGGACTGTGTCAGGGCCTCCCTCGGCAGCTTCGAACAGGATGCTGCCGCTGAACGCGTAGTCAGCGCGGCGAGCGCCGAGCGACGCGATTCATGCGGCCTCCTCCTGCGGGAGCGGGCGCGGCGTGAGCTGCTTCGAGGCCAGGAACTCGCGGTTGAACACCTTCGACGCGTAGCGGCTGCCGTGGTCGCACAGGAAGGTCACGATGCGGAGACCCTCGCCGCGGTGGCGGCGCGCGATCTCGTAGGCGGCGCGCACGTTGAGCGCCGCCGAGGTGCCGACCACGAGCGCGTCCTCCCGCGCCAGGTGGTACAGCATCTCGATCATCTCCTGGTCGCCGAGGCGCATCGCCTCGTCCACCTGCGCCCGCCGGAAGTTCTCGGTGATGCGCATGATGCCGATCCCCTCGGTGATGGAGCTGCCGGTCGTCTCCACCTTGCCCTCGCGCACCCAGCAGTAGAGCCCGGACCCGGGCGGATCCACGAGCACGATCCGCGTCGCCGGGCGCCTCGACTTGAGGTATCGGCTCACGCCCGAGATGGTCCCGCCGGTGCCGACGGCGGAGACGAGCACGTCCACCCTGCCCTCGCACTGCTCGAAGATCTCGGGCCCGGTGGTCTCGGCGTGGTAGTCGCCGTTCGCCGTGTTCTCGAACTGGTTCGCCCAGAACCACCCCTCCCGCTCGGCGATGATGCGCGCCTGGTGGAAGAAGTGGCGCTGGTCCGCGAACGGGACGACCGGGCCCTGGCGGACCTCCACCCCCAGCGCCTCCAGGAGCTCGTACTTCTCGCGCGCCTGGTTGTCCGGCATGGTCACCACGACGCGATAGCCGCGCTCGCGGCCGAGGAGGCCGAGCCCGATGCCGGTGTTCCCCGCCGTGCCCTCGATGACGGTGCTCCCTTTCCGGAGCAGGCCCGACTCCTCGGCGCGCTTGATCATGCCCTTGGCGGCGCGGTCCTTGATGCTGCCGCCGGGGTTCATGAACTCGGCCTTGCCGAGGATCTCGCAGCCGGTGAGGCGGGAGAGCGAGCCGATGCGGAGGAGCGGGGTGTTGCCGACGGCGTCCCACAGCGACCCGATCGCAGGTGCCATGCCACGGTCCGTAACGTCGAGCGCGGTGGGGTGCAGGGATTCCTGGATGGCTACGCCGCGCTCGCGGGCAGGAACGCGGGCGCCTTGAGGACGTCCAGGACGAGGTCGCGGAACGCGGTCACCTTCCGCGGCACGTGCTTGGCCGCAGGGGAGACGATGTGCAGGTACCCCGCGCGGCGCTCGTAGCGGGGGAGGACGCGCACGAGCTTCCCGGCCGCGACGTCAGGCTCGGCGACGAACGTCGCGAGGAGCCCCAGCCCCGCCCCGGCGCGCACCGCGTCGCGCACGAAGAGGAGGTCGTCGCACCGGATGCGCGCGCGCGGCAGCGCGGGCGTCGCGCCCTTCACCTCGCCGACCCTGAGCTTCTGCGGCCCGCTCCGGAAGGCGACCCACTCGTGGTGGTCGAGATCGGCCTCATGGCGCGGCGTCCCGCGGCGGGCGAGGTAGACCGGCGAGGCGAAGAGCTGCATCACGATGGGCGCCGCCTTGCGGACGACGAGCGTCGAGTCCTGGAGCTTCGCCGCGACCCGGAGCGCCACGTCGAAGCCCTCGGCCACGAGGTCGACGACGCGCCCGGTGAGGTGCAGGTCGACCGACACGGCGGGGTAGCGCGCGGTGTAGCGCGTCACGACCTCGGACAGGAAGAGCTCGCCGAGATCCACCGGCGCAGTCACGCGCAGCTCGCCCGACGGCTGCTCCTCGCGCTCCGGCAGGTCGCCGAGCGCGCCGCGGATCGACCCGAGGAGCGGGGCGACGCGGTCGTAGAGCGCGGTGCCCGCGGCGCTCGGCGCCACGTGCCGCGTGGTGCGGAAGAGGAGCTGCACGTCGAGATCGGCCTCGAGGCGCGCCACGGCGCGGCTCACCGACGACTTCGGCAGCCCGAGCTCCTTGGCGGCGGCGGAGAAGCTCGCCGTCCGCGCCACCGCCTCGAAGACGGCGAGCAGGTTGAGATCGGTCATCGTTGCACCCTTGGAACGGTCTTGTGCTCGTCATGTCATTGCACGCGTGACGGAACGGCGCCACATTCCCCCCGGTTGCAAGACGGGCGGCCCCTCGGCCGCCCCGCAGCCCAGGAGAACCCAACGATGAAGAAGACGCTCGCGACCCTGCTCCTCGCCCTCCCCGTCCTCGCCCTCGCGGCGCCAGCGACGTGGGACGTGGACTCCGCCCACACCTCGTCCGCCTTCGCCGTGAGGCACCTCGTCATCTCGACCGTCCGCGGCGAGTTCGGCAAGACGGCGGGCGCGGTCACCTTCGACGACAAGGACGTCTCGAAGTCCACGGTCGACGCGACCATCGACGCCACCACCATCGACACCCGCGAGCCGAAGCGCGATGAGCACCTCAGGTCGCCCGACTTCTTCGACACGGCGAAGTACCCGACCATCACCTTCAAGTCGACCCAGGTGGAGAAGGCGGGCGAGGGCAAGCTCAAGGTGACCGGCCATCTCACGCTCCACGGCGTCACGAAGGCGGTGGTGCTCGACGTCGCCGGCCCGACGGCCGAGGTGAAGGACCCCTGGGGCAACGTCCGGCGCGGCTTCTCGGCGACGGCCCGGATCAACCGTCAGGACTTCGGCCTCGCCTTCAGCAAGACGATCGAGGCGGGCCCCGTCGTCGGCGACGAGGTGACCATCAGCCTCGACGGCGAGCTCATCAAGAAGGCGGACCCGAAGACCGCGGCGAAGTGAGCGGGCGAGGGCGGGTGACGGGCGGATCGACGGCCGCCGGTCACCCGTGTCCTCTCTTCACGCGACGAGGAAGCCCGCGGCGACGAGCACGGCCACGAGCAGCGCCATGAGCGATTCCCCCGCGATGGCGCCGGCCGCGGCCGCCTGGACCTGCCCTCCCCCGGGCGACCGCCGCTCGGCGCCGGCCCCGAGCGCCGCCCCGAGCACGATCCCCGCCGCGTAGTGCGCGGGGATGACGAACCCGAGGCCGAGCGCGCCGGCGCTGGGCACGAAGCGCCGGAAACGGCTGCGCGACCCCAGCTCCAGGACGACCCCGAGCACGAGCCCGGCGAGCGCGGCGGCGCCTGCGCCGGGGGGCAGCGCGGTCGCGCCGCGGCCCGCGATCTCGGCGAGCGCGCGCCAGCGCGCGGCGGAGGGCGCGGGGAGGGCCGCGGTCCCGAGCCCGCGCGCGCCGGCGAGGAGCCCGTAGACGGGGACCGCGACGCCCGCGCCGAGGAGGACGCCGAGGAGCTGCGCGCGCGCCTGGCGCCCCGGGGCGGCGCCGAGCTTCCGCCCCACCTGCAGCGACCAGAGCGAGACCGACGCCTGCGCGGCGGCCCCGGCCACGACCGCCCCGGCCGCGATCCCGGCGGCGGCGCGTCCGGGCGCGAGCGCGCCGGCGGCGGCCTGCGTGAGCTGCCCGACCTCGCCGGCGGGCGCGATGTCGGTCCGTCCGGCGGCGCGCGTGCAGGCCACGGTGAGGAGCGCCGCCGCCGCGAGCGCGAGCAGCGCGCCCAGCGGCGGCAGGGCGAACCCGGCCGCGCCGACGGCCACGACCGCCGCGGCCGCGAGCGCGAGCAGCGCGGCGCCGGCGCGACTTCCGGGCTCGGCGCCGCCGCGGCCGACCGCGGCCAGGTCGCCGAGCCCATCGCGGAACATGCGCACGTCGGTCGCGAGCGAGGCGACCGCGCCGCCGAGCATCACGGCCGCGCCCGGCCAGAGGAGCCAGCTCGCGAGCGCGGCGTACCCTGCGTCCGGGACGGCGCCGGAGCGCACGAGGGCGGGCGCGATGCCGGCCCAGCCCAGCGCGGCGCCGAGCGCGACCGCCCCACCGTTCGCGAGGCCCACCAGCGCGCCGGCGCCCAGGAGGAGCGGCGACAGCGACACGCCGAGCCCGAGCGCCGAGGCCGGCACCCCGGCGATGCGCCCGGGTAGCGCCAGGAGGCCGGGCACGAGCCGCGGCGCGCCGTCGCGCAGCCACGTGAAGGCGGCGGAGACGGCGGCGACCGCACCGAGGACGGCAACGCCCGGCGATCCGGCGCGTCCGGCGTGACCCGACGCGATGACCTCCGCCGCCGCGAGCCCGCTCGGGAACGGCAGCGCCTCTCCCTCCAGCAGGCGCCGCCGCAGCGCGTGCGCGAGCACGACGCCCACGACGCCCAGCGCGAGCCCGAACGCCGCCACCGCCAACACCGGCGGCGCGCGCCCGAGGAGCGCCAGCGCCGGCACCGCGCCGAGGAGGCCCGCCGCGGACGGGACCGCGCCCATGGCGGTCGCGAGCGACTGCGCGGTGTTCGCCTCGAGGTCCGTCGAGCGCCGCCGGCGGAACGTCGAGAGCAGTCCGAACCCGAGCACCGAGGCGGTGACCGTGCCGGTCTCCCACCACCCCGTCTTGAGCCCCATGTAGACGTTCGCGATGGTGAGCAGCAGGCCGAGCGCCACCCCGATCGCGAGGGCGCGCGGGGTGAGCTCCGGCCGCGGCGGGCCGTCGCTGCGGGGGCACATCGGCATATGCTAGACCAGAAGAGGGGCGCATCGTGGAGAAGCCAGTCGAGAAGCCGACGCTCAGCCTCCCCGGGTCCACCCCGGGAACGGCCGCGGCGCTCTCCGGCGCCGAGGAGCTCGCGCCCGGCGCGCTCGCCGGCGCGTGGCAGGTGGAGCGGCTGCTCGCGCGCGGAGGGCACGGCGTCATCTACGTGGCCGTCCACCGCGACACCGGCCGCCGCGCGGCGCTGAAGGTCCTCTCGCGCCGCTTCGCGGCCTCTCCCGAGATGGCGGCCCGCTTCGTGCGCGAGGGGCGCGTGCTCTCGCGCCTCTCCCATCCCAACGTCGTCCGCTATCTCGAGCTCGGGCTCCTCCTCGACGGGCGCGCCTTCTGCGCGATGGAGCTCCTCGAGGGACAGACCCTGCACGACCTCGTCTCCGCGCGCGGCCGGCTCGCGCCGAGCGAGTCGCTCGCGCTGCTCGAGCCGGTGTGCGCCGCGCTCGACGCGGCCCACCGCGCCGGCGTCGTCCACCGCGACGTGAAGGCGTCGAACGTCATCGTGGCGACCGGCGATCCGCCGCTCGTCAAGCTCCTCGACTTCGGGGTGGCTCGGCCGGCCGAGGCCGCCGGCGAGGCGCTCACCACCGTCGGCGAGCGCCTCGGCTCCGCGCACGCGATGGCCCCGGAGCAGATCCGGGGCGGCCCGGTGGACGCGCGCACCGACGTCTACGCGCTCGGCGTCCTCCTCTACCAGCTGCTCACGGGGGCGCTGCCGTTCTGGTCCGACGATCCCCATGAGCTCGATCGGCTCCAGCTCGACGCGCCGCCGCCGCGGGCGGGCCTCGTCGCGCCGGTGCCGCCCGCCGTGGACGCGGTGATCGAGCGGGCGCTCGCGAAGCGTCCCGACGACCGCCACCCGTCGGCGGTGGCGTTCCTGGACGCGCTCCGCGCCGCCACCGGCGGCGGACCGGCGGGCTCCGAGCCTGCTCGCGACCCGCCTCCTCGCGGTCGCGCCCGAGGCGGAGCGCGCCGAGCGGGAGCGGGGCGTCGCGCTCGCGCGCGAGCTCGCGGCGCGGCTCGCCACCGCCGCCGCGGGGGTGGCGCGCGTGCAGGTGTGCGTGCACGCCGGCCCGGTCCGCCTCGAGGGCGGCCGGCGAGTCGGCGGCGCCCTCTTCCGCACCGCGGAGTGGGTGCGGGAGACGGCGGCGGGCGGCTGCCTCGCCACGCGCGAGGCGCTCGACGGAGACGTCCCCTAACGCAACTCCTCGCTCGCGCTGCGCGCCGAGCCGGTCGCCGAGAGCGTGTCGCGGAGGACCTTCTCGATCTCGCGCGCGTCCACCGGCTTCGTGAGGATCCGGTGCGAGCGCTGCGCCGCGAAGGCCCGGGCCCGCTCCGTGTACGCGCCGCCCGTCATGAAGACGGTGCGCCGAGCCTGGTCCGGAGCGTGCGCCATGAGCTGGTCGTGGAGCTGCATGCCCGTCATGTCGGGCATGAGCAGGTCGCACAGCACGAGGTCGAAGCGCGCCCCGGCGCCGATGAGCGTCAACGCGTCCGCGGCCCGGGTGACCGTCACCACCTCGTGCTTGAGCCCGAAGAGCCGCTGGATGACGTCGCCGACGAGCGGCTCGTCGTCCACGACGAGGATGCGCGCCCTCGGCGCCGCCACCTCCTCGGCCTGCGGCTCGGACTGGGCCGCCGCGGCCGCCGCCGGGAGCATCACCGTGAAGGTCGTGCCCTTCCCCGGCGCGCTGTGCACGCGGATGTCCCCGCCGAGCGAGGTCACGGTGCTGTGGCAGATCGAGAGGCCCAGGCCCGTGCCGACGCCGATCGGCTTCGTCGTGAAGAACGGGTCGAAGATCCGCTGCTGGTCGGAGGGCGCGATGCCGACGCCCGTGTCGCTCACCTCGATCACGACCGCGCCCTCGGCCGCGTCGTAGCGGGTCGTGACGCGCACCTCGTTGGCGCCGACGTCGCCCTCGGGGACGGCCTGGGCGGCGTTGAGGACGAGGTTCAGGATCACCTGCCCGAGCTTCGACTCGGGCGCGGCGACGGGCGGCACCTCGCCGAGCTTCTTCACGAGCCGCGCGCGATGGCGGAGCTGCGGCTCCGACACCTTGAGCGCGAACTCGACCGAGTCGTTCACGTCCACGGGGCAGACCAGCTCGGCGTCGCGGCTGCGCGAGAGCCTGAGGAGGTCGCGGACCGTGTTGCGGATCCGCTCCGAGCCGGTGCGGGCGTCGAGGAGGGCCCGCTCGAGCTCGGGCGCGCCCGGGACGTCCGGCAGCTTCGCGAGCTCGCGCTGCAGGAACTCCACGTTCCCGAGGACGAACGCGAGCGGGTTGTTGATCTCGTGGGCGACGCCGGCGGCGAGCGTCCCGAGCGCGGCCATGCGGTCGGCGACGAGGAGGCGCGCCTGCATCTGCCGCTTCTCGGTGACGTCGCGGTAGATCGCGATGTCTGCGACGTGGCGGCCGGTCGGGTCCTTGAGCGGGACGCCGACGACCTCCGCGATCACCTCGGCGCCGTCGCGGCGGCGCAGCGACACCTCGTTGCCGAGCGGGCCACCGCCCTGCGAGATGCTGGCGACGATGGTGGTCTCGAGGTCGGCCGCGTCGTCGCCGGCGAAGAGCTCGTCGGGACGGCGGCCCATCGCCTCGGCCTTGGTCCAGCCGAACATCTGGTCGGCCCGGCCGTTCCAGTCGATGATGCGGCCCTGGAAGTCGAGGACCATCACGGCGTCGAGGAGGCTCTCGAAGAGGAGCGCCTGGCGCGACAGCTCGGCCTCGGCGAGCTTGCGCGTCGTGACGTCGATGAGCGAGCCCGCCAGCTGGCGGACGGCGCCGTCGGGGCCACGGAACGGCTCGCCGCGGAGCGCGAACCAGCGCGTCCCGGCCGGCCCGGCGACGCGGCACTCCACCTCGCACCGGCGCGCGTCGCGCGCGGCGCGCTCGAAGGTGTCGCGGACGCGGGCGACGTCGTCCGGGTGCACCGCGCTCCAGAAGCCGGCGTCGTTCGGGAGGAGCCCCTCGGCGCCGCCGGAGAGCGCCACGCCGCCGGTGCGGGCGTCGAAGTCCCAGCCGCCGACGCCGGTCGCCTCGAGCGCGCGCTGCAGCCGCTCCTGGCGGTCCTCGAGCTCCTCGCGGAAGGAGAAGCGCAGGGCGGTGACGGTGCCGAGCTGGATCTTGTCGCCCTCGCGGAGCGGGGTCGCGCGGACGCGCAGGCCGTTCACGTACGTGCCGTTGCGCGAGCCGCCGTCGGTGAGGATCCACTCGCCGTTCGCGTCGCGCGCGATGCGCGCGTGCTGGCGCGACGCGCCGGGGTCGCGGACGACGAGGTCGGCGTCGTCGCTGCGGCCGATGGACAGGTCGTCGGACGCGATCTTGTAGGAGCGGCCGACGTGCGCGTGCTCGGTCGAGCCGATCCACAGCAGGCAGGGGCGGCCGGAGGCGGGGACGAGCTCGGCGGGGGGCGTTCCGCAGCCGGGGGTCTGGAGGAGGTCGTTCATGGCGGTCTCCCTCACTGGCAATCGGCGGGGCACGACTCGGGCGACTCGGTGAACTGGCACACCCCGTCGCCGCACCGATACGCGTCCTGTTCCAGCAGGAAGACCTGAAGCCCCATGTAGTGCGAGCCGTTGAGGGCGCAGTCGCCGACGGTCTTGCCGTCGGGGCCGACCTGGCACAGTTCGGAGCAGAGCCCCGCGTGCATCATGGGCGGGCAGGACCCCGGCACGCCCGCCTCGGCGGCGCAGCCGCGCGGCGTCGTCACCGCGGGATCGAGCGAGCCTTCGCCGAGGGCGACGTACGCGCCGTCCCCGGTGAAGAGGTTCCCGAAGAAGCACGCCTCGGAGAACTGGTAGCTCGCCTCCTCGTCGGCGGTGACCTGGACGGGCGCGCCGTCCTCGCCGTAACCGGGCACCGAGATCGAGACGTGGCGGCCGAGCCCGTTCGTGTGCGCGGCGAGGCAGGCGGTGACGAGCTGCTGCTCCGCCTCGGGGATGGGCTGTCCCGAGCTCCAGACCGGCGCGAGCCCGAGCGTGCCCTGCCACTCGTACGTGCCGGCGTCCGACACGTACGACAGCGAGGCGTCGGCCGGGAGCGCGCACCGGGCGACGTACGTCATCACCATCGCCGCGTAGACAGGATCGACGGCGAACCAGGCCGCGAACTCGGGCGTGTCGAGCCCGGCCGCGGCGAGGCCGTTCACCGCGAGGCCATTCGATCCCACGTTGCCGGGCACGAGCCCGTTGGTGGCGATGCCATTCGTCGCGATCCCGTTGGTGGCGATCCCGTTCGTCGCGATCCCGTTGGTGGCAATGCCGTTGGTGGCGATGCCGTTGGTTGCGATGCCGTTGGTGGCGATCCCGTTGCCCGAGCTGAGCGCGCTCGGCGCGAGGCCGATCTCGCGCGGAGGCTCGGCGGGCTGGCATGCGGCGGCGGTGACGAAGGCGAACACGAGCAGCGCGCGAAGCGCCGCTGAATCGACTGACCTGGACATGGCTGCTCCTGGATCTCGTCGCAGCGCGGGCCGATCACGGCAATGCCGCCGCGGCTTGATCTCGAGTGGTGACCTCTCGTGCATATCAGCCGTGTCCCGCGTGAGGGAGTCGCGAGCTCGCGCGACGTGGATTCTGGGGACGGCGGCGACCCCGGGGGCACACATGGCGGGACACGCGGCGACGTCTCCTCACCGGGCGGAGCGCTCGCCGCCTCGCGCGGCCCACGCGATCTCCCTGTCGATCCGCGCGCATCGCGGGGCGTCCGCGTACAATGGCGCCGTGTCCCACCCGCCCGACGGCGGCGCTCCAAGCCCCCCTGAGTGGGCCGTCCCTGGGTACCTGCTCGAAGGGGCCCTGGGGCACGGCGGCTTCGGCGTCGTGCTCGCAGCGCGCCGGATCGCCGACGGGCGGCCCGCGGCGGTGAAGGTCGCCCACGCCGATCGGCCCGGCGCCAGCGAGCAGCTCCTGCGCGAGGAGGAGGCGCTCCGCGCGATCGGGCCACCGCTCGCCCTCGAGCTGCTCGGCGCGGGCGAGCTCGCCGGCGGCGCGCGCTTCATCGCCCTGGAGCGGATCGCCGACGTCACGCTCGCGGCGGCGCTCGCTGGGATCCACCGCGCCGGATGGGCGCACCTCGACCTGAAGCCCGGTCACGTGCTCCTCGCCGGAGGCGGGGCGCGCCTCATCGACTTCGGCCTGGCGGCGCGGCCGGGCGACCGCGATGCGCGCGCGGTCGTGCCGGAGGGCGGCTTCGCCGGGACCGCCGAGTACATGGCGCCCGAGCAGTGCCGGGGCGACGCGGCCGACGCGCGCGCCGACGTCTACGCGGCAGGCGCGATCCTCTTCGAGCTGCTCACCGGCCGCCCGCCGTTCCGTGGCAGCCCCGCCGAGCTTCGCCAGGCGCACCTCGCGCTGCGCGTGCCCCGCCCGTCGGAGCTGGGCAGCGTTCCCGCGGCGCTCGAGCACGTGGTGGTGCGCTGCCTCGCCAAGGACCCGGCCGTCCGCTACCGCGATGGGGCCGAGCTCGCGGCGGCGCTCCAGGGGGCGATCTCCGCCCGCGAGCTGGCGCGCGCGCACGCCGCGCGCGTCGCGCCGGCCTCGCTGCGACGCCGCCGCGTGGGGCTCCTCCACTTCGAGTCGGCCGCCGACGTGCTCGCGGTCCGGCGCGCGGTCGAGGCGGCGGGCGGGCGGCTGGCGCGCGCGGCGGGCACGTGCTTCGCGGGCGTCTTCGAGCCGGGCGCCGGCGACAACGCGGTGCGCCTCGCGCTCGACGCCGCCGCCGCGCTCGCGCGGGCGGGCGTGGCCGCGCGCGCCGCCGTGGACCTGGACGAGGTCGCCGTCCTCGGCGCGGGCGCGGCCGCGCGCTACCTCTTGCCGGCCCGCCGCGACGGCGAGGTCCCGCTTTCGGACGCCGCGCCGGGTACCTACCTCACGGCGCGCGCGGCGGCGGTCGTGCCGGAGCTGCCCGCCGACCACGAACCCGCCGCGGGCGCGCTGAGGAGGCTTCCGCCCCGGGATGCCAGCGCGCCGCGGCCGCCGATCCTGGGGCGGGACGCGCTCCTCGACGCGCTCGCCGCGGACACGCTCGCCGACCTCCAGGCGCGCCGCCCCGCGGTCGTCGCCGTCACGGGCGAGCCCGGCATCGGGAAGTCGCACCTCGGCGAGGAGCTGGCGAGCCGGCTGCGCGCGCTGCCGCTCGCCCCGGACGTGCTGGAGCTTCGCGGCCACGAGGCCGCGGTGGGCGACGCCGCGACGACGCGCGAGCTCCTGGCTTGGGCGCTCCGCCTCGCGCCGGGCGCTGCTCCGCCGACCGACGGTGGACGCGCGCTCCTCGAGCCCGGGCTCCCGCCCGCCTCGGGGCGGGACGCGTGGGCGCCGCTCGCGCTCGCGCTCGGGTGGCTCCCGGCCGGCGCGCCCGCGCTGCGATCCTGGCGCGCGGCGCCGGGCGCGCTGCGCGCCGCCACCGTGCGGCTCGCGGGCGAGGCGCTGCGCGCGCGCGCCCGCGAGCGGCCGCTGTGCGTGGTGCTCGACGACGCGCACCTCGCCGACGCGGCCGCGCTCGACGCGCTCGAGTACGCCGCGCTCGCCGAGGCCTCGCTCCCCATCGTGGTGTGCGCCCTCGGCCGCCCGGCGCTCGCCGCCGCGCGTCCGGCGCTCGGCGAGCGCGCCGCGCGCTCGCGCTCGCTCGCGCTCGGTCCGCTGGATCCCGCCGCCGCCTCCGACCTGTGCCGCCGGCTCCTGTCGCCGGCGGACAACGTCCCGGCGCGCGCGGTGGACCGGCTCGTCGAGCGCGCCCGCTGCGTCCCCATGCTGCTCGTCGAGCTCGTGCGCGGCCTGCGCGCCCAGGGCCTCGTGCGGCAGCGGGAGGGCGACGGCGGATGGTTCGTCGCTACCGACGAGATCGAGCGCGTCCCGGACGCGCCGCTCGTGGACTGGCTCGCCCAGCGCGAGCTGGGGGCGCTGCCGGACGCGCTCGCGGCGCACGGCCGGCTCCTCGCGCTCCTCGGGGACGACCTGACGCGCGCGGAGATCGGGGGCGTCGTCGCCGAGCTGGACGCCGAGGGCGACGGGCCCGCCCTGGCGCTCGACCCCGGCGTCGCGACGGACCGCCTCCTCGAGCTCCAGGTCCTCTCGACGCGCGGGGGCCGCGTCGCGTTCCGGAATCCGGTCCTGCGCGAGGCCGTGGCGCGCTCCGCGACCGACCCGGAGCGGCGCGCCGTCCACCGCGCTGCCCTGCGCCATCACCGCGCGGCGCGCGGCGTGCCCGATCGCGAGCGGCTGCCGCGCCTCGCTCGCCACGCGGAGGAGTGCGGCGAGCGGAGCGAGGCGGCCGCCCTGTGGCTCGGGATCGCCCAGGACCTCCGGGCGCGCCACGCCTACCTCGAGGCGGAGGTCCTCTTCACGCGTGCCCTCGGGCAGCTCGGGGACGGCGAGGCCCCCGCGCGCCTCGTCGCCCGCCGCGGGCGCGGGCTCGTCCGCTACCGCCTCGGTCGCTACGACGACGCCATCGCCGACCTCGCCGCCGCGGAGGCGCTCGCGCGCGGGCTCGCCGACGCCGCCGCCGAGATCGAGTGCCTGCTCGACGAGGCGACCGCCCTCGACTGGATGAACGACTACGCGCGGTCGGCCGAGCGCGTCGCGGCGGCGGCGCGCCTGTGCGGCGATCGGCCGTCCCCGCTGGCGGCGGCGCGACTCGAGCTGGCGCGGGGACGGACGCTCCTGCGCGCCGCGCGCTGGGGCGAGTCGGCCGAGGCGCTCGGGGGCGCGGCGACGCGAGCCGAGGCCCTCGGCGACGAAGGGTACGAGACGCTCGTCGTCGGCCTGCTCCTCCTCGGGTTCGTGCTCCCGTACCTCGACCGCGCCGCCGAGGCGGAGCAGGTCCTCTCGCGCGCGCACGCGCTCGCCACCGACCGCGGCGACGTGCTCCACGTCGCGTCCGCGCTCAACAATCGGCGCAACGTGTGGGTGACGCGCGGGGATCCCGAGCGCGCCGCCCTCGACCAGGCCGCCTTCCTGCGCCTCGGTCGCGACCTCGGGATGGTCGGGATCGAGTACGTCGGCGAGTACAACCTCGGCGAGCTGCTCTACCAGACCGGGGACCTGGCGGGCGCGGGCCCGCACGTCGTGCGGGCGGTCGCGATCGAGCGGCGCCACGCCGAGGTCGCCGCGCGTCCCCTCGCGCGCCTCCTGCAGGCGCGACTCCTCGCCTTCGCGGGAGAGCTCGCCGGCGCGCGCGCCGCGCTGGCGGAGGCGCGCGCCGTCGAGGAGGGAGCGCGCCGCGAGGGACGGCCGGGCGCGATCCTCGCCCCGTCGGACGCCGTCCTGGCCGACACCGTCGAGCTCGCGACGCGCGACGGCGGCTCCGACGAGGGAAGCTGGCTCGCGCTGCGCGCCCGCTCGCGCGCCGTGTCGGTGGAGCAGGAGCCGATCGAGGTGTGCGAGCTCCACGGCCTCGCCGCCCTGCGCGCCGGCCGCCTGGGTGAGGCGCGCGCCGCGCTCGAGGAGGCGCTCCGGCTCTCCCAGGGGATCCCGAACGTCATGCAGGCGCGCGTGCGGGCCTCGCTCGCCCGGTGCGGGTGACTCCAACGCGTCTGCACGTTCCCGCGTGCACATCCGGGGCGTTTCCTGCGCGGTCGAGTCGTGGTGGGCTCGTCCGCGGCGACAGGACGCCTTCGGAGGTGCGAGATGGACTACCTCTTCGACCCGGACGTGATCCACGAGTGCGCGCTGGCGGGCCTCGGCAAGTCGAAGCCGGCCATGTTCGACGCGGTGGCCGACGCGATGGAGGCGCGGTACCCCGGGCGCATCGACCGCTCGCAGCCCTGGATCTACAGCATCGCGGGCGGCGCCATGATCCAGATGAAGCTCTACTACGCGTCGATCTTCGAGTACCTCATGATCTGGGGGACGCCCATCGGATCGGAGGGGCACTCCGGCCGGCACGCGGTCGCGTTCTGGGACACCGTCCTCGACGGGGAGACCTGGTACTACGCCGAGGGGCAGTTCGAGAAGCGCGTCCACAAGCCGGGCGACCGCATCTTCGTCGGTCCCGGCCAGGCGCGCGGGATGAGCTTCACCAAAGGTGTTTGGGCGGTCGAGTACGCGCGCGGCCCGCTGCCGCTCTCCCTCCCGTTCGGCCTCGCCGACGAGCTCCTCTCGACGCTCGACTTCTCGACCGCCGCCCAGACGCTCGGGATCTACATGTCGCTCATCGCGCACCACTTGAGGCAGCCGCTCCCCGGCGTCTCGCTGCCGGGCTCGGTCGCGCGCAAGGCGGCCGCGGCGCTGCTCGGCGCCGTCGGGCCGGGACTCACGCGCCTGGTCCGGCCGGCCGCCGCGACGGACGAGATCCCGCGCGGCGACGCGGTGGGTACATCGCGCGCGTCGCGCGCGAGACCGGCGCCGCGGCTGACCGTCGCGGGAGGAGACGCTGCGTCAGGAACGCGGCGAGCCCGTTCCTCGCGCGAGGAATGAGCACCGGTGCGCGCGGAGCGGGGGCGGGAAGCGGTGGCGCCCGCGGCGCGCGCGGGGCACACTCGGCGCATGGACTCCGCCACGTTCCGCCGCCTCGGCCACGAGCTCGTCGAATGGATAGCCGCCTACCGCGACCGCCTCGAGGACCTCCCCGTCATGAGCAGCGTCGAGCCGGGCGCGATCCGCGCCGCCTTCCCGCGCACGCCGCCTCGCGAGGGCGGTCACCTCCCGGAGGCGCTCGCCGCGCTCGACCGCACCGTGCTGCCCGGCATCACGCACTGGAACCACCCCTCCTTCTTCGCCTACTTCCCGTCGAACACCTCGTTCGCGTCGGTCCTCGCCGATCTCGTCGCGGCCGGCCTCGGCGCGCAGGGCATGAGCTGGCAGACGAGCCCCGCGGTGACGGAGGTCGAGGAGGTGGTCATGGAGTGGCTGCGCCAGATGCTCGGCCTCTCCCTGGCCTGGAGCGGCGTCATCCAGGACACCGCCTCCACCGCCACGCTCTGCGCGCTGCTGTGCGCGCGCGAGCGCGCCACCGGGTACGGGCAGAACCGCGAGGGCCTGCAGGGCCGCGAGCCCCCGCTCGTCGTCTACGCCTCCGACCAGGCGCACAGCTCGGTGCAGAAGGCGGCGCTCCTCGCCGGCTTCGGGAAGGCCCACCTCCGCCTCCTCGAGACGGACTCCGCCCACGCGCTGCGCCTCGACCGGCTGGAGGCGGCCATCGCCGAGGATCGCCGCGCGGGCCTGCGGCCGTGCGCGCTCGTGGCCGCGGTGGGCACCACCTGCACGACGGCGCTCGACCCCGTGGCGGGGATGGCCGCGCTCGCGCGCCGCGAGCGGCTGTGGCTGCACGTGGACGCGGCGATGGCCGGGACGGCCATGGTCCTCCCCGAGTGCCGCTGGATGTGGGAGGGCGTCGAGGGCGCCGACTCGATCGTGCTGAACCCGCACAAGTGGATGGGGACGGGCTTCGACCTCTCCGCGTACTACGTTCGCGATCCCGAGCACCTCGTGCGCGTCATGAGCACGAACCCGAGCTACCTGCGCACCGCCCAGGACGGCGCCGTTCGCAACCTGCGCGACTGGGGCATCCCGCTCGGCCGCCGCTTCCGCGCGCTGAAGCTCTGGTTCCAGCTCGCCGACGAGGGCGTCGCGGGGCTCGAGGCGCGCCTCCGGCGCGATCTCGAGAACGCGCGCTGGCTGGCGGACCAGGTGGACCGCGCTCCGGGGTGGGAGCGGCTCGCCCCCGTGCCCCTCCAGACCGTCTGCCTGCGACACGTGCCGGCTGGGCGCCCTGCGGCGGAGGTGGACGCGCACAACCTCGCCCTCGCCGAGCGGGTGAACCGCGGCGGGCGCGGGTATGTCACTCCGAGTACGCTGAAGGGCAAGCAGATGACCCGCGTCTCCATCGGCGCGGAGGGCACGGAGCGGCGGCACGTCGAGGCGATCTGGGACGCGCTGCGGGAGGCTGGGGCGAGCGCGTGACCCACCGGGTCCCGCCCACACCCGGTCCACGGGTCCATCGGCTCCATGGCAGGACCTCGCGCGCCTGGAACGCGCGTTGCTCTGGACTCGACCCATGTCCGACGCCAACCAGGTCGCGCGCTACATCGACGAGCTCACGCGCCGCCAGGTGACGTGGGTCCCGAAGCCGGCCGTGCTCACCTTCCTCGGGACCACCGGGACGCCCGGGAGCTACGCCGCGGTCGGTCTGGGTGAGGTCGTGTCGCTCACGCCCGGTGACGCTCCCACCGACATGAACGTCCGGCTGAGGGGAGCGCTGCCGAGGCGCCTCCTCGTCGGCGAGAGCGTCACGGTCTCGATCAGCCGCTACGACCACTTCCACGGCTACCAGATCAAGACGGCGCCGCTCCGCGAGCACGGCGCGGAGTCCCAGGCGCTCGAGGCGGTCGCTCCCGGCGAGCTCGTCGTGCACGGGCGCCAGGCCTACACGACGCACCACGGTCCGTACGATCTCAAGTTCTTCGAGCGCATCCCGTACGAGGAGGTCCAGAGCACCGTCGGCGACCGGAAGCACGCCATCGTCGCCATGGGGCTAAAGGCCAACGTCTCGCCGCGCTTCGTCTGGTACACCGAGGTGAGGCAGGGCCGGCTCGCGACCTACCACGGGGACGGCCTCATCATGAAGACGTTCCGGAACCTCACCGTCAACAAGGCGGCGGTGCGGCTCGTCTTCGACCTCGAGACGCTGCGCGGCTACGCGCTCTACGGCCAGTGCGAGGAGATCGCGCCCGACGCCCACCCGGAGGCGTACCGCCGCGTCTGCGAGGGGATCGACGCGCTCAAGTTCGGGAAGCCGAGCCGCTTCTTCCGGCACGTCAGCGATCGCATCGAGCCGGTCTCGCTCGCGCGCGCCTGACGGTGACGCCGCTCACGCGCTCGACGCGATCGCGTCGTAGCCCCGCCCGGTGAACTGCAACAGGCAGCGAGTCAGACTCACGTTTCGCCCTCTTCGACCGCCGCGGTGGGGGGTCTGGGGGGAGCTGCGCTCGCTCCCCCCAGCTGAGGTCGAGCTACGCGAAAGCGCAGCTCGACCGGAAATCGCTCTGACTCGCCGAGAACTGCGTTTGCGAGCACGAGAAACGGCGAA
>WNGE01002429.1_pt1 | contig 22775 bp, 38 predicted proteins | sample 5400651 | NCBI WGS metagenome assembly WNGE01 (sample SAMN13153370, study PRJNA577476) | soil metagenome | isolation source: 60 cm soil or saprolite under grassland replicate 2 | place: USA:California | collected 2016-06-15
GCGGGGAACGAGGCGACCTGGCCCCGGGCGTGCACCCCCGCGTCCGTCCGCCCCGCCACCGACAGGTGCGGCGGCTTCCCCACCAGCCGCCCCAGGGCCTCTTCGAGCACCCCCGCGACGGTACGGACCTCGGGCTGCCTGGCCCACCCCCGGAAGTCGGTCCCGTCGTACGCGATGAGCAACCGCATGACGCTCACCGCGTCGTCCCCCGGGGCGGCCGAGCGGGAGCGGGGCAGTAGCGCTATTCCTCCTCGGGCAGGAGCTCGATCAGCGCCATCGAGGCTCCGTCGCCCGAGCGCTGCCCGAGCTTCAGGATCCGCGTGTAGCCCCCCTGCCGCTCCGCGAAGCGAGGGCCGATCTCCGAGAACAGCTTGTGCACCACGTCTCGGTCGGGGATCGTCCGCAGGACCTGGCGACGGGCGTGGACGTCCCCCCGCTTGGCGAAGGTGATCAGGTGCTCTGCGAGCGGACGGACCGCCTTGGCCTTGGCCTCGGTGGTCTTGATCCGGCCGTGCTGGAAGAGCTGCGACGCCAGCGTCCCGAGAAGCAGCCGCTCGTGGTCCGGCCCCGCGCCGAGCCGTGGTCCCTTCCGGGGGCTGGGCATCTAGTCCTCCCGCAAGCCCAGGCCGAGGTCTTCGAGCTTGGCCTTGACCTCGTCGATGGACTTCTGCCCGAAGTTGCGGATGTCCATCAGCTCGGCCTCGCTCTTCTGCACGAGCTCCCCGACGGTATTGATCCCCTCACGCTTCAGGCAGTTGTAGGAGCGCACCGACAGGTTCAGGTCCTCGATGGTGAGCGCCAGGTCTCCGGACAGCACCGTGTCCGTCTGGGCGGGGCCGACGGTGAGGCCGGGACTCACGGCCAGCTCACCGAATAGGTTCACCAGCTCCGAGAGGGTGCTCCCGGCGGAGGCCACCGCCTCACGAGCCGTGATCGACCCGTCGGTCTCGACGTCCAGGATCAGGCGGTCCCGGTCGGTCATCTGCTCGACCCTGGTGTTCTCCACCGCGTAGGTCACCCGGCGGACCGGGGAGAAGATCGAGTCGACCGGGATCACCCCGATGGGGTCCCGGGCGTTCTTGTTGCGCTCGGCGGGCACGTATCCGACGCCCCGCTGGATCACCATCTCGAGTTCGAGGGTGGCCCCCCGGCCGAGGGCGGCGATGTGCTGCTCCTCGTTCAGGATCTCGACACCGGCGGGCGGCTGGATGTCTCCGGCCGTCACGTCCGCGGGCCCCTTGGCCCGAAGGTACGCGCTGACCGGTTCCTCCTCCTCCGACCGGATCACCACCTGCTTCAGGTTCAGGATGATGTCCGTCACGTCCTCGGTCACCTTGGGGATGGTCGAGAACTCGTGGAGCACGCCGTCGATCTTGACCGACGAGATGGCGGCGCCGGGGATCGACGAGAGCAGGGTTCGCCGCAGGGCGTTCCCGAGCGTGTAGCCGAATCCGGGCTCCAGGGGCTCGATGACGAACTTCGAGCGCCTCGGGCCGATGGTCTCTTCCTGGATCTGGGGTCGTGCGACGATGAGCAACTCGTTTGCACCTCCTGGCGGAGGATCAGCCATTCCTGCTCCGCCTTCGCTTCCTCCCGCCGCCGGGACAGCCGGGGCGACGGGGCCTTCGAGCGTCCGGCTAGACGCGCCGCCTCTTGCGGGGGCGGCACCCGTTGTGCGGGACCGGGGTGACGTCCTGGATCCCCAGGATCTCGAGCCCGGTCGCGGCGAGGGACCGGATCGCGGTCTCCCGGCCGGAGCCGGGACCCTTCACGAACACGTCGACCTTCGTCAGGCCATGCTCCTGCGCACGCCGGGCCGCCGCCTCGGCGGCCAGCTGGGCGGCGAAGGGCGTCGACTTTCGGGATCCCTTGAACCCCACGTTGCCGGCGCTGGCCCACGACAGCGTGTTGCCGTCGAGGTCGGTGATGGTGACGATCGTGTTGTTGAACGTCGACTTGATGTGGGCCTGACCGTGAGCGATGTTCTTCTTCTCCCGTCTCCGCGGCTTCTTCGTCTTCGGCTTGGCCATTGCGCTCTCCCCTACTTCCCCTTCTTGCGCCGCACGCCGACGGTCTTCTTGGGGCCCTTGCGGGTTCGGGCGTTGGTGTGCGTCCGCTGGCCGCGGACCGGCAGACTCCGGCGGTGCCGGATCCCCTGGTACGAACCGATCTCGATCTTGCGCTTGATGTCCTGAGCCACGTCGCGGCGGAGATCGCCCTCGACCTTGTAGCTGCGGTCGATGAAGTCGCGGATCCGGACGACCTCCTCGTCGGTGAGATCGCGGATCTTGCGGCCCCCGTCGAGGTCCACGCCGGTCACGATCTGCCTGGCCCTGGTGGGGCCGATCCCGTAGATGTACCGAAGGGCGACGTCCACCCGCTTGTCGCGGGGGAGGTCCACGCCTGCGATCCGAGCCATACTCCGGTCCTCCTACCCTTGCCGCTGCTTGTGGCGCGGGTTCGAGCAGATCACCATGACCCGGCCGTGGCGGCGGATCAGCTTGCACCGCTCGCACATCTTCTTCACAGACGGACGAACCTTCATGCTCCCGCTCCTCCGCTCACCGGTACCGGTAGACGATCCGCCCTCGCGTCAGGTCGTACGGCGAGAGCTCCACCAGGACCCGGTCCCCCGGGAGGATCCGGATGTAATGCATCCGCATCTTCCCGGAGATGTGGGTCAAGACCCTGTGTCCGTTGTCAAGCTCCACCCGGAACATGGCATTGGGCAGGGGTTCGACCACCGTGCCCTCGACCTCGATAGCATCTTTCTTCGCCAAGCTCCCGGGATTCCTCTCCGAACACGCCAAAAGCGCCCCGAGACGCGCCCGGAGCACGAAGGCAGTATACGGCCACCGGTGCGAAACCGTCTACCGGCCGAGAGGTCAGGAGGGCGGGCCCGAAGCCCTTTCTCACCCGCGGGCGGTCAGGACGTCGACCCCTTCGTCGGTCACCGCGATGGTGTGTTCGAAGTGGGCGGACAGTGACCCGTCGGCCGTCACCACCGTCCATCGATCGGCCAGCACCCTGGTCCGCCAGTCGCCGGCGTTCACCATCGGCTCGACCGCGCACACCAGGCCCGGCTTCATCACAGGACCCCGGCCGGGATCGCCGTAGTTCGGGATCTGGGGATCCTCGTGCAGGGCCCGCCCGATCCCATGGCCGACGTACTCCCGGACCACGCTGAAGCCGGCGCCCTCCACGACCTGCTGCACGGCATGCCCCACGTCCGACAGGCGGGCGCCCACCCTGATCTGGGAGATCGCGGCCTCGAGGGAGTCCTCCGTCACCCGGACCAGCTTCTCGGCGACGTCCGAGGGCGGCGAACCGACGAACACCGTTACCGCGGAATCTCCGTGGTAGCCATCCCACACCGCCCCGACGTCCAGGGAGATCAGGTCGCCGTCGCGCAGGACCCTGGGGCCGGGGATCCCGTGAACAACCTGGTCGTTCACCGAGGTGCAGATCGAAGCGGGAAACCCTCGGTACCCCTTGAACGACGGCGTGCATCCCTCCGACCGGATGCTCTCCTCGGCCAGGGCGTCGAGATCGGCGGTGGTCATGCCGGGGCGGACCGACTCCATCAGACGCTCCACCGTCTGGGCGGTGACATGGCCGGCTCGGCGCATCCGTTCGATCTCATCCGCAGACTTGAGCACGATCACGGCCGGGCCTCCTGCTCGAGCGCGCCCACGGCTCGCACGGCCCGTTCGGTCACGTCGGGCTCGGGCCCCACCGCCTCGACCACCCGCAGCAACCCCCGGTTCCGGTAGAAGTCCCACAGGGGGGCCGTGCTCAGGTGGTAGACCTCGAGGCGACGCCTGACGATCTCCTCGCGATCGTCGTCCCGCTGGATCAGTGCGCCGCCGCACCGGTCGCACACTCCGTCGACCTTGGGAGGGTCCAGCGCCACGTTCGTGGACTCCCCGCACCGCGAGCAGGTCCGCCTCCCGGCGATCCGCTTCACCGCGAGCTCGTCAGGCAGGTCGAAGGCGAGGACGGCCGTCAGGGGCCGCCCCATCTCGTCCAGCCGCCGCTCCAGGGCGTCCGCCTGGGCGGTGGTCCTGGGAAAGCCGTCGAGGATGAACCCGTCCGAGGAACCGAGCGCCTGGGCCACCATCTCCACCACCACGTCGTCGGGGACCAGCTCGCCGGCGTCCATGTACTTCTTCGCCAGCTGGCCGAGCTCGGTGCCGTTCCGTACGTGATCGCGGAACAGGTCGCCGGTCCCGATCAGCTCGATCCCGTAGCGCTCGCTGAGCCTCCGGGCCTGCGTGCCCTTCCCCGCCCCAGGGGGGCCAAGGAGCACGATCCGCACTACCGGAGGAATCCCTCGTAGTGCCGCATCATCAGCTGGGATTCGAGCTGCTTCATGGTCTCCAGGGCCACGCCGACGGTGATCAGGATCGTGGTCCCCCCGAACGGGAAGGCCGAGATGGCCCAGAACGCCAGGAAGATCGACGGGATCAGGGCGATGGCTGCCAGGAACAGCGAGCCCGGCAACGTGATGCGGTTCAGGATGTTTGAGAGATACTCGGCGGTCGGGCGTCCCGGTCGGATGCCGGGGATGAACCCCCCGTACTTCCGGATGTTGTCGGCGGTCTCGATGGGGTTGAACGTGATCGCCGTGTAGAAGTAGGCGAAGAAGACCACCAGGGTTCCGTAGATGAGCATGTAGACCGGGTTCGACTGCCGCAGCAGCGTGTTGTTGACGAAGTTCTGGAACCACGACACGTGGACCACGTTCTGCAGCAGGCTCGGGAAGTAGAGCACGGAGGCGGCGAAGATGATCGGGATGACTCCCGCCTGGTTCACCTTGAGCGGGATGTAGGTGGACTGGCCGCCCATCATCCGCCGCCCCACCACCCGCTTGGCGTACTGCACCGGGATCCGGCGCTGCCCCTGCTCCATGAACACGACGGCCAGGATGATGGCGATGCCCAGCGCGAGCAGGAAGTAGAACTTGAATGCCCCGGCCTGCTTCAGGATCGCGTCGCCCTCGGCCGGAAGCCGCGAGATGACGCTGGTGAAGATCAGGATGGACATCCCGTTGCCGATCCCGCGCTGGGTGACCAGCTCGCCCAGCCACATGATCATCGCGGTGCCGGCGGTCAGCGTGATCACGATCAGCGCCACCCGCGGGGCGGTGAACACCCGGATCACGTCGAACTGGCTGTGGAACAGGAACACCAGCCCGGTGGACTGGAGCAGCGCCAGCGTGACGGTCATGTAGCGGGTCCACTGGGTGATCTTCTTCATCCCGATCTCGCCCTGCTTCTGCCACTGTTCGAGCTTGGGGATCACCACGGTGAGGAGCTGCATGATGATCGAGCTCGTGATGTACGGCATGATCCCGAGCGAGAAGACGGCGAACCGGGTCAGCGCCCCTCCCGAGAACAGGTCGATGAACGAGAGGGCTCCCAGGCCCTTGGCCTGGCTGGTGATGCCGGCCAGCTTGGACAGATCGACGTCGGGCACCGGGACGTGGGATCCCAGCCGGAACACGGCGATGATGGCCAGCGTGAACAGGATCTTCTTTCGAAGATCCGGGATCTTGAACGCGTTGACGAAGGCCTTCAGCATCGCGCCGGCACCCTCCTGACGGCCAGAGCCCTCAGTCTACCGCTCGTCGATGATCTCGACGGACCCGCCGGCCGCCTCGATCTTCGACCTCGCGGAGGCGGAGACCGACTGGGCCCGCACGACGAGCGGCCGGTCGACGTCCCCCCGCCCGAGCACCTTCACCGGTAGCCCGTCCCGAACCAGGCCCCGTTCTCGAAGGACCTGGGGGCCGATCTCGGAGCCGGCGTCGAACACCTGGGCCAGCCGGTCCACGTTCACCACCGCGACCTCCTTGCGGTTCGGGTTGGTGAAGCCCTTGAGCTTCGGAACCCGGCGCTGGAGGGGCATCTGTCCTCCTTCGAACCCCTGCTTGGTCTGGTTGCGGGCCTTGAGCCCCTTGGTGCCCCGGCCGGCCGTCTTGCCCTGGCCGGCCGCCTTGCCCCGGCCCACCCGCTTCCGGTCCCGGACGGCGCCCTCGGGCGGCCTCAGATGATGGAGCTTCATCCTTCCTCCCCCGCAACCTCTTCCACCGTGACCAGGTGGGCGACCTTGGCGATCATCCCCCTGATCTCGGGCCGGTCCTCCTTCACCACCGAGTCCCTGAGGCGATGCAGCCCCAGGGCCCGGACCGTGGCTTTCTGGTCCCTGGGCCGGTCGATGGCGCTCCTGATCTGGGTGACCCGCAGCCTAGGAGGCATCGGCTTCCTCCAGGCCCGCCTCGGCCCGCTTGGCCGCCATGGCCACCTGGGCCTCGGCCACCGCGTCGAGCATTGCCCTGGGGGCCACGTCGGCGACCGCCAGTCCCCTGGCACGGGCGATGTCCTCCGGGCGCTTGAGCTGGTGCAGCGCGGTGATGGTGGCGTTCACGATGTTGATCGGGTTGCCCGAGCCCAGCGACTTCGACAGGATGTCCTTGATCCCGGTGGCCTCGACCACCGCCCGGACCGGGCCCCCGGCGATGACCCCGGTTCCCGGCGCGGCGGGCTTGAGCAGGACCACCCCGGCGCTGTCCTCCCCGATCACCTCGTGGGGGATGGTCGTTCCCATCATCGGGACCTCGAACATGGCCCGCCGGGCCACCTCCACGCCCTTCTGGATGGCCGCCGGGACCTCCTTCGCCTTGCCGTAGCCGACCCCAACCCGGCCGGCGCCGTCCCCCACCACCACGAGCGCGGCGAAGCTGAACCGCCGGCCACCCTTCACCACCTTGGCCACGCGGTTGATCGAGACCACCCGCTCCTCGTACGGGGATCGTTCGGCCCCCGAGTCGTACCGTCGCTGGCTCAAATCTCCAGTCCTCCCTCTCGTGCCCCTTCGGCCAGCGCCCTGACCCGCCCGTGGTACAGGCGTCCGCCCCGGTCGAACACCGCGCGTTCGATGCCCGCGGACTTCGCTCGCTCGGCCAGGAGCTTGCCGACCTGCTTGGCTCGGGCGGACTTGTCGCCCTCCGCCCCCGCCAGATCGGAGGCCGAGGCCACCGTCCGGCGACCCAGGTCATCCACGAGCTGGGCGTAGATGTGCCGGTTCGAGCGATACACGGCCAGCCGGGGGCGCTGGGGGCTGCCCGAGACCTTCTTCCGGACCCGCCCGTGCCGGCGCAGCCGGGCCACGCGCTTCGCCTCGACCCGCATGCTACGCGGCTCCCTTCGCGGCCTTGCCCGCCTTCTTCCGGACGTGCTCCCCCTCGTACCGGATGCCTTTGCCCTTGTACGGCTCGGGCTTGCGGGCCTTCCGGACGTTCGCCGCGATCTCCCCGACCAGCTGCTTGTCGATCCCCCGGATCACGATCCTGTTGGGAGCGGGCACCTCGAACTCGATGCCCTCGGGGGGCCGGAACGACACCGGATGGGAGAACCCCACGGCCAGCTCGAGGTCGGCTCCCTTGAGCACGGCGCGGTACCCGACGCCCACGATCTCCAGCCGCTTCTCGTAGCCCTGGGTCACGCCCTCGACCATGTTCGCGATCAGGGTTCGGGTCAGGCCGTGCAGGGAGCGGTGGTCGCGCTCGTCGCTGGGCCGCTCCACCCGAACCGTGCCGTCCACGAGCAGGATCCGCATGTCGGGATGGAAGCTCTGCTGGAGCTGGCCACGCGGGCCCTTCACGGACACGCGCGAGCCGTCCACCGAGACGTCGACCCCGGCGGGCACGGCGATGGGCTCTTTTCCGATCCTGGACATGGCTGCTTCGACCCTCTTCCCGGAATCCTTACCAGACGTGGGCGAGGACCTCGCCCCCGATCCCCCGCTTCTTGGCCTGACGGTCGGTGATGAGCCCCTGCGACGTAGACAGGATAGCGATGCCCATCCCGCCCAGCACCCTCGGGATCTCGTCCCGGCCTGCGAACACCCGTCGCCCCGGTGTGGAGATCCGCTGGATGCCGTTGATGGTCCGCTGCTGGTTCGGGCCGAACTTCAGATGCAGGACGATCCGCCGATCCTTGCCCTCGCCCTCCACCGACGAATCCTGGACGTAGCCCTCGCGGACGAGGATCTCCGCGATGCGCTCCTTCAGCCGGGACCCGGGCACCACCACTTCCTCCTTGAACGCCATGTTGGCGTTCCGGATCCGGGTCAGCATGTCCGCGATGGGATCGGTCATGACCATGGGGCTACCACCTCACCAGGACGCCTTCGTGACGCCCGGGACCTCGCCCTGGTGCGCGAGCTCCCGGAAGCAGATCCGGCAGAGCATGAACTTCCGGAACACGGCTCGGGGCCGCCCGCACCGGGCGCACCGGGTGTAGGCCCGCGCGCCGAACTTGTGCCCGGCTCGCCGCTGCTTCTCGATCAATGCCTTCTTCGCCATCGGTCGCCCTCTCCCCCTACCGCTGCCCTAGCCGGCCGCCGCGCTGACCGCCGGCATCCCCGCGAAGGGGAACCCCAGGGCCCGCAGCAGCGCTCGGCCCTCCTCGTCGGTTCGCGCGGTGGTCACCACGGTGATGTCCATCCCGCGGACCTTGACGACCTTGTCGTAGTCGATCTCGGGAAAGATGAGCTGCTCGGTCACGCCCAGGGTGAAGTTCCCCGCACCGTCGAACGCGTTGGCGTTCAGTCCCCGGAAGTCCCGGATCCGGGGGAGCGCCGTCGACACCAGCCTGTCCAGGAACTCCCACATCCGGTCGCCCCGGAGCGTGACCATCGCGCCGATGGACATCCCCTCCCGAAGCTTGAACGCGGCGATCGACTTGCGAGCCTTCCGGACAGCGGCCTTCTGGCCGGTGATCACGGCCAGGTCCGCCACGGCCGCGTCGAGCATCTTGGCATCGCGGATGGCGTCGCCCACCCCCATGTTGACCACGATCTTCTCGAGGCCCGGAACCTGCATGAGGTTCGACAGGCCCAGCTCGCGCTGGAGCGCAGGCCGGATCTCCTCCCGGTACCGCACCTTCAGCCGGGGGACCGGACGCTGCTCGGTCCTTCGCTCCGGCTTCCGTGCGGTCTTCCGCTCGCTCACCTGCTCGGTCTGTTGCTCTGCCATCTAGGTCTCCGCCCCACATCGCTTGCACATCCGCGCCTTGACCCCGTCGTGCACTTGGTAGCCGATCCGGCTGGGCCGGCCGCACGCCCGGCACACGATCTGGACGTTGGAGAGGTCGATGAACTGCTCGGTCAGGATGATGCCCCCCTGCTGGAGCTGAGAGCCGCTCTTCGACCGCTTCCCGGAGGTGCGGGTGTGCTTCGTGGCGCGAGCGACGCCTTCAACCATGACCCGCCCGTCCTTCGGCACCACGTGCACCACGCGGCCGCGCTTGCCCTTGTCCTTGCCCGTCATGACCTGGACCTCGTCGTTCTTCCTGATCGCGGTGGTCGACATGGCTACAGCACCTCCGGAGCCAGCGAGATGATCTTCATGAACCGCTTCTCCCGGAGCTCTCGAGCCACAGGCCCGAAGATCCGGGTACCGCGCGGATTGCGCTGCTCGTTGATGAGCACCACCGCGTTGTCGTCGAACTTGATGTAGGACCCGTCTTGGCGCCGCTTCTCCTTGGCCGTTCGGACCACCACCGCCCTGACCACCTCTCCCTTCTTGACCCCCCCGCCGGGGAGTGCGTCCTTCACCGAGCCGATGATCACGTCGCCGATGCCGGCGTACCGGCGGCCGGAGCCGCCCAGCACACGGATGCACAGGACCTCCTTGGCCCCCGTGTTGTCCGCCACCCGGCACCGCGTCTCCTGCTGGATCACGCTTCGCTACTCCCCGTGGAGCCCCTCATTTCGCCTTCTCGATCACTTCGACCACCCGCCACCGCTTGGTCTTCGAGAGCGGACGGGTCTCCATGATCCGGACCACGTCGCCGGTCTGGGCCGCGCCGTCCTCGTCGTGCGCCTTCAGCTTGGTGGACCGGCGAACGATCTTGCCGTACAACGAATGGCGGACGGACGACGAGATCCGGACCACCACGGTCTTGTCCATCTTGTCGGACACGACCACGCCGGTTCGAACCTTCCGCCGCCCCCGCTCCGTCGCCGCTCCCGCCTCGCTCACGCTTCCTCCTCAGGCACGGCCTCCGCTCCCTCCGCCGCCTCGTGCTCGATGATCGTCTCCTCGGCCATCTCGGCCAGCGAGCGGCCCTTCAGCTCGCCGCTGGCGATGGCCTCGCGCCGCTCCTCGAGCGACTGCCGGTCGGCCGCGGCCACCTGCAGCTCGAGCTCCTCCTCGCTTCCCCTGTCCCGAAGGACCGTGAGGATGCGGGCGATGTCGTGCCGGACCTGCTTGACCCGCATCGGGTTGTCGAGCTGGCCGGTGGCGCTCTGGAACCGCAGGTTGAACAGCTCCTCCTTCTGCGACTCCAGGCGAGCCAGCAGCTCTTCGTCGGGGAGGTCCCGGATCTCCGACGCCCTCATTCGGCTCCTCCCAGGCGGGTGATGAACTTCGCCTTGATCGGGAGCTTCTGGGCGGCCCGGCGGATGGCCTCCTTCGCCGTCGCCTCGGGCACGCCCGACAGCTCGAACATGACCCGGCCCGGCTTGACCACGGCCACCCACCCCTCGGGATTGCCCTTCCCCGAGCCCATGCGGGTCTCCGCGGGCTTCTTGGTGATGGGCTTGTCGGGGAAGATGTTGATCCACACCTTCCCGCCCCGTCGGATGTACCGGGTCATGGCCACGCGGGCCGCCTCGATCTGCCGGTTGCTGATCCAGCCGGGCTCCAGCGCGAGCAGCCCGAAGTCGCCGAAGTGCACCTCGGTGCCGCCCTTGGCCCGCCCCCGCATCCGGCCTCGGTGCTGCTTGCGATGCTTGACCCGCTTCGGAAGGAGCATCTAGGAACGGCCTCCTCGTGGTCGCCCGCCGCCCCCGGGGCGGCCGGCTCCCGGGCGGCCGGTGGGACGGCGACCCGGTCCAGCCGGGCGAGGCTCCTCGCGGGACTCCCGGGGCGCGGACGGCACCTGCACGCCCTCCACCTCCCGGACGTCGGTGATCAGCGCGCCGGTGGAGGCCCCCCCGGCGCCCCTGGCCGGCATCCCGGCCATGGCCCGGGCCCGGGCCAGCTGGGTCTCCTTCTCCTGCTGGGGCACCTCGTCCCCGTGATAGACCCAGACCTTGACCCCGATCACGCCGAACGTGGTCTTCGCTTCCGAGGTTCCGTAGTCGATCTTCGCCCTGAGGGTGTGAAGAGGGACCCGGCCCTCCCGGTACCACTCGCGACGGGACATCTCGGCGCCGCCCAGGCGCCCGGAGCACTGCACCCTGACCCCGAGGGCGCCGGCCTTCATCGCGGTCTGGACCGTTCGCCGCATGGCCCGGCGGAACGAGACCCGTCCCACCAGCTGCTCCGAGGTGCTCTGGGCGAGCAGCGCAGCGTCCGTCTCCGGGCGCAGCTCGCTCGCGGACTGGTTCATGTCCTCGACCTTCACGTCGACCCGCTTGCCGGTCATCTTCTCGATGTCCTTGCGGATCCGGTCGACCTCGGCGCCCTTGCGGCCGATCACGATGCCGGGGCGGGCCGTCCGGATGAACACCTGGATCTGGTCGCCCTTGCGTTCGATGTCCACGTTCGAGATGCCCGCCCGGGTGAGCTTCTGCTTGATGTAGCTCCGGATCTTCACGTCCTCGTGGAGCGACTGCGCGTAGTCCTTGCGCGCGTACCACTTCGACTTCCACGGGTAGATGACCCCGAGCCGGAATCCGTACGGATTAACCTTGTGTCCCACCGCTCACCTCTACTCCCGTGGCCTCGACCACGACGGTCACGTGGCTGGTTCGCCGCCGGATCCGCGTGGCGCGCCCCTGGGCCCTGGGGCGGAACCGGCGAAGCGTCGGTCCCTCGTCCACCCACGCCCGCGAGACCACCAGGTTCTCCGGGATGGCCTGCTTCTGCTCCGCGTTCGCCACCGCCGACTCGAGGACCTTGGCCAGCGTGCGGTTCGGCCCCAGCATGGTCAGGGCAAGGACCCGCCGGGCGTCGTCGACGTGCCGGCCTCGGATGAGGTCGACCGACCGCCTCAGCTTCCTGGGCGCTATCCGAACGTACTTCGCCGTGGCCCTGGCCTCCAATGCGCTCCCTCTGCTTCCTCTACTTCAGCGCCGTGCTGCGTTCCGTGTGATGTCCGTGGGTCCGGAAGGTCCGAGTGACGGCGAACTCGCCGAGCTTGTGGCCCACCATCGACTCGGAGATGAACACCGGCACATGCTTGCGGCCGTCGTGCACGGCGATGGTGTGTCCCACCATCTCGGGCACGATGGTCGAGCGGCGCGACCAGGTCCTGATCACCCGCTTCTCTCCGCGGCGGTTCATCTCGACCACCTTGGACATCAGGTGGTCGTCGACGAACGGTCCCTTCTTGATCGAACGAGGCACCGCCTATCCCCTTCCCTTCCCGCGCCGGCGCAGGATCAGCTTGTCCGACGGCTTTGGCTTGCGGGTCCGGCCTTCCTTCTTGCCCCAGGGGCTGGTCGGATGGCGTCCCCCGCTGGACTTGCCCTCGCCTCCACCCAGCGGATGGTCGACGGGGTTCATGGCCACGCCGCGCACGCTGGGCCGCGTTCCCTTCCAGCGGCTGCGACCGGCCTTCCCCCAGGATACAAGCTCGTGCTCGGGGTTCCCCACGACGCCCACCGTGGCCCGGCACGAGCTCTCGACCAGCCGCATCTCACCGGAAGGCAGCCGCAGGGTGGCGAACCCGCCCTCCTTCGCCACGAGCTGCACCCCGGTCCCGGCCGAACGGGCCATCTTCGCGCCGGCCCCGGACTTGAGCTCGACCGCGTGCACCGTGGTGCCCACGGGGATGTTGGCCAGCGGCAGCGCGTTCCCCGGGCGGATCTCCGCCGCGGAGCCCGACATCAGCCGGTCGCCGACGGCCACGCCCTGGGCCGCCAGGATGTAGCGCTTCTCCCCGTCGGCGTAGTGCAGCAGGGCGATCCGAGCGCTCCGGTTGGGGTCGTACTCGATGTGGGCCACCTTCGCCGGGACCCCGTCCTTGTCCCGCTTGAAGTCGATCACCCGGTACTGGCGCTTGTGGCCGCCTCCCTGGTGGCGGGCGGTGATGCGACCGTACGCGTTGCGGCCCGCCTTCTTCGGGAGCTTGCCGGTGAGGGACTTCTCCGGCCTGTCGCGGGTGATCTCCGAGAAGTCGGAGACGCTCGACCCGCGTCGGCCCGGCGTGGTCGGCTTGTACTTGCGAACCGGCATGGCTACGGCCCCTTCGCTTCGAAGATCTCGATCGAGTCGCCGGCGGCGAGCTTCACCACGGCTCGTTTCTGGTCGGGCCGCTTGCCCGAGCCGAGCCGGGTCCGCTTGACCTTCCCCTTCCGGTTCATCGTGTTCACGTTCAGGACCCGCACGTTCCAGATCTGCTGGATCGCTTCCTTGATCTCGGTCTTGTTGGCGTCGGGCGCCACCAGGAAGGTGTAGGTGTTGATCTCGAGCCCCCCGTAGGACTTCTCGGAGACCACCGGGCGGATGACCACGTCGCGGGGGCTCTTCATCCTTCTTCCCCCTCAGCCTCGGTCTCGGCCTCCATTTCGGCCTCGGGCTCGGTCTGGGCTTCGGGCTCGGCCCGCTCCTCCCCGGCCTCCTTCGGGCGCTCCAGCGAGGAGGATTCGCCGGTGAGCAGGTCGAGCGAAGCGGAGGTGAACAGGACCCGGTCGGCCGCCAGGAGGTCGTACGTGGAGAGGTTGCCCGGGTAGACGATCTTGACCTCGGGGAGGTTGCGGAACGACTTCTCCACGGCCTCGTCGGGCTCGGACAGCACCACCAGCACCCTGCCCCGGAGGTCCAGGGCGCGAAGGACGCCCACGGCGTCCCTTGTGCGGGGACCGTCGAACGTCAGCCCCTCCACCACGGCGAGCTTGCCGGAGGCCGCCGCGTCGGCCAGGGCCGACCGCAGGGCGGCCCGCTTCATCTTCTTGTTCACCCGCATGGCGTAGTCGCGAGGCTTCGGTCCGTGGGCCACCCCTCCCCCGGCCCAGTGCGGCGACCGGATCGAACCCTGCCGCGCCCGGCCCGTGCCCTTCTGGCGCCACGGCTTCACGCCGCCGCCCGAGACCTCGCCCCGGGTCTTCGTGGAGTGGGTGCCGGCTCGCTGCGCCGCGGCCCCGGCCACCACGACCTGGTGCATCACGGCCACGTTCACCTGCCCCCCGAACAGTTCCTCGGGAAGCTCTCGTTGCCCGAGCACTTCCCCCTGGGCGTCGCGGACCTCCACGCTGGGCATCAGTCCGTCCTCCCCGCGCCAGCGTTGTCCTTCACGCTGGACCGCACCATGACCAGGCCTCCGGCCGGCCCTGGAACGGCTCCCCGGATCAGCAGCAGGTTGCGCTCGAGGTCGGCCAGCACCACCTCGAGGTTGAGCACCGTCACCCGCTCGTGGCCCATCTGGCCGGCCATCCTGGTGCCCTTGAACACGCGGGACGGCGTGGCGCAGGCCCCGATCGAGCCGGGCGAGCGGTGCTTCCGCTCTGTCCCGTGGGACGCCCCGAGCCCGGAGAATCCATGCCGCTTCATGGTCCCGGCGAACCCCTTGCCCCTGGACACGCCGACCACGTCGGTGCGATCGCCCGGCTTGAAGATGTCCACGGTGATCGACTGGCCCGCCGAGTAGCTCCCAGCGTCGTCGGTCCGGAGCTCCACCAGGTGGCGCTGGGGCTTCACGTCGGCGGCCTCGAAGTGACCGGCCAGGGGCTTGCTGGTCTTCCCCCGGCGAGCTTCCGCGAAGGCGAGCTGCACGGCCTGGTAGCCGTCCCGCTCGTTGGTCTTGACCTGGGTGACGAAGCAGGGGCCGGCCTGGATGACCGTCACCGGCACCGCGCGGGAGTCGTCGGTGAAGATCTGCGTCATCCCGAGCTTGGTCCCGAGGATCCCCTTCGTCGCGGCCATGGCTACAGCTTGATCTCGATGTCCACGCCGGCCGACAGGTTCAGGCGCTGGAGCTCCTGGACCGTCTTCGACGTGGCGTCCATGATGTCGATCAGCCGCTTGTGGGTGAGCATCTGGAAGTGCTCCCGGCTGTCCTTGTCCTTGTGGGGCGACCGGATCACCGTGTACAGCGCACGCTCGGTCGGGAGGGGCACCGGTCCCACCACGCGGGCCCCGGTCCGGGTCACGTGATCGACGATGTCCCGGGCCGCCTGGTCCAGGATCTCGTAGTCGTAGGCCCGCAGCTTGATCCGGATCCGAGGCGCCGCCATCACTCCCCGCCTTCCCGGCCGAGGCCGAGGTCGCGGGCGGCGCCGTCCACGCCGGGCCGTCGCCCGTGGCCGCTCGCCGCCTTGAACGCCGCCCACACCTCCGGACAGTCGGCCTCGGCCATGCCGAGGTCGGCCCTGATCCGGGCGTCGAGCGCGCGCCTGTCGTCCCACGAGGGGTTCGCGGGAAGCAGGTCCCCGAGGTGGCGGGTGTAGCAGCTCATTTGTTGATCTTCGAGACCGCTCCGGCGCCCACGGTGCGGCCGCCCTCGCGAATGGCGAACCGGAGCCCCTCCTCCATGGCGATGGGGGCCCCCAACTCGACCGTCATCTGGGTGTTGTCGCCCGGCATGACCATCTCGGTCCCCTCGGCCAGGTGCACCGCCCCGGTCACGTCCGTGGTCCGGAAGTAGAACTGCGGACGGTACCCGTTGAAGAACGGGGTGTGCCGGCCGCCCTCTTCCTTCGACAGCACGTAGACCTGGGCCTCGAAGTCCGTGTGCGGGGTGATGGAGCCCGGCTTGGCCAGCACCTGGCCCCGCTCGACCTGGTCCTTGTCGATGCCGCGGAGCAGCACGCCCACGTTGTCGCCGGCCTGGACCTCGTCCAGCAGCTTGCGGAACATCTCCAGGTCGGTCGCCACCGTCTTCTTCGTGGGATGGATGCCGACGATCTCGACCTCCTCCATCTTCTTGAGCTTGCCGCGCTCCACCCGGCCGGTGACCACGGTGCCCCGGCCGGTGATGGTGAACACGTCCTCGATCGACATGAGGAACGGCCTGTCCACGTCGCGGGTGGGCTCGGGGATGAAGTTGTCGCACGCGTCGAGCAGCTCGTTGATCTTCCCGATCCACTCGGGGTCGCCCTCGAGGGCCTTCAGGGCCGAACCCACCACCACCGGGACGTCGTCGCCGGGGAACTCGTAGGAGGTGAGCAGCTCCCGGACCTCCAGCTCGACCAGGTCGAGCAGCTCGGGGTCGTCCACCATGTCGGCCTTGTTCAGGAACACCACGATGTAGGGAACGCCGACCTGGCGGGCCAGCAGGACGTGCTCCCGGGTCTGCGGCATGGGGCCGTCGGCCGCCGAGACCACCAGGATGGCCCCGTCCATCTGGGCCGCGCCGGTGATCATGTTCTTGATGTAGTCGGCGTGTCCCGGACAGTCCACGTGGGCGTAGTGCCGCTTCTCGGTCTGGTACTCGACGTGCGCGATGGCGATGGTGATGCCGCGCTCGCGCTCCTCGGGAGCCTTGTCGATCTGGTCGAACGGCGTGAAGTCGGCCAGGCCCTTCTCGGCCAGCACCTTGGTGATGGCCGCCGTGAGCGTCGTCTTGCCATGGTCGATGTGCCCGATCGTCCCGATGTTCACGTGCGGCTTGTTGCGCTCGAACCTCTCCTTCGGCATTCCCTCTCTCCTTCCGACGACCCTTATTCGCCCCGGACCTTCGCGACGATCTCCTTCGCGATGTTGGCCGGCACCTCCTGATACGAATGCAGCTGCATCGGCGTGTGCGACGCCCGGCCCTGGGTTTTCGACCGCAGGTCGGTGGCGTAGCCGAACAGCTCGGCCAGCGGCACCGTGACCCGGATCGAACGCTGCCCCGCCCGCTCCTCGATGTGCTCGATCCGGCCGCGGCGCCCGGTCACGTCGCCCATGACGTCGCCCATGAACTCCTCGGGCGTGAGGATCTCGAACTCCATGATGGGCTCCAGCAGAACCGGGTCGGCCTTGCGGGCCCCGTCCCGGAACGCCATCTGGCCGGCGATCTTGAACGCGATCTCCGAGGAGTCCACCTCGTGGTAGCTGCCGTCGATCAGCGTGGCCCGGACGTCCACCACCGGATAGCCTGCGAGGACGCCCGACTCCATCGCTTCCTGGATGCCCTCGTCCACGGCCGGGATGTACTCCCGGGGGATGGTCCCGCCGACGATCTTGTTCACGAACTCGTAGCCGCCGCCGGGGCCCGTGGGCTCGAGGTCGATGACCACGTGGCCGTACTGCCCGTGCCCACCCGTCTGGCGGATGTACTTGGCGACCACCTTGTGCACGGCCTTCCGGATGGTCTCCCGATAGGCCACCTGGGGCTTGCCCACGTTCGCCCCAACGTTGAACTCGCGGGTCAGCCGGTCGACCAGCACCTCGAGGTGCAGCTCGCCCATGCCCGAGATCAGGGTCTGGGCCGTCTCGTCGTTGAACTTCACGATGAAGGTGGGGTCCTCGTCGGAGAGCTTGGCCAGCGCCATGGTCAGCTTGTCCTGGTCGGCCTTCGTCTTCGGCTCGATGGCCACGCTCACCACCGGCGTCGGGAACGTCATGGCCTCCAGGATGATGGGCTGCGACGGGTCGGCCAGCGTGTCCCCCGTGGTGGTGTGCTTGAGGCCCACGATGGCCACGATGTCTCCGGTGAAGGCGGCCTCCTTGTCCTCACGGTGGTTCGCGTGCATCTGGAGGATGCGACCGATCCGCTCCTTGCGTCCCTTGGTGGAGTTCTCCACGTGGGCCCCGGCCCTGAGCACGCCCGAGTAGACCCGGATGTAGGTCAAGCGCCCGACGTACGGGTCGGACATGATCTTGAACGCGAGGGCCGAGAACGGCTGGTCGTCGCCGGCCTCCCTGGCCACCTCGTCGCCCTTGGGCGACAGACCGGGCATGGGTGGCACGTCCACCGGGGACGGCAGGTAGGCCACGATGGCATCGAGCAGCGGCTGGATGGCCTTGTTCTTGAAGGCCGAGCCGCACAGCACGGGCGTTCCCTCTCCGGCCAGCGTGGCCCGGCGCAGGGCCCGCTTCAGCTCGTCGGTGGACGGCTCGTCGCCGTGGACGTACTTGTCCATGAGCGACTCGTCGTGGTCCGCCAGCTGCTCGAACAGCCGGTGGTGCCATTCCTCGGCTCGGGCACGGAGCTCGGCCGGGATCTCCACGGTCTCCCATTCCTCGCCCATCTCCGACGTCCACCGGAGGGCCTTCATCTCCACCAGGTCGACGACCCCGACGAAGGACTGCTCCAGGCCCCAGGGGAGCTGGACCACCAGGGGCACGGCGTGCAGGCGGTCCTCGATCATCTCCACCGTGCGCTCGAAGTCCGCGCCGGTGCGGTCCATCTTGTTGACGAAGCAGATCCGGGGAACCCGGTACCGGTCAGCCTGGCGCCACACGGTCTCCGACTGCGGCTCCACGCCGGCCACGCCGTCGAACACCGCCACGGCCCCGTCCAGCACGCGGAGGCTTCGTTCGACCTCCACCGTGAAGTCCACGTGGCCCGGGGTGTCGATGATGTTGATCCAGTGGTCCTTCCACATGCAGGTGGTGGCGGCGCTGGTGATGGTGATGCCGCGCTCCCGCTCCTGGACCATCCAGTCCATCTGGGCCGTGCCCTCGTGGACCTCGCCGACCTTGTAGGACTTGCCCGTGTAGTAGAGGATCCGCTCGGTGGTCGTGGTCTTGCCCGCGTCGATGTGCGCCATGATCCCGATGTTCCGGGTCCGGGCGAGCGGGTATTCCCGGATGACGAGGCCCTTCGCCCCTCCGGTCCGCCTCACCGTCTCGCGTGCCGCCTGCGCCACTTTCAGATCCCTCGCCGCCGTCGCCATCCCCGATTCACCATCTGTAGTGCGCGAACGCCTTGTTCGCGTCCGCCATCTTGTGCATGTCCTCGCGCCGCTTGACCGACGAGCCCTGCCCGTTCGACGCGTCCATGATCTCCCCCACCAGCCGCTCGGCCATGGAGTGCTCTCGCCGGGCCCGGGAGTAGTTCACCAGCCACCGGAGCGCCAGGGTGGTCCCCCGGTTCGGCCTGACCTCGACCGGGACCTGATAGGAGGCCCCGCCCACTCGCCGGGACTTCACCTCGAGCAGCGGCCGGACGTTCTCCACGGCCCTCTTGAGCGTGATCACCGGGTCGTTGGAGGTCCGCTCGCTGATGTCCTCCAGCGCCTTGTAGACGATCCGCTCCGCCAGCGAACGCTTGCCGGACAGCAGCACCTTGTTGATGAGCTGCGTGACCAGCTGGTTCTGATAGATCGGGTCAGGCTCGATCTCGCGCTTGACCGCGGGTCCCTTTCGTGGCATCGCCCACCCCCTACGAGCTCGCCTTGGCGCCGTAGCGCGAGCGGGCCTTCTTCCGGTCGCGGACCCCGGCGGTGTCGAGCGTGCCCCGGACGATCTTGTACCGGACGCCCGGGAGGTCCTTCACCCGTCCTCCCCGAACGAGCACGATGGAGTGCTCCTGGAGGTTGTGGCCGATCCCGGGGATGTAGGCGGTGACCTCGATGCCCGTGGTCAGACGGACCCGGGCCACCTTGCGGAGCGCGGAGTTGGGCTTCTTCGGGGTGATGGTGAAGACGCGCGTGCAGACACCACGGCGCTGGGGAGACCCCCGAAGCGCCGGGCTCTTCGTCTTCGCGTGCGGGCGCTCGCGCCCGCTCTTGACCAGTTGCTGGACCGTTGGCATAGCTCTCTCGTCTGCACTCTCGTATCTCTCGCCGTTCGCCCTCTTGGTGAGTCCGACAAGAACCGGACCGAGGCCCGGCCCAGGGAAGACCGGATCGTCGTTCCCTTGGGGCTCTTCAGGCAACGCATGACACGGCTCGGCCTTATCGAGCCGCAGGAGGAAATCCTACAGACCGCACCCCCGGGCGTCAACGCGGCGACCTGCGCAAACGCATTCCCGACGGCTGTCGACTACAGCCCGAAGGCGAAGGTCGTGCGCTTCTGCGAGGCCAGGTAGACCATGCCGTTTGCCACGGCCACCGAGGAGAAGGTGGCCCCGGACGCCGGGAACATCCAGAGCAGGTCCCCCGAAGTAGCGTCCAGGGCGGCCAGCCGGCCGCTGGGGGAGGCCACGTACACCACCCCGTCGGCCACGGCCGGGGAGGCCGTGAAGTGGTTCCCGAACGGAGCGGAGGTCCACAGCTCGGCCCCGGTCTGCGCGTCCAGGGCGTACAGCCCGGTGAGGTCCCCCTGGCCCGAGGAGACGTACACCACCCCGTCGGCCACAGCCGGTGAGGCCAGGATCCCGGCGGGGGTGGGGAACCTCCAGCGCTCGTGGCCCGAGGCCGCGTCCAGGGCGTACAGGTTCCCGTCGGCCGATCCCCAGTACACCACCCCGTCGGCCACCGCCGGGTTGGCCTCCTCGTAGTATCCGGTGTGATGCCTCCACCGCAGACTCCCGGTGGCCGCGTCCAGGGCATAGACGTTGCCGTCAAGCGACGGGATGTAGACCGTCCCGTCAGCCACGGCCGGGGAGGCGTCCACGGCGTTGCCGGTAGAGAAGGTCCACACCTGCTGGCCGGTGGCAGCGTCCAGGGCCCAAATATCACCCGCCACCCCCACGTACACCATCCCGTAGGCGACCGCCGGCGAGGAGACGGTGAAGTCGCTGCCGAGATCGATCCGCCAGATCGCGGCCCCGGTCCGGGCGTCGAGGGCCTCGAGGTCGAATCCCTGCACGTAGACCCGGCCGTCGGCCACCGCGGGAGAGGCGTCCAGGGCGTCGTGGAACTTCCAGGCCACGTGGAGGCCGGAGACGGTGGAGGGGTCGAGGATGTTCTCGTAGGGGTCGAACCCGGTCCGTGCCGGCCCGCCGTGGAACATGGGCCAGTCGGTCCGCACCAGGAAGCTGGCCCCGGCACTGAGCCCCGAGCTCTCCCCGGTGGCCGTGATCTCGTGCTGTCCGGGAAAGGCCGTGGCGGGGATCTTCACCCTGGTCTGGAAGGCCCCGGAGGGGTCGGTGGTGGCGCTTCCTATTGGTGCTTGGTCGAAGGTGAGATCGACCGTCTCCGAGGGTCCGAACCCCCGGCCTGCCGCCAGAGTGGAGGTCGTCGGTGGACCCACCGTTCCAGTGAGCCGGAGCGCCCCGCCGGCGACGGCGGCCGAAGCGGCCTGGGCCGGGGTCGCCAGAACGAGCACCGCCAACAGGCAGGATGCCAGTGATCCGGCGGACAGCGATCGCGTCGGGAGCACCCTACAGTCCGAAGGCGAAGGTGGCGCCCTTCTGGGATGCCAGGTACACCATACCGTTGGCTACCGCCACGGAGGAGTAGGTGGCGCCCCCCGCCGGGAACAGCCAGAGCTTGGCCCCGGTGGCAGAGTCCAGGGCGGCCAACCGCCCGCTGGGCGAGGCCACGTAGAGCACCCCGTTGGCCACCACCGGAGACGCCGTGGGGTGGTTGTGGAACACGGAGGCCGTCCACAGCTTGACCCCGGTGTCCGCGTCCAGGGCGTACACCGAGGTGCGGTCCCCGTAGCCCCCGGCCGCGTACACCACCCCGTTCGCCACGGCCGGGGAGGCCTCGATGACCCCGGGGGTGGGGAAGGCCCACCGCTTGTGGCCGGTGGCGGCGTCCAGGGCGTAGATGGTCCCGTCCGCTCCCTCCACGTACACTACCCCGTGTGAGACCGCGGGCCCCGCCAGCCCGGCCACGGGGACGCGAGCGGTCCACAGTGTGGCCCCGGTGGCCCCGTCCAGGGCATAAAGGGTCCCGTTGGCCGAGCCCCAGTACACCACCCCGTTCGCCACAGCTGGATTGGAAAGCTCGAAGGCGCCGGTCCGCAGGGTCCATTGGGGGGTCCCAGTGGCCGCGTCGAGGGCGTACAGATTTCCATCGAACGAGGGGACGTACACTACCCCGTCCGCCACAGCAGGAGAGGCGTCTATTCGGTTGTCCGTGGAGAACGCCCACACCTGAGCCCCGGTTTCCGCGTTGAGGGCAAAGACGCCGACTGGTAAGCAAACGTAGACGATCCCGTAGGCCACAGCGGGGGATGAAACCGTATAGTTCAAGTCGCCGAAGTCAACACTCCACACTGTCGCTCCGGTCCGGGCATCCAGCGCGTCCAGGGCCGTACCAGCGACATAGACCACACCGTCGACCACAGCCACGGAGGCATCGTATTCGACGGCATGGAACTTCCAGGCCTTGTGTAGCCCAGAGACGTTCGACGGATCAAGGACGTTCTCGACAGGATTGAAGCCGGTCCGGGCCGGCCCGAAGTGGAACATGGCCCAGTCGGTGTTCACGATGAACGGAGCCTGAGCGGTCAGCCTGGAGCTCTCCCCGGTGGCCTGAACCTCATGGAGCCCGGGAAGGGCCGAGGCCGGAATCTGGATCCTGGTCTGGAACGCCCCTGAGGGGTCAGTGGTGGCGGAGCCCAGGGCATCGGCGTCGAAGGTGAGATCCACGATCTCGGTGGGGCGGAACCCCCGCCCGTGGACCAAGGTGGAGGAGGTGGGAGGCCCCACCTTGCGGTTGACTTTGATCGCGGCATCCGGTGACCGGAAAGATGCACTCGCCGAATTCGCCGGAACAAGCACGAGCAATGGAAGCAAGCACGAAACAACCGGTCGGAGAGCCCGGATCATCGCGCTCCGTTCACCCTAAAGCCCTGTCCCTCATTCGCTCGGCGGAGAATCGCGATCGGTCAGCCCTTGACGGACCCCGCTCCAGCCGCGGCGAGGGCCGCTCCCGCGGGGCGATTCTCGAGGTACCAGGCCAGCCCTTCTTCCCAGTGACGATTGGGGGGGAGCCCCAGGCGCTCGCTTCGAGTGTCCAGAAGGATCGAGCTTCGGGGCCTTCGGACCTCCTGCACG
>WNGE01003836.1_pt1 | contig 22771 bp, 21 predicted proteins | sample 5400651 | NCBI WGS metagenome assembly WNGE01 (sample SAMN13153370, study PRJNA577476) | soil metagenome | isolation source: 60 cm soil or saprolite under grassland replicate 2 | place: USA:California | collected 2016-06-15
GTTGCGCCTGGCCAACCTCGCCGCATAATGCCAGTGCGATGGCGCTGCGAGTCAGAGATACCGTGTTGCGCTCAAGGGCGAGGGCTTGTGCCGCCTCCGCTTTGGTCTGCTGACACTGGCCAAAGGCTGCTCCTCGCAGCGCGTCCTCGGCCGCAAACTGCGTGGCCACTTCTTTCGCGTCGCTGCGCAGGCCGAGGTCAATCGAGCGGTGCGAGAAATCCTGGGCCAGCTTATACTGAGCGGCAAAGGCTGAAGTTTGGGTCTGCCAATCCAGTGCCACATACTCATCTGGCTTGTCGCTGGACCAGTCAAGTTGTTGCTTCATTGCCCCTGCGTCGCCGCTAACGAAGGCGATCTGATAGAGCCGAGTGTGAAAGTCTGTCGTATCTATCTTCTGCTGCTGCGCTTGCTCAAAAACCTCCCTAGACTCCGCGAAACGATTGAGACGAAGGAATGCCTCTCCCAGGTTCGCATGCCAGGCGACCGCGTTCGGATTGAGACGCAATGCTTCCCGGGCTTCGGCGACGGCTCTCTCGAATTGCCCAATCCGCAAATAACGGTCAGAAAGGTTGCCGGGCCCCCGATGATCGCGCGGGTACGTCCGCTTCATGAGTTCTTGAACTTCAATCGCCTTGTCCACTTCCCCGGTGACTTGCGAGTAATAGAAAGAAGAGATGCGGAGCTTCTCGTATTCGCTCACCCGGTCTTTCAGCGCAAAGGCCTTGGCCGCATTTTCTGCCGCCAGCCCTGGCTGATTGCTATTGCCATATTGTATTGCCAGTCCGATGTACGCGAGGGCGAAATTCGGGTCAAGCTCCACCGCGTGTTTGTAAAACGGAATCGCTTGCAGCCACTTGCCGCTGATCGACTGCTCGTTCCCCAGGGAGTAGGCTTTGAGTGCCTCCAGCGATGAGGTTGTGGCCTCTTCCAGTGGCGCGTCGAATTTGTGAATCGAGCCGAGCGACTCGCCCAGCTTCTCACGCAGGTTGCTCGCCGCCTGTGAAAGCGTCTTAAGCACTTGCTCCTTGACTCCGGCTTCCGCCTGCTCACTCGCAATCTCTTCGCCGTTCTGTCCGTTCACCGCTTCCAGCGTGATGACGTAGCTCGTACCGAGGTTGCTGATTGAACCGGCCAGGAAAGCCTTCAGTCCCTGGCGCTGGCAGATCTCCCGAGCCACGTCTTTCGTCACACGATCATCCGGGGATCGACCCATCAGGCGCAGCGTCTGGCGTACCCGCGCGTCAGGAAAGAGATTCAGAAATGGCGACTGGGTAAGTTGCACGGCCAGGCCTTGCTTGAGCGTGCCGTCAAAGACGGAATCGCCTGTCGTGTTGACGAAATCCGCAATAAGAATCGTATCTTTTTCAGTTAAGGCAGTAGCGCGATGGAAATAAAAAAATATCGTGGCGGCTGCCGCGAGGACGAGCACTCCGAGAGTGAGACCAACGCCTCGCTTGTGGCGTTTGATCTCGGTGATAAGGTACTCAGCGCTTGAGGTCGTTTGACCGGCGCTCGGTTCGGTCGTCTGCGCCGTGGCGGCTGTCACCGTTGCTCCTGAAGAGGTTGATCGTCCGCCACCCACCGCCAGCCGAGCACTTACACGCTTGGCTCCCTCTTCAGGCGTGATGCTGCGCTCCAGTTCGGCTTCCACTTCTAAGCGTTGCTTCAGCCTCTTTAAATCTAATCCCAGGTCTTTCGCTGACTGATATCGCTCTTCGCGCTCCTTTGTCAACGCTTTTTCTACAATCCGCTCTAGCTCAGCGGGCACATCGGACTTGTGGAGCAACAGCGATGGCGGCTGCCGGTATAGGATCGTCGCTATCACATCGCTCGTCGTCGTGCCTTCAAACGGTAGCCGGCCTGAAAACATCTCGTAAAGCACCACGCCCAAACTCCAAATGTCACTGCGCGCATCCACCTCCAGACCGCGTGCCTGCTCTGGGGACATGTAGCCGGCCGTCCCCATTACCATTCCGGGCTCAGTGTTGACCACGCGGGTCTTTGTCGGTGCTTCTTTTTCAATCGCTTCCTGTCTCGCTCCTAAGTCGGCGTCATCGGCTAGTTTAGCCAGTCCGAAATCCAACACCTTTATTAACCCGTCACGCCTAAGCATGATGTTCTCAGGTTTGATGTCACGGTGAACGATGCCGGCCTCGTGTGCCGCCGCTAGTGCAGAGGCGACTTGTGAGGTGACATCTAAGACTTCTCTTAACTCGATGCGCTTGCGCGATAGGTGATGGCGCAAGCTTTCGCCTTCAATGTACTCGGTGGCAATGAAGTGGTTTCCATCCTTTTCGCCGATCTCGTAAATAGTCAGGATGTTGGGATGATTGAGACTTGAGGCGGCATAGGCCTCACGCTCGAAACGGCTGAGGCGAACTTTTTTTGCGTGAATTCAGCAGGGAGCAATTTGATGGCGACCTGGCGACGCAGGCTGGTGTCATAGGCGAGATAGACTTCACCCATGCCGCCAGTGCCAAGCAAAGAGCGAATCTCATAACGGCCAAGACTCGTGTTAGGTGGTAGGGGCATCCGCGAAAACAGACTTGACTCACCTAGGTTGGGGCTCGACTTTAATATATTCGAAAGGAAAGTCAAGAAGTTTAGCTGCGCTAAATTCTATTTAAAGTCTTTCATCCGGCCAGATGCTTGCTCCAGATCATCTCCGCAGTACGACTGCGCTGAAGAGCAGGAATGGGAGACAGCTGGGGTTTGGCACGCTAACGAGAGGTTGAAAACTAGGCTCCGAATTTTGACAGACTTCACGAACGTGATGTTTTCAACGAGTGCCCACTTTAAGAGGCGACCGGAAGATTTTTCACACGGCCTGAGTTCGGTCCGATGCAGCGTGGCATTCAGTTTTCATGTCCCTTTCTAAGAACCGGCGCGGTGGATTAAACTGAACTCGAAGCAGTTGATTGGTAGATTCGCATCGCCGCAAGTGATCTAGCTCTGTTTGTTCGATTAGGCACCGCCATAGTAATTCGGTTTTAAGAGGGTCATGAGAAAACATTGTTTTGGTGTCTGTTTGGTGTCCTATTATTGGAGAGCACCAGAGAGATTATTTAGACCTCGGAGCACTAAAGAGAAGTTCGGCAAACCACGACTAGATAATTGGTTGCGCGAACGTCGTTGCTGTATAACAAGTTAGCAGAATGCCGAAATCGTTTCCCCCCTTCGGCACCAGCTTCATGGCGTCGCTTCGGCCCTATCCTCGGGGCTCATCCCCCGCCAATGCCTTGAAAAGTCAAAAAAGCATTTTTTCCCCCGGCAATATGTCCGCAATTAGCAAATCAAAAAGCGTAATAGTTATGAACCAAGCAAGTACTGAAATTCTGAAACAAAAATTAAATACCTTCCGGTCTTTGTTTTGTTTCCTCGTGTATTTTTTTGCGCTGACACCGGCAATTGCGCAACAACCGTTCGACGCCGCACGGGGGATTATCCTTCGTGGAACTGTTGTGACGATGGATGCCGCAGGAACAATTCTTCACAAGGGTAATGTCCTCGTCCGCAACGGCAAGATCGTTGCGACGTGGGAAGGGCCGCAGGCGCCGCATGGAACTCTGATTGGTGATGCAGTGGAAATTGATCTGGGACCGAAAGCGTTGATCTTTCCTGGACTCATCAACCTGCATAACCATCCTACTTACAACATGCTCAATCTCTGGGCTGCTCCCTCCTCTCACATTCAAGACAGTCTGGGACGGTCGCTCGGAACTGAGCCTTACGCTAACCGGTATCAATGGAATCTGGTCTCCAGCACATGACCGCCCGAGTTTCGTCGGCTTGTTGACTGCCCGGTACTGTTGCTCGTATCCCCACAGGGCCTAAATCTTTATCCAGAAGTTGGGAAATATGCCGAGATCAAGGCGATGCTGGGAGGTGAGACTGCTTTCCAGGGCGCACCTGCGAATCCGGCGACTGACAACATTCTGATTCGTAATGTTGATCACATGAATTTTGATCGCGACCGGATTGAGTCCAGGGTTCCCGCGATTGCCGGTCTTTCAGGCAGTGAACTTGATTCTTTGTTAACGCGAATGCGCAATGGTCAGGTCGATGCCTGGATAACCCATCTTGCCGAAGGAGTGCGCGACGATCAACGCCGGGTCGGCGACCCGACCTCCTCACACGCAGAGTTTGCGACGCTAGTTTCAAAAGGGCTCCTGACTGATGCAACAGTAATCATTCACGGAAATGGTCTCGAACCTGAAGATTTTGCTGCGATGCTAAACGCGCCGAGCATTCGGCTTGATGGCAGCGGCGACGGGCGCGGTGCGAAGCTCGTCTGGTCGCCTCTGTCGAACTTATTGCTGTACGGGCAAACAGCTCTCATCTATCCCGCGCTCAGTTCCGGACTTACCGTCTCGCTGGGCACCGACTGGAGTCCCAGCGGATCCCGCAATCTTCTGGATGAGTTGAAGATTGCAGATATCATCCTTCGCGGTTCTCAACAACTCGCAGGCAATCGCGATCTGATTCCCAGTCTAAGCATTACGAATAAAACCGGACATGAACTCAACCAAGCAGAAACCGCACTCGATAAACTGCTGGTCGAAATGGTCACGACTAACCCGGTGAAAACGCTGCGGTGGGACGAGGAGGTTGGTTCAATCGAGGCCGGCAAGTTCGCTGACCTTTTGGTTCTCACAAAATCGAATCGCCCATCGGCCAGTGGGCTGCCTGATTCGCCCTATCGCAATCTCATTGATGCGACCGAAGAAGATATTCATCTCGTGCTCGTTAACGGTGAACCACTCGCAGGTGATGTTGCGCTGATGGCCGCGGTGAAACCGGGTGACTACGAGGTAATTACAAGTGCAGCCGGATGTTTTCAAAAGGCAATAGACGTGACGAACCCGGCCGTGACAAAAGGCACCGAGACGTTTGCCTTTATCCAGCAGTCTCTAGTGAATTCTCTCACCGCATTGGGCGGGGATAATCCGCCGGCGGAAGGCGGACCGTCGGATGATTCGAACACCTATAGTTATCTAAAGGCAAATATTCCGGGTGCCGGTGTGTTGACAGACTCGCAGTTCCGTCAACAACTTGCCTTTTTCGTCGGACTTGATCCTCAGGGTCGCTTGAACCTCGAAGCCATTCAACTCTCACCGCTTCTTGTAGAAGACGATGACTTTTATTTTCACCTTCTGGGAGCCGAAATCTTCGCCGAGAGCGGGCTTATTGCCGACATCACGCCGCCATACCGACTGTATCCGGCGAACTTCAATCACCTACAGTCGTCCGGAAATCCCTTCGCCGCCCCGGACTACCGCGATCGCTACTTTGATTTTTGCGCACTTCCAATCAATCAGTTTAACGCTTTCCAATATGCGAATCGTGTTGAGCGACTATTTGAACCAAAAACAATTGTGAAAGACTCTCGTCAACCCAGTCGGTGAAGCGCGTATCCAATCTCGATCAAAGCAGGATTTGATGAAGAACAAAGAAGTGCGCATGGGCACCGCTTAGCACGTTAAGCAAAACCAAAGGTCCTGCGCACGTCTACGCCGCTCACCCGGCCGTTTTTGCATGCTATCGCCCGTGCCAGGTAGCAATTGAGATTCAGTCGATGTTACTGCTTATGATCCTGACTTCTCCTTGCCGTTAAGTGCGCTCACAGACCGGTCCTTCGCTCCAGCTCTTCAGGATACCTGGCCCCTAGCACTTCGATCTTTGAAGCGGCGCTATCAATCTCACGTAGATCGTCGGAGGTAAGTTCGACTGAAACTGCTCCGATGTTCTCGTCCAGACGATTCAGTTTCGTCGTGCCTGGGATCGGAACAATCCACGGCTTCTGGGCAAGCAGCCAAGCGAGCGCTAACTGGGCCGGTGTCGCATTCTTGCGCTCCGCGATCGACCGAAGCAGATCAACCAGCGCCTGATTCGCTTTCCGAGCCTCGGGCGTAAAACGAGGAACGATGTTGCGAAAGTCAGAACTGTCGAACGTAGTGTTTTCATTGATCTTTCCCGTGAGGAAGCCTTTACCAAGAGGACTAAATGGAACGAAGCCGATGCCGAGCTCCTCGAGGGTCGGTAACACTTCCACTTCGGGCTTTCTCCACCACAGCGAGTATTCGCTCTGGAGTGCCGTGACCGGATGGACGGCGTGTGCGCGACGGATCGTTTGCACTCCTGCTTCAGAAAGCCCGAAGTGCTTGACCTTACCTTCTTGAATCAGGTGCTTCACCGCTCCCGCCACGTCTTCGATCGCCACGTTCGGATCAACGCGATGTTGATAAAACAGATCGATGGCATCGACCTTGAGTCGGTTGAGCGAGCCTTCGGCGACCTCCTTGATGTGTTCGGGCCGACTATCCACGCCCATCTGCTCTCCGTTGGGACCAAGTTTGAAGCCGAATTTGGTGGCGATCACCACTTGACCGCGAAAGGGAGCGAGCGCTTCACCCACAAGTTCTTCGTTTGTGAACGGTCCGTACACTTCAGCAGTGTCGAAAAACGTTATGCCGCGTTCTACGGCCGTCCGAATCAGTGAGATCATCTCCTGCTTGTCTGCTGCCGGACCGTAGCCAAAGCTCATTCCCATGCAGCCCAGCCCGAGGGCCGATACTTCCAGATTGCTATTTCCAAGTTTGCGCTTTTGCATTGTGTCTCCTTCTCCTCCCATCGCTCGCATGGCGATCTAGCTCCCGTTGCCAGCGCCGCCGACCTTATCGAACGCCAGCGAGGTCGACAGGTCGCGGAACGCGTCGATCTGCTGCTGAAGCACCGCGACCACCTGCTCTGCGGTGCCAATGGCATCTGCGCCTGCAATGAAGCGGCGGGGCGGCTTTTCCTGATTAGAGATCGTAATCAGCGCCTGGGCGAGCTTGGCCGGGTCGCCAGATTGCTGACCGTTCTGACTTTTCCAAAATTGCATTTGCTGCGCTCTGCGCTCGTTGTAGTCCTCGATGGGCCGCTCTGCGTAATTTGTTGACTCCTCAGTGAGGAGCTCAGTGCGGAAGAAGCCCGGATTGACAATGATAGTATCGATGCCAAACGGTTCGACCTCAGCCTGCAGCGACTGCATCCAGCCCTCGAGGCCGAACTTCGATGCGGCGTACGCGGAACCGAACTCAAAACCGACGAGTCCTGCACTTGAAGAGATCGAGATAATCTGCCCCGAACGCTGCTTGCGCATGACCGACAGGACTTCACGGGTTACGTTCATCGGGCCGATGAGGCTTGTCGACAGCTGAAGCTCCATCTGCTCCGGAGTCAACTCCTCAAAGTAGCCCGCGTAAAAACTTGCGGCATTGTTGACCAGCACGTCGATTGTTCCAAACCGGTCAACAGCAGCCGTTACGGCAGCTTCGGCATCTGTTGGCTTTGTAACGTCCAGTTTTACAACCAGCAGGTCTTGAGCCTCACCAAGTGCTTGGGTCACCTTGTCGGTATTCCGGCCAGTGGCAACGACCTTGTTGCCTGCGGCCAGAGCAGCCTTCGCGATGTCGACGCCCATACCGCGCCCGGCGCCTGTGATAAGCCAAACTCTACGCATGACTATCCTCCTTTTATTCCTTCCCTAATGAAGCTTGGTATTGTTCGTCGCTGACCTTTTCCAACCAGTCGACGGTCTTGCCGTTAAGATGTTCCAGGATGGCAATGTGCGTCATCGCCGTGGTTGAAGTGGCGCCGTGCCAATGCTTCTCACCCGGCGGGCACCAAACTATATCGCCCGGCCGAATTTCCTCTTTCGGGCCACCCTCGCTTTGCACCCACCCGCACCCGGACGTGACGATCAGGGTCTGCCCGAGCGGATGCGTGTGCCATGCTGTCCGAGCGCCGGGTTCGAACGTAACACTGACGCCCCGAACGCGCGCCGGATCGGACGCCTGAATCAGCGGGTCAATACGTACAGCGCCAGTGAAATATTCGGCCGGCCCTTTGCCGGAAGGCTGTGAGCCACTTCTCTTGAGTTCCATTTCTGAATTCCTCCGCTTGATTGTCTTCGGCGGATTCAAATGCTATGCAACTTTCAAAAGTCGTTCTTGCTCCGGAGGGGCGAAATGTTTTATAGCAACCAGCGACCTTCCAAATGACCTCGCTCCGTCAGGATCAAAATGTACCTGGGCGCCAAGCATTAGCAGCAAACAACATTGCGCTCCGTTGGAGCGCGCAGTTCGGGGAATTACCAAGCTATAAACATCTCGTCCCTACGGGGCAAAGCACATAAAACGACTTCCCGTTGCACTTAAAAGTTGAATCCGTCTCTTATTTGGTCGTCCTATTTCCTAAACCACTCGAATCTGTAAGCCAGTTCCGGGCCGCCTCTTCCTTCGTACGCGAGTTGGGCCACGAGCAGCGCGAACGGCTCGGTATATCGCGCGATCCGTAGAGGGCCGGCGTCCAACGGATCGAAACCCACATCGCGGATCAGTTCAGCGGCCACACCTTTTCCACGCTCGTCGTCGCCGCAGTACACGAGACTCGGTCGGCGGCTCTTGCCCTTGGCTTCGTATACTCCGAAAAGGACCTCGCTGGGCACAGTGTTGAATGCCGAGACAACCCGAACCTTTGGAATCATCCTTGCAAGTTCCTCCGCGCCCGACGAGGTGTGCGCCACCACGAGTTCGGTGTTGTCATCATTCATCGGAAGGGAGCAGGTTACGATCACCTTGCCCGACAAATCACCGGTCTGATTCAGCACGTCCTCTATTCGCGACCAGTGCACCGCGAGCAATAGCGCGTCCGCTTCCTGCGCGGCCTCTCTGGGTGTGCCTTCCCGAGCGTTCCCATGCGCCTTCCCATGAATGTCCCGCGCGAGCTTCTTGAGTTTCTCCAGGCTGCGCGCATAGCTGAATACGACATCATGTCCGGCACGCGCGAAGATCGTTCCGAGCTTCCCGCCCATCAACCCAGAACCCAAAATGCCAACTCGCATGCTTGCTACTCTCCCTCGCTGCATCTTCTGGCCTGAGCGCGTGTTCCTGCTCTCTTAGCCAGGCCGTGCAACTGTTTCTGTGTCGGACTCAAGCTTGGGCCGATCTTACCGTTGCATAACGTGGCCGTCGCACGCGCCCTTGCGCCAACTAACGCGATATTGCTCGAAACCGCGATCGCGGCAAACGGGGACCAACGCTCGTAAAATCGGGCAGGAACGACGCGATGGATTGGGGGTTGTCTGAAATCCGCAGCCGACGCGGCGGTAAACGCTGTCGACGGTAGTCACTGGGGGCTAAACCTGTCTCTCTGCGGAAGAGTTTAGCGAAATGGCTGGGGTTTGTGTAGCCGACATCCAAGGCAACATCGACGACGCTCTTGTTCGTTTCGGGCAACAATCGGCGCGCGACATTCATCCGCAAATTAATGTGATAGCGCGCAGGCGAGACAGCCATGGCACGCCTGAACAGGCGATGAAAGTGAAATTTGCTCAACCCTGCTTGAGCTGCCAGCCGATCAAGGTTGGGATCTTCAGCGACGTGTTCGGCCATCCAGTCGGTTATTTGTCGAAGCTTATAACCGGGAAGTGACGGACTATCGCTAAGCGACTCTTCAAGCATTAGTGCGTAGTTTCGAGCAAGATGGATCGCGATTGCCTGAGCGATGCCCTGCACGAAAAGAGGACTCGCCTGTCGGCCCATCAGCTCATCGCGCAACCGCTCCATAAACGAACCCAAATCATACGATATCAATTTCCAGTACTGATGCAGTTTGACTAGCAGCACGATTAGCGAACGCTGATCATCGTTCGTCGCAGTGACATGAGGTCAGTACCGCCTCGCGGTAGCGGGTGGGTTCCGCCTGCCAGCAGGCGATTTCACGGCCGCAATGCTCGATATGTCGCTGTGTCCAATTGCGAATCTAACACCCACCCGCTACCGCGAGGTGGTACTGACGTCATGCCACTAAGGCTATAGTGAAATCGACATTCATAGGCAAAAAATCCAAACTGCATCAGTACCCAATTTCCGAAGAGCTTGACACAGGCAACTTATCAGCTTGACACTGTCAACTATCTTTTTCCACTGTTCTGATGAGGATATGTTGAGTGACTGTTGGTAATTTGCAGAAGCATATAGAAGTGGTGCGCCGATTCAATCGTTTTTACACCCAGAAGATCGGGGTGCTGCACGGGGGACTGCTCAACAGCTCTTTTTCCCTTACTGAGGTGCGCGTGCTTTATGAGCTGGCCCATCGTAAAGGCCCAACCGCCAGCGAGCTCGCAACGGATCTGGAATTGGATGCGGGCTATTTGAGTCGTATTTTGGAGACCTTCAAAAGGCGTGGCCTGATTGTCCGCCAGCCGTCCTCTTCAGATGCTCGGCGAACCCATTTATCTCTAACAAAGAAAGGTCAGCAGACTTTTGCCCGTCTTAATTCGCGTTCGCAGGAGGACGTGGGTGCGATGTTAAGCAAGCTGACTGCGGTTGATCAGAATCGCTTGATTGACGCCCTGCACACCATTGAAAGGTTGCTGGGAACTCAAGCCGAAGGCAAAGTCCCTTATATCATCCGTCCCCACCAGAACGGTGATATGGGATGGATCGTCCACCGGCATGGCGCACTCTACGCACAAGAGTACCGATGGGACGAGCAATTCGAAGCTCTGGTCGCCGAGATCGTGGCGAAGTTTATCCGGCATCACGACCCCAAGCGGGAGCGCTGCTGGATCGCCGAAAAGGACAACGAGATCGTCGGCTCAGTGTTTCTCATGAAGCGCTCGAAGGCGGTGGGCCAGTTGCGACTGCTGCTGGTTGAACCGAGTGCGCGCGGACTTGGGATTGGTGCGCGTCTCGTGGACGAATGCGTGCGTTTCGCTCGGCAGGCTGGCTATCGGAAGGTTACGCTTTGGACAAACGATGTGCTGCACGCCGCGCGACACATATACGAGAAAGCCGGCTTCCAACTGGTACATGAAGGGCCACATCATAGCTTCGGCCATGACTTAGTGGAACAGACTTGGGAATTGGCGCTGTGAGCACTGTTGGGGTGGAGGTGCTGTGGTCCCGCCGGCAGTACAAGCGATGATGGTCGAGTACGACACCGAGGTCGCGCACTATGCGATCGTCGACATCTACCAGGCACACTCAAGTCGCATCGACTAGAGGGTCTGGTAGTCGCTAATTGGAAGTGAAATAGTTTTTCGAATCCGCAGGGCTCAATTGCCGTGGGCCACTATTGTCTATTAGGCACCATGAATTGCGTGTCACAACTAAGGCACAATGGAGTGGTGAAAGTGGAGAGAGTGGGAAGTAGTTGTATGTAACTGCCAGAGGGGCACCCGCGTGGGAGAAAGCGTCAGCTATCGATCGATTGTCGTGGCGAGCCAATATGCCTTATGGCTCTTCGGTCAACTCCTACGCTTGCGTTACTCGATCCATGCACATTGTCCCGCAGGGCTCTTTGAGAGCAACCGCGGACACTGCCTTATCCTCGCGGCTAACCACCGAACATACGTCGATCTGGGGCTGCTGATGATCGCGCTTGGCTATAGGCGCTTTAGCACACTGGTTCCGGTTCGGACGCTGGGAACGCAGGACTTTCGCAGTCCCGTTCTTCAGTGGCTTAAGCCGCTGATCAAAATCATCTACAGGTTGGAAGGCGTGATCGAGTTGCCGCCGGAAAAGCATGACGAGAGATCCCTCCCGGAGAAGCTGCGGGGCATGCTCGTGGCTCTGAATGAGGGTGAGGTCGCAGCGATCTTTCCCGAAGGACAGGTCTGGAGAAAGCGCGAACCCCAGGTGGATGAATTCGCACCGGGAGTCGTTTACCTTCACAAGAAATCACGTGCACCTATTGTACCGATTGCGATCTGGATGAGTGAGCGACGGTGGCCGCGCCGCCGCTGCGTCGTTGAGTTTGGCCGGCCGGTTACGATCCCCGAAGATTTGGATCAGGATGCCGGAGCAGCGTGGCTGCGGGAGCGGGTGCTGAAGCTTTACGAACAAGCAAAACAGAAGGAGGGCCAGTGAAGGTCCATCCCATCTACTATCCGGACGTGGAAACCTGCGTCGAGGAGACGCTGCGCAAGATCGGACGGCGCATCGCCCTTGGCACTCCGCTCGGCCTCGGCAAGGCGAATCAATTGGTCAATGAGTTCTTTAGACGCGCGCGTGAAGATCCGTCCATTGACTTGCACATTTTCACCGCGCTGACGCTGGCCCGACCACGCTGGAAGAGCGAGCTGGAACGACGCTTCCTGGAGCCGCTTGCCGAACGCCTCTTTAGCGGCTATCCGGACCTTGCTTATGTTGACCCACTGAAGCACGGGAAATTACCGGATAACATCCGTGTAACGGAATTCTATTTCCGGCCAGGGAGCTTCCTCAACAGTCCCCTCGCGCAGCAGAGTTATATGAGCAGCAACTACACTCATGTGGTGCGCGATCTCCTCGATGCCGGGATCAACGTGCTCACGCAGCTTGTCGGAAAAACAGAAGAGGACGGTGCCACGCGGTATAGCCTGAGCTGCAATCCTGATCTAACTCTGGATGCAGTACCGTGCCTGCGCGCGCTGGAACGCCAGGGAGCGAAGATCTCAATCCTGGCTCAGGTGAACTCCAATCTCCCGTTCATGTATGGAGACGCTGCTGTTGCACCTGATTACTTCGATGCCGTCATCGATGTACCAAAATATGACTTTCCTCTTTTTGGTCCGCCGAACGAAAGCGTTAGTACCACCGAATACCTGATCGCCCTTCAGGTCAGCGCCCTGATCCGTGATGGCGGCACGCTTCAGATCGGAATCGGCGCACTTGAAGATGCGATTACTTACGTATTGAAACTCAGGCACCAGCAAAACCATCTGTATCGTGAAATTCTCGAGCAGGCGAAGATCCTTGAGCGGTTCGGTAAGGTGATTGAGCGTCTCGGTGGCCTTGGACCATTCAAGCGGGGACTTTATGCCTCATCAGAGATGCTGGTTGACGGCTTTCTCGAACTTTACCGCAGCGGAATTCTACGACGGAAGGTGTATCAACATTCCGGACTACAACAGCTATTGAATGACGTCGGGATCGGCGAAGAAGTCACGCAAGAGACACTCGAAGAACTAGTCGATGCTGGAGTCATTTCCTCCCTGCTCACGTCCCGGGACTTTGCTTTTCTGCAGCGTTTTGGAATTTTGAGGCCGGAGTTGAATTACGAGGATGGCGCCATCCAATTGGAGAACGGAAATTCTATCCCAGCCGATCTAGCGAATGAGGATGCGAGGGATGAGATCGGTCGTTGCTGTCTGGGTACCACTTTGAAAGGCGGACATTTTGCTCATGCCTGCTTCTTCCTGGGACCTCAAAAATTCTACGATACTCTCCGGCAAATGGACGCTGTTGAGCGCCAACAAATCTGCATGACCGGAATCTCTTACGTGAACGAACTCTACGGGCAGGAAGAACTCAAACGATTGCAGCGCAAAGCGGCCAGGTTCGTGAACACCGGCCTCTTTGTCACTCTCGCTGGCGCCGTTACTTCCGATGGGCTGGAAGACGGCCGTGTTCTAAGTGGTGTCGGCGGCCAGTACAACTTCGTGGCGATGGCGCATGCTCTGGATGACGGCCACTCGATCATAATGATCCGAAGTACTAAACACGAAGCCGGCAAACTACGCTCCAACGTCCGGTGGAGTTACGGCCACGTAACTATACCTCGTCACCTCCGAGACATCGTGGTTACTGAGTACGGTGTTGCTGACCTGAGGGGACGTGACGATCAGGAAGTAATCAAGGCTTTGCTGGAGATTGCGGATTCACGTTTTCAGGATGAACTTCTTAAGGAGGCGAAGTCTGCTGGCAAGATCAGCAAGAACTACCATATCCCCGACTACGCCAGCGACAACCGACCCGAACGTCTCGAGAAAGTATTGGCGCGATATAGAGAGCGAGGATTATTCCAGGAGTTTCCCTTCGGTACGGATCTGACTGCGGACGAGCTTGTACTGCGAAAAGCACTGCGGGTTCTGAAGCAAACCGTTCAGTGGCGGAAGTTTCCTGTACCCAGATTGATTGCGATTCGCAAAACTGTCGCCGTTCCCGACAATGCACGTCCTTATCTTGAACGCATGGCGTTGGCTCGCCCACGGACTATCAAGGAGAGACTATTGCAGAGGACGTTGGTTTATGGGCTAGCCTCCGTTGACGCAATCTAGACAGGAACATCAGTCCCTTTGATGGGAAAGGGCTCCCTCTGGAAACTATTCAAAACGGACCCTGCCGCTACTGGGTTGGCTCCCTAACTCCCGCAGCCATCCCGCTTTACTAATCATGGATTTAAGTTGGCTGGTGATCTCTTGAGCATAGAATATCGCCCCTTTGCGATTCGGATGTCCCAGGGCAGCGTAGCGGCACGTGAGACGCCTGTTCTCGCGATCCTTCTTTTGATCACGCGTATCGCTTGCTTGTCGGCGGTAGAATTCATCACAGCTTCTGTTCCGTTGTTTTCGGCGCTCGTCATTAGTTTCAAGCTGGACCCTTCCAAACGAGAGCAAGACTAAGAGTCGTTTGAACGGGGACGGATTAAAACCCCACAATCGGGTTTCCGGAGCTTTGAATGAATGTTCCGGCAGGAAGTGGATTTGCGCAAATACAACCCGCGGGCGCGAATCCCTGAGACCCAACTCGGCATTAACTTTCGCAACGGCCGCGGCAATGCTCCTATTCGAAGCTTCATACCACTCTTTGGAGTTGGCGGTTAATCTTTCAAGAGTAATCTTACTGCTCATTTTGGGTGCGCCGGGATTGTCTTTGAAGAACCTGCGCGCCATGGCTCTCATGAAGAAATCATTTCGAGTCTTCTCGGAAAAAAAAGAATAGTAGCCGGTAATAATCACATGCGCGCTCGCGAATGAAGACGTGATCTTACGAAGCAAATTTTCGATTGGCGGTCCACATTTGGCTTCTGTTAGTCTGCGTATCTCATCAGTAGTGATGGCTGCGTTCAATAAATTCTGTGAGCCTATATCGTTTGCACAGCCGTTTACCAATACGAGATCGACCTTTGAGCCGTCCGTGTAATGACGAAGCGCTCGGTCCGTTTGCTGGCTCACTGTCGGCGAGGCTAGGTTCACCTCGCCGTCCTCCGCAGTCATGCTCTCGGTCGCATCCTTCGCTTCGATTACTGCTCCTGAGTGTGCCTCTATTCTTTCAATTACCACGCGACCAGTATTGGCCTCCAGCCACGTCTTAACCTGGTACCATGACTTATGCTCCGTTTTTAATCCTTCACCCCACAAGACAGAGTCGCCTAACACCAGCATGTTGAGCTGGCGCTCAACTGGTTTGACTTGTCTGCTTTCAGAAGTCTGGCACAGAGCCGGAGTGGAGGATGTGAGAATGGCCCCCACAACGCCGGCAAGGATGTGCCGAGTAACCGTAGGTATGAAAGAAAGCATTTATTCTTTAGCTGGAAATCCCTTTCCTCGCGCCATTATGCTTTACGTTTGAAGTCTTTTCACACTTGCACGCTTCTTCGTTCCTGGCCGGGTCGTGGTCCTATTTACTGACTTCGCAGCTACCTTCTCTTCCTTTTGAGCCTCCGAACGTACAGGTGTTTTTGAGCTTGTTGTTCGTCCATGGGTTCTCCTCTTGCGTTAGAGCCAACGCAGTCGCGCAAGATCACGGAGTTCTTCTCACTTGGCGGCGGCCCGGCCCATCTCCTCCGCGGAATCACGATTAATTAGTTTGGAAAAACGACTTTCGTCGCCAGCCTTGCTTTCATCCTGATAAAGAAAGGCTAGTTTATTTTCTTCAAAGCCCCGAAAGAATTCATCCCAGCTAATGGCTTCGAGCGTTTGTGTTCCTGAATAGCCAGGATAATCGATCAGCAGCACGCCGGAGCTGTCCTCAACAGCGGTACCCGTAACTCTAGCGGGATGTCCGCCACGTTCTTCCACCCATCGCTTTATCTGCTCGTGGTCCGTTGTGGTCCTTGTTTGTGACATATCAACCTCCTCGAGTCAATTTAGAAAGTGTTCGTCTGGAACTTGCTACGACTAAGGGCGACTCCTTCGTGCGTCAGGCCCCGCTTCCGAGGCAGTAAGATTCGATTCGTCTTTAGCCTGATGACGCGGTGTAGTCTCGATTCCTTCACCGGTCTCCCTTGTGGCCGACACGAACTTGTCGCGCAAATGCGCGCGTCGTCTCTTCACTCGATCAGGGTCGGCCAGATACATCAGGCCGGTTCCAATTCCCCATGTCGCGCCAAAGGTTAGTCCTTTGTTCATGGCTTTTACTCTCTTTGTTCTTTTTTCAACTCAAGTTGAAGTCCATCAGTTTCTATTTTAGACAGGCAGTATGCGGATTGTTGTCGCAAGCGAGATGCCAGCTGAGCAGCAGTTACGGCCAGGAGACTGGTATATGGACCACGCGATGCCATGGAAGCAACAGAGTAAGGAGACCATCGGTATGCATCTTGCCTATTCACAATCATGAACCGGCCTTCAACCAGGCAAGATAAAGACGGATAGTTTGAGACAACTTGCCGCACGATCTTCCGGCTAGTTTACTCATTCACTAAGGCCTGAACTTCCGTGTGTGCTACTGGTACGGAAATGAAAATCGATGTTCCGATTTCATGCGAGTAACCACCGTGTGCGGCAGTAAAGAGCTTTGAACTGACATGTTGAAATGAGACGCACCGGATGTGTGAGAAGTTGCAGCGAATTGTGTTCTTTCGGAAGTTTGATTTGAATTACTGGAGGTGGAGAGAGCGATGCAAGTGAAAGATGTTATGACTGCCGATCCGGCATGTTGTACTTTTTCGGACGCCCCTTGCCACGGTCTGAACCTGAATAACGAGAGGCACCTTCCGACTGACGAAATGTTGATGTGGATAACGCGGTCGTGATAGGCCACCCTTAGCAGTTGGTGACAAGACTACGGTCCCGACGCGGTGGTGAACCATCACGGCAGCGAAAGCGAGAGGAGCAAACACCAATGACGGCTCACGAAAAACAAGAAGAGAACGTTATAAAGCTTAGGGAGATGATTAAGGGCATCAAGTTCGCCATGCTGACTACGGTCGAAGATGACGGAAGCTTGCGCTCCCGCCCGATGCTGACGCTAGACGTACAGTTTGACGGCGATCTGTACTTCTTCACCAGAGTCAGCGCTGCCAAGGTCAACGAAGTCGAGCGCGACCGCCACGTTTGCGTCTCTTACGTTGCGCCGGAAGATCAGCGTTACGTTTCAATGTCCGGCTTGGCGCGCCTTCTGCGCAACCGCGCGAAGATGGAAGAGTTTTGGACCCCGGAGCTAAAAGCGTGGTTCCCCGACGGAGTCGAAGACCCGGAACTGGCCCTTCTCTGGATCAGCGTGACGCAAGCCGAGTATTGGGAAGGGCCGTCCGGTACGCTCATGTACATGGCGGGGGCGAAGGAAATGGCAGCAGGTATGGCATTCGGGAACAGCGAGAATGAGAAACTGGACCTGAGAGGCACGGAGTGATTTTTGGGGAGCGACGGATTGCCCCGGCGCGCGGCACCAGGGTAATTCCTCGGAACGGCACAACACGAACAGTCTGCCATGACCGGCAGCGGAAAAAAGGACAACGGCGAATCAAGGCATACTCGAAAGCATCGAGCTAAGATTTCAGGGAGACTGCACATGAGGCGCGAGCAAAATGTCGATCCGCCGCCGCCGAGCGATGAGCCTGAGCCGCCGCAGGAGCGGCCACATGATCTTATCGAACCGGATCCGATGAACCCGAAGTCTGTGCCATCGCTGCCTGCCACTGAACCGCAGCCTGGGGAACCGCCGAATGAGGATTGGGATTGGGCTGAACATGAAGATTGATGAACGGAGTGCGATCCCACCGATCGGTCATGGAGGGAGGGGCAAGATGTGAACGCAACGGCTAACGATGGTCGCCTGACATTGGCGACATCGTCTGACGATAGCGAAACCGTCCGGGTTCTGGTGAGCATAGACACTGATCATTGGCGGCGGTTACATCGGACTTGAAATTCATCCGACTCTGGCCGAGTCGATTCAAAGCGTAGTAAAGAGGACCACCAATTCCTTCACCGTCGCAGGCCTCACGCCGCTGTCAAGCAGTGTGTTGTCGCTTTGTACCTGACGACGTAGAGCCCTAACCACTCCTGCTGTTCAAACAGTGACTGGTAAGACCCACAGACATACAGGATGTAAATTGGTCAGAAAAAGGCTTGACAGATTTCGTGAGCTGACAGAGAATACGGCCGTTTCAGATTAGCGCAATATAAGGTTGTCTCGCTGCAGGACAACGCTTGAACCCGCTTAAAAACCTAGGTTGTAACTGTTCTTTATTGGTTTGTTGAACCGAGAGCCATTCGGTTCTCGAAACGAGTCCAGCAAAGGCCGTCCTTGTCATTAACTGCTTGCCGGAAAATCTAAGACCAGAGAATCCGGCTAATTGGTAAGACCAAGGAGCGTCTCGTAGGGTTATGGGGCGGATCATTCCCGTTGAGGGGGGTGACTTTCTCTGTCCTGAATTTCGAGGCCTGCATCCGCTCGGTTTCAGAATGACAATCATTTGCCGGTCGCGCGCAAGCGTTGGAGCCCACGCCGGCTCCGGCTTCTTACAAGGCAAACATCCTGAGGAATAGACTTTTTCTCTTCAACTCTGGAGGTTGAAAATGACTTCTCTGAACTATCGGTTTGGCATCGCGGTGATTGTGTTGCTTTTCGTAATGTTATCGCCCGTCACCGCTCAGGATTATCGCGGCAAGGTCCAGTTTGTCATTGAGAGATCTTTTCGGGCGCTCTTATGAAGTTGACGACCAAGCTGTCCAACTGCTGCGCGAAGCTTCGCCGATCAACTATGTCCACTCGGGCCTGCCGCCGTTTCTGCTGGTCCACGGTACGGCCGACATGAGTGTGCCTTACAATCATTCGGTACAGTTGCAGGCAAAACTACGAGCCGTTGGAGTGTCGTGCGATCTGATAACGATCGATGATGGTGTGCATGGCATGGCGCGCTGGGAAACGACTGATCCGGGTTACAAGAGCAAAGTAGTCAACTGGATCGCGGGAAGGCTGGGTATAACGAGTGGCCGTATGGGCCCACACTGACTGGGACCAGTGTTGCGGCCGAAACTACCAGACACAATGTCGGCCTGAGGGTGTTGATTGCGCTATGTGAAGGAAACGCTCTTCATAGCCGGGCGCGTATAAATCGACGCTTCGCTTTATTCTACTAAAGAGCAGACAACGGAAGCCGTCCTCGGCAAATCGATCGCGAAGAAAGAGCATGGCGTTTGTTTCACCCCAATATTCACGATCTTCCCAAATCTCAACGGGGGTGCCACCCATCCTCCGCACCAGTTCGATCAAGCGCGGATCATTGGAGTCACGGCCGTTGCTCAAAAAGATCTGATTGTATTGAGGGATCAATTGACTCTGAAGTTGATAGAGAACCGGGTCACCTTTCGCCGTGCGGTTCACATGGCCAAACTCATGGGCCATCTTGGTTGCCGCCAGAGTTTCTCCGTCTACCTTGCGAGCTGTTTCAGTGGGAAACAGCGAATTCATCACTGGGAAATAGACCGGATTGGGAACGCCCGCGTCTAGACGAGAACCGAGCGTGATGGTTGCCGCGATCAATTTGCCGGCCTCGTTCCACTTGTAGTTGCCGGTGGTTCCGCCTTCTGGATTGTCATGAGATACAACCACCGTTAGCGTGAAGTTCGGATTGTTTTGATAAGAGGCCCATTGCTGGCGACCAGTTTCGGTGGCCAGAAACACTCGTTTCCATTGCTGATAATGAGCCATGAATTTTTCAGGCACCACTTCACGAATTCCGCCTTGATCAGTTGCGGCTAACGTCGCCACAAAATCGTCCGAGGCTGCAGACAAACCGTGATACTCAGCGACTAAATCAGGCAAGAACTCGGACCGCGGGACTGCGCGCACTCTCTCCAGACCTCGGTCGTCCCCCGTTGATACTTCGTAAGCAGTTTGGCCGGCAGGAGAGAACAGGAAGGCGAGCGAGGTTAACAAAACTGAAATAAAACCGAGGCGCGACGACATCGGTTGGCTCATTTGGCAAACCCTCTCAAGTGTTAACGATGCAATCATCCATCAAAACATACATGGGGCGTGTGACAAGGGGATAAAGTTTTCTAAACCATCCAAGCTGATAAGTCAACAAATTGCTAAACGAAGTAATCCGAGGCGGTCCTGTACGAATGCTTTATTTTCCTTGCGGCAAAAACAGAACCATATTCGCGAAGCTCGCAGAGTATTCGCAGAGAAGCGAAACACCAGCAAGAACAGAGAGAATATTCGAGATTCGTTTAGTGCAACGTTTTTTATCAGTTCCTGACTTCTCGATTAAGAAACGAGGACCACACTTCTATGCATCGGCTGATTAAGCGCTACGCCGCCCGAACACTACTGTTGGCTTTTCTACTCGGCGTAGTCCCATCATCTTATCCAAATCATGCATTGGGAATGCCCGCGCCCGCGGTCGTTGAAAGCGGCCGCACGATCGGATGGGAGACGATGCCCGCGATCCTCGCGCGCATCAAGGCCCCGAGATTTCCCGCGCGCGATTTCCGGATAACTGACTACGACGCGCGTCCCAACGCGGACGACAACACCGAAGCCATTCGCAAAGCTATTGAGGCGTGTCATACGGGCGGTGGTGGACGCGTCGTCGTGCCGCCCGGCGTCTTTCAAACCGGCGCCATCCATCTCAAGAGCAACGTCAATCTCCACCTCTCAGAAGGTGCGACGCTAAAGTTCATCCCTGATCCCGCGAAGTATCTGCCCGTCGTTCACACGCGGTTTGAAGGCACGGAGTGCATGAACTACTCGCCGCTGATCTATGCCTTTGAGCAGGAGAACATTGCGGTCACCGGAAGTGGGATCCTCGATGGTTCGGCCTCGAGCGACAACTGGTGGAAATGGACGCGCGTTTGGCGCCGGGCATTATCTGCGAAACAGTTTCATTCAGCCTTACCGCAGCAGGAACATTCTGATTGCGGGTGTGCGGATCATCAACTCACCGATGTGGGAGATTCATCCAGTGCTCTCCACCAACGTCATCGTGCGCGGCGTTACCGTCGACAGTCACGGTCCCAACAACGACGGATGCGATCCTGAGTCGAGCCGCGATGTGCTCATCGAGGACTGCGTTTTCGACACGGGAGATGACTGCATTGCCATCAAGAGCGGCAGAGACGCCGACGGACGGCGTCTGCATGTTCCTTCGGAGAACATCATCGTCCGCAATTGCAGTATGAAAGATGGGCATGGCGGCGTGGTTATCGGGAGTGAAATCTCAGGTGACTGTCGCAACGTTTTCGTCGAAAACTGCCGGATGGACAGCCCTAATCTCGACCGCGCGCTGCGCTTCAAGTCAAACGCCCGGCGCGGTGGCTTGATCGAAAACGTCTTCATGCGCGACGTCATGATCGGACGGGTCGCCGAGGCCGTGCTGACGATTGATTTTCTCTACGACACTGGGGCCGAAGGCACACACCGGCCTGTCTTGCGTAACGTCTCACTCGAACGGGTGCAGAGCACGTCAAGCCCGAGGGTCATGTGGATCGTAGGTTTTCCCGGCGTGAGGATTGAGAACGTGCGCTTCAGTGACTGCACTTTCCGCGGAGTTGAAGCGGCGGAAGTGATGAATCACGCCGGCTCGGTTTCGTTCAAGAATGTCACTATCGAACCAGCCAGGAAAAACCGCACCCTTAACTTGCGTAGGCAACAACGCCAGGGCTTTATGATATTCACCATGACCCAAATAGCCAGTACGCTGAAAGCGTTGGCTGATTCCAGCCCAGGGTTGCAGCAACCCTGGAATTTCAATTCCAACCCATAGGACAAGTGAACTCTGAAAGAGTTCGCGAAGTAGCGAGCGAACCCATTCGCCAACGCTTTCAGCGTTACGATTCTCTGGCACATAGGTTCCCAGGGTTGCAGCAACCCTGGGCTGGAATTGGCCAACGCTTTCAGCGTAAATCGTAATATCTTGGGTCGTTCACACAGTCTCGACCCGCGAGGTGGTGCTGACCCCAAAGTACCGACCAAGAGTAACAATCGAAATAACGCACCCGCTAATTGAGGCCTACGAATTCAGCGGGCTACGGCTTCACCGGCGTCTGCTCTTTTGGTGTTGCCGAAGTGGGAGTCGCTGGTTTGGGCTTGGGTGGCGGCAGGGGCGCGGCGTATATCTTTATCAGGATCATTGAGAAATCTTTCCCGGTGCGCTGGTGCGGAGTCCCGCGCGGCACAACAATCAGATCGCCTTTGGTGATTTGAAATGTTTGGCCACCATTGATGCGTGGGCTGCGCCACTCTCCAGGCTCGATCTCACGTGGTGCATCCATTCTTCCGCCAAGCGTAAGCGTGGCTGTTCCTGCCAACACATAGTAGACATCGTCGGAGGCGTCATGAAGTTCGGCCGCAGCGGTTGGTCGGTTCATGTCATGCTGCACAGCCACACGCAATTGCATTCCTTCGCCGCCGATCAAGTCCTCCGCCTTATTTTCCGACTGGAGTTTGCGCTCCAGATCGGAGAGCGACTGGGCTGGCATAACAACGAAAGGCCGCGTCGGCTTACTCGGAGCGCGTTCAACCGACTGTGCCGAGAAACTTATTGCCAAAGCAATGGTTGCTGAAACTATCCCGGCAATGTACTTCATCTTTGTGAACATGTTGATTCATCCTCTCGTCGTCTGTTCTCGAAAGAGCCGCCCTGGAAAAGGTCATTCGCTCAGTTCTTTCCCGCCGCCTGCCGTATCAACCACCTCGCAAGGTCCTGAGATGCTTTGAAGTTCTCAAATTCCGCCGGCAGCTTTCTTCCGTCCACATATTCGTTGTATAGCCAAGGATCGCCGACGGCA
>WNGE01006767.1_pt1 | contig 22757 bp, 25 predicted proteins | sample 5400651 | NCBI WGS metagenome assembly WNGE01 (sample SAMN13153370, study PRJNA577476) | soil metagenome | isolation source: 60 cm soil or saprolite under grassland replicate 2 | place: USA:California | collected 2016-06-15
ACTACGCCACGCCGCTGAACACGTCGATGCAGTCAAGAAAGTGACTGACATCCGGGCGCGATGGCTCGGTCATCGTTTGCATGCCGAATTGAATGTGGCGGTCGCTTCTGACCTGTCGGTCGCCGAAGCCCACGCTATCGCGAAAGAAGTGCAGCATCAGCTGGTGCATCATCTCAACTATTTGTCGTCGGTAGTGGTGCACGTCGATCCGATCGAAGAAGCCGGCGAAGAATTTCATCAGATCACGCCACAAAGCCACGATGGCTTGCCGATGCATTCTCATTAATGCAGCCAGGGTCAACGCCCAACAAGAGCGACCTTTACGTCTTGTACAAGTAGATCGGCGTTTGTTATATTAATCGCGCTGTCGGTGCTATATGCCTGGTTCGAGCGCGAACAAAAATCGGTCGCAACACCGGCGGAAGAAATCGAATAAACCGAACCCGCGTTCTCGCCGCGCTAGTGTCGAAGGAGGAACAAGCCGACGATCGCGAATGCGACACCGAGAAGCCGTTGCCACGAAGGCGGTTCGTGAAAAAACAAAATGCCAGCGATCGCCATGATCGCGGCGCCGCCGGCCAGAATTGCGGGGACAGAAGAGAGCGGCCCGCCTTTCTGAAAAAGCAGGAAGAATGCGATCGTTCCCGCGCCGACGCATATCCCGGTGAGAACGGAATAGAAAATTCCCTGCGCGCTGGATTGTTGATTCCACCGGCTCGCCAGCCAAAGAAACGCGAGGTAAACTAAGATCGACAATGCGGCCGTCGCTTCGACAACAAAACCGCCCAAGCCTTCGCCGATGTGGTCCGCCGCGAGCCTGGTAAAGATTTGGTGAGCGCCGTAAAGCACGGCGGCAAGAACCGCATACCAGAACCAAGCTGCCACGAAACGGAAGGTTAAAACATGAAATGGATCACCCGCGAGAAAATTAAAGTGGATCGTGTGGCCTGCCCGTGGCTTATCAAAAAATTCATCGACCAAGACGCCGAGTTTGTGTTTCTGCCACACGACACCGACTGGACAAAGATCAATGACGGAATCGTATTCGACGTGCCCAATTGCGAGCTCGGGCATCACGGCGAAGATGTTTCGTTCAATTCGATCTTGAAAAAATACAAGCTCACCGATCCAGCGCTCGCTCTGCTGGGCGAGATTGTGCGCGCGGCTGATTCGCGTCCCGCCAATCCGCATCCAGCCGGAGAAGGTCTACGTTGGATTGCCAGCGGCTTCGGCGCCCTCGGATTGATCGACCACGAAATTCTCGAACGCGAATTTATTGTTTATGATGCGCTGTACGCAGAATGCGAACGCCAAACCGAAAGCTGAGGCCTTTACCCGCCGTTGGCGGCATTTTCGTTTTCTTTCGTACACACCTTCGCGGAGGGTTAGCAGGTGCACCCCGAGCACGATTTGAAATAAATCAATTTTCACGGCCCAGTCCGCTTATTTCTTTGTCGATGAAAAAGCTGTGCCTGGTTTTCGGGATCTGTTGGGCGGTCTCTTTTGGTTGTTTTGGTAAGGATGCTTATCGATTTTTAAATGAGATTCCGATCGGCGGCGAAGGCGGCTGGGATATTTTGACGATAGATTCGGCTGCGAGCCGTCTCTACCTTTCGCACGCGACGAAGGTCGTCGTTGTCGATCTGATTACAGATACCGTCGCGGGCGAAATTGCCGACACGCCTGGCGTCCACGGATTCGTGGCCGTACCCGAAGTGCAACGCGGTTTCTCATCGAATGGCAAAGAATCGAAATCGAGCGTTGCTGATCTAACAACGTTGAAAACGATTTCGAAAATTGATACCGGCCCAAATCCAGACGCAATCGTTTACGAGCCACGTCACCGTGAGGTTTACGTTTTTAATCATACCGGAAATTCCGCAACCGTGATTGATGCGAAATCCGCGACGGTGACTGCCACGATTCCGCTCGGGGGCAGTCCGGAATTCGCAGCGGTCGACGAGAAAGCCGGACGCATTTACTGCAACATCGAAGACAGAAGCGAAGTTGCGGTGATTGATTCGACCAAACACCAAGTGGTCGCGCGTTGGCCGATTGCGCCCGGAGAAGAGCCAAGCGGCATTGCATTGGATGCTGCGCATCACCGGCTATTCGCGACCTGTCACAACAAAATGATGGTGATGCTCGACACCCAGACCGGCAAAGTTGTTGCTAACGTGCCAATCGGCGCCGGTGTCGACGGGTGCGCGTTCGATGACGCGAGCCAACTCGCTTTCGCGTCATGCGGAGATGGAACAACGACAATCGCGAAAGAAGAGACGCCGCAGAAACTGACTGTCGTTCAAACATTAAAAACTGAGCGGGGCGCACGCACGATGGCGCTCGATCCGAAAACGCATCGAATTTATTTGCCGACTGCTCAGTTTCAGCCGGCGCCTAGTCCATCGCCCGGAGCTTCGCCAGCGCGACCAACTATTGTCCCAAACACATTGAAGCTTCTCGTTTACGGCCCTGGAAAATAAGAGCGTGTATAGCCTGACAAGACGTGTACTTGCGGTGCTGTTGATCTGTCTACCGCGCATCGTGATGGCCCAGGGCGGACCGCCCATGATCACTGATGATCCGGGTACGCCGGGGAATGGACACTGGGAAAATAATTTCGCTATCGCTTTCGAGCATCGGCCCAATGAGTGGTCGATCGATGCGCCTGCGATCGACCTGAATTACGGCTGGGGCGATCACATCCAGCTAACGCTGCAAACGTCTCTGGCGATTCTAAAGCGCAGCGATCATGGCGCGGTTGCTGGAATCGGCGGCACCGAAGCGGCGATGAAGTGGCGTTTCCTCGACGAGGAACGCAGCGGCTTCGATATGTCGATGTTCCCACGTATCATTTTCAACGTCGCACAGTCGTCCGTGCGTCGCGGATTGTCCGAAGCTGGAACGCGATTTCAGATTCCATTTCAGCTGGCGAAGAAATTCGGACCGCTTGGCCTCGATTTCGAATTTGGTCCACTCGCCAGCACCGTCGGCCGCAGCGAATTTCTCTACGGAGTTCTCGGTGGGGTGGAAGTCTCCAAGAAAACTTCAATCATGGCAGAAGTGCACGCGACCTCGCGCATGAACTTCGATCGACAAACGGTCACGCTGAACGTCGGCTGGCGCCACAAGATCAGCGAGCATTGCATCTGGATCGCCTCCTTAGGCCATGAATTGCGCAGCCCCGCGGATGAGCAGCTCGCCTTGGTCGGTTATTGCGGCGTGCAGCTTGTTTACTGAGCTCGCGCAGTTTCAATGTGCTTTTGAGGCCGGCTTTTGCGGGAAAATCAGGATCAACACGACGATCACCAGCAGGAGCGCCAGGGATGCGGTATAACGGCTGAGAGCGAGCCCTCCTTGTTCGAAAGGCTTATCGAAAAAATCACCGACGACGGCTCCGAGCGGGCGAGTCAAGATGAAGGCTGCCCAAAACAAAATCACGCGCGAGATGCTCGTGAAGTAGTAGAGAAGGGCGGTCACTAGAAGTAAACCGCCGAAAACCGCGGCAGCCCCGACATAACCCATATCATGGGTCTCCGCGACCCAGTCGCCGAGGGCCGTGCCCAGCGTCTGTGAGAACATGATTGTGACCCAGTAAAAGACCTCCACCTTCGGCGTATTCACGGTTTCGATCGAAATGCTTCCGGTTGACCAACGCCAGATCAGAAGCGACGCAATCACTAGGATCAGCAATATCGTCGAACCACCGGTGTAGCCGATGCCGAGCGATCTGGTGCAATAATCGGCTAGCGTGGTACCGACGGTGGTCGTTGCGGCGATTGTCAGCCAGTAGAGGAACGGGTGAAATTTTTTTGCTTTGATCTGCACGAGCACCGCGGCAGCAAAAATAACGCCGAATATTGCCGTTCCGATCAGATAACCGTTCCACTTGGGCTCGGCGGTGGTTTCGCCCAGCCACGACATAGTGACGGCGTCGCCGCCGGTCTCGCCCAGCGTAGTCGCCAGGATCTTAACGATCCAGAATACAAACGTTACCTGTGGTACCTTGGCAACGAGCTCGGATGTCTCTTCGTTCATCTTGTTCAAAACAGCCGGATTATCTGAAAATCGATTGTCCATGATTGAAGTATTGCAGGTGCTTACGAAAAGACGGAACGGATGTCTATTTGCGCAGCAAAAACAAGCCGATGATGGCGAACGCAACGCCGATGATCCTTTGCCACGACGGTGCTTCGCGGAAAAACAAGATGCCCGCGATCGCCATGATGGCCGCGCCGCCTGCTAAAATGGCCGGAACAGCCGACAGCGGACCGCCGCGCTGGAAAAGAAGAAAGAATGCAATTGTACCTGCTCCGACGCAGACTCCTGTGAGAAGTGAATAATTAAATCCAGCCGCGCTAAATCTTTGATTCCATCGTCCGCCAAACCAAAGAATTGCCAGATAAAGCAAAATCGACAATGCAGCACTGGCTTCGACAACAAAACCGCCGAGCCCTTCTCCAATGCGCTCGGCGGCAAGCCGGGTAAAGATTTGATGCGCGCCGTAAAGTACGGCAGCTACCACCGCATACCAGAACCAAGCGGCCATGCACAAAAGCTAGCTTATGAAATGGATCACCCGCGAGAAAATTAAAGTGGATCGAGTTGCCTGCCCATGGCTCATCAAAAAATTCGTCGACGGGGACGCGGAGTTTGTCTTCCTGTCACACGATACTAACTGGACAAAGATCGATGACGGAATCGCGTTCGACGTGCCGAATTGCGAGCTTGGGCATCATGGCGAAGATGTTTCCTTCAATTCGATCTTGAAAAAATATAAACTCACCGATCCAGCGTTGGTTTTACTAGGCGAGATTGTGCGCGCGGCTGATTCGCGTCCCGCCGATCCGCATCCAGGAGGAGAAGGCCTGCGCTGGATTGCCAGCGGTTTCGGCGCCCTCGGACTAAGCGACCACGAAATCCTTGAACGCGAATTTATTGTTTACGACGCACTTTATTTAGAATGCAAACGCCGGGTCAGCCGCGGTTGAGTCGCCGAAGCAGGCTGGCTGATTTCTTCGGGCTCAAACGCAATCTCGTCATTCTGCTCATAGCGATCTTCGTCATCGGCGCAGGCGAAGAACTTTGGATGCGTTTTGTGCCGAAGTACCTGCAAGCGGTCGGTGCGACCGTCTTTGTTATCGGCCTTTACGACGCGCTGCGCACTTTGATCGGTGCGATCTACGCCTATCCCGGCGGAGTAGTTGCGGACCACTGGGGACATCGCCGGGCCTTCATCATTTTCAATTTGGTCTCAATTATCGGTTACGCGCTCGTCCTGGTTGTTCCGCATTGGGCCGCCGTGATCGCTGGAATGTTTTTCTTTCTTTCATGGAGTTGTTTTTCCTTGCCCGCGACGTTTTCGCTCGTCGGAGCTGCGCTCGAAGCAAATCGCCACTCCATGGGTGTAGGCGTTCAATCGGTTATCAAGCGGTTGCCGATCATGGTTGCCCCAATTTTCGGCGGAATACTGATCGATCGATTTGGAATCATCCCCGGCGTGCGCATCGCGCTAATCATCTCGATCCTGCTCTCCGCGCTGACAATTCTAGTGCAACGACAGTTGCGCGAAGAATCCAATGACCTGGCGCGAGTCGCCGCGGCGACCGCCCCGCAGCCGAAGCATTGGAATTTTTGGCGAAGCTTGCGTGAGTTCAATTCACCGATGAGGCGTTTGCTCTTAAGTGACATTTTGATCCGTTTTTGCGAACGAGTTCCCTATGCGTGGGTGGTAATTTTTGCGATGGATTATATCGGCGTCAGCGCGCGACAGGTGGGCATCCTAATCGCGATAGAAATGCTCGCTGCCACGATATGCATCATTCCCGCTTCGCATTACGCGGATCGACATGGCCGCGAGCCGTTCGTCGTCGTGACCTTCATCATGTTCACGCTTTTCCCAATCAGTTTGCTGATGTCGCGAAGTTTTTCGGCGCTCATGGTCGCATTCGTAATTCGCGGCTTGAAGGAATTCGGAGATCCGTCGCGCAAAGCGCTCATCATCGGATATAGCGACTCTGACCGCCGCGGCGAAGTGATCGGCGCGTACTATCTTGTTCGCGATTTTGAATTTTCTCGGAGCAGCGGCCCTTGGGCTGGCTGGAACGATTTTCTATGTGAAAACGATTCGACACAGCCGACAAGCAGCCTTGATCGATCTCAAAAAGCAGTTGGAGATACGTCGAGATCGCTGGAAATAGCAAGATGTCCGTTTTGCTATTCCGCATCGCAGCTGGGCTTTGTTTCCTGGCGGTGGTGCTGGGAGCGTTTGGGGCTCATGGCCTGCGATCGACACTAGAAACGCGTGGCATGTTGGATGTGTGGAACAAGGCCGTGCTCTATCATTTCATTCACGCGATCGTGCTGCTCGTTCTCGCGCTTCACGGAAGCGTTAATCGCGGTGCGTGGTGGCTGCTCTTTGGCGGGATCTTCCTTTTTAGCGGGAGTCTATACTTGATGGCGCTGACAAATCTGCGCTGGCTTGGGTTTGTTACCCCCTTTGGTGGTCTTTGTTTCCTTGCGGGATGGGCATGGTTGATTGTCGCGCCAACGAAGTGACAAGTGTGGTGGCAGCCGCCCTGCCCGCAGCAGCTTCGCGCAGCGATGCGGGCGTGGTGTTAGCTGCCTTGTTCGCAGTGGGTTCCGCCTTCGCCAAGCTTCGGCGTGGCAAGCGAACTGCCTTCTGATATATTTCGCACCTGATGTTCAGCGCACTTCCTGAAGCAGAGCGAGACGCGATCACAGTGATCGCCTTTATCGGGACGTTTTTTATCGCCCTGGGCATTGGCCGGTTTTTAAAACGTCGCGCTGGTGTGAGCCTCGGGCTGCTGTTTCGGCTCTTCTGTTTGATACTCGCCTTTTACGCCGCCATTGTGGTTTACGGAGTCCATGCTCCGTGGCGGCATCATGTCGGTGCGGCAGCGATCTTGTTGAGCACGGCGCTCGTTGTTGCGCTGATAAATCGCTACGTTTGGGACTTCTATTTCGAGAAAAAACGGCAGACACCGATTCCGCATTTTCTGCGTGAGGTCGTCGGCGGCATCGTTTTTTTGATCGTACTCCTGTTTGTCCTGAGCTACGGCTACCATGCTGAAACACAACTGAAGGGACTGCTTGCGGGCTCTGGTGTCGTCGCAATCATCGTCGGCTTCGCTGGACAGAATCTCTTTGCTGGGATCATCGGGGGCGTTTCGATTCAAATTAACAAGCCCTACAAGGTCGGGGACTGGTTACAGGTCGGCGAGCGCTTTGCCGAAGTGATGGAGATTAACTGGCGTTCAACACGCTTGCGCACGAACGACAATATTTATCTCGATATCCCCAACAACGAGATGGTGAGCCATGAGATCGTCAATCTCCACTACCCGACGGAAATCCACGCAATGCGGATTCGCGTCGGAGTCGAATACAAAAACCCACCGAATCGGGTAAAGGACGCGCTATTCCGAGCGGCCTCCACTGCAAATGGCGTGCTGGCAGAACCGAAAGTAAAAGTTTTCCTCGTCGATTTTGCCGAGTCTGCCGCGCTGTACGAAATCAAGTACTACATGGGAAATCACTCCAGAATTAACGAGATCAACGACGCCGTTCGCACGAATGTCTGGTACGAACTCAAGCGCCAGGGCATCACCATTCCTTTCCCGATTCGCACGTTGCGCGTTGAGCGCAAAGCAGCGCGACCGGTACAGGAAGACCAGACCGAGGCTTTGTCCATCCTGCGCGAAGAAGCGCTTTTCAGCTGCCTCTCGGATGAACAGCTCAATCAGCTAGTTACTCAAGCGCGCCTGAACTATTTCGGTCGCGGTGAACCGGTGATCCAGGAAGGCGCTGCGGGTGATTCGATGTTCGTGCTATTGCGCGGCGCAGCCAACGTTTCCGTGTCAAAAAATGGTTCGACAATTCAAGTGGCGACTCTGGGCGCGGGCGATTGCTTTGGCGAAATGTCGCTGCTCACCGGCGAGCCGCGTAGCGCAACTGTGCGCGCCGACGGCGATTGTTACGTGATGGAAATCGGCAAACCGGTGATGGCCGATGTGCTGCGCGGCGCACCAGACTGCCTCGTTCAATTGAGCGAGCTGCTTGCCCAGCGAAAAATGGAAACCGAAGGGATCCTGAAAGAAGCTACACGCACCGACGAACATGCATTAAAGCAACGCCAATACAGCGCGACCTTCTTGAATCGGCTGCGAGCATTTTTTCAACTGTGACATTTTGCTTTGGGTCGCTCAATTTGCGTTTGGACGCGGGACGAAATCGGGTTATAGGCTTCGCGGAACGGGGGCAGAATGAGCGACGAGCGAACAAGGGCTTCGTATAATTCGGGCAAGAGGCTGCGTATTCTGGTGGTCGAAGATCACAACGACACACTGCAAGCGTTGTCGCGTCTTCTCAGTCATTTTGGCCACGAAATTTCTCTGGCCGACACCGCTCAAAGTGCGCTGAACACCATTGACTCGAAAGAGTTCGATGTCGTCTTGTGTGATATCGCTCTTCCCGACGGAAACGGCTACGACGTCGTTGCCCAGGCCAAGCGAAAACGGCCTGTCAAAGCAGTAGCGCTGACTGGCTTCAGCACAACAGCTGATATCAAGCGCAGTCAGCAGGCGGGGTTCGACTTCTACCTTACGAAACCGGTGGACTTCCACGAGTTGCGCGCTGTTCTGGGCCAGATCGCGGCCTGACGCCCCGACTGTTTCTGCACCAAGTTCTACCGCACGCTCGAGGGAGAACGTTCATCCGCAACTTGCGGAGATTGGCGGAGTTTCATCTGCGGTGACTGCGGCGATTTGGGCATCTATCTCGTTGGTTTTCTTGCAGCGCAGCGCGACCAGCCGGCTTCTATGCCGCGTTACACAACTGGCAGAAGGAGAATACTTATGAAGACCATCAATAACTTATTGAAGACTATTGTACTCACCTCGGCGGTGTTATTCATTACCGCCAGCCTCTCTCGGGCGAGTGGCTTCGATTGGGAAAACCTCGAATCGGACGTGCACGGCGTTGGCGAAATAGCCGATTCGCACCTAGTAAACCCATGGGGCATGGCCCATTCGGGTTGGGAGACAATATTCGTCGCTGACAATGGAGCTGGAGTCGCAACCGAGTACTTTGAGGATGGCACTCCGGCGCCGAGTTTCGGGAGTCCACGGGTCATCACGATTCCGCCGAGCGCGTCTAACACCGAAGGCGCAAACCCGACCGGTATCGTCTGGAACAGCACGTCTGCGTTTCGCATTACCAACGGCACAAACACGCTTTCCGCTAAGCTCATCTTCGTCAGTGAAGATGGAATGATCTCTGGTTGGAATCCAAATCTCAATAACACGCATGCATTCAGAGCCGTGGATAACGGTGCTACCGGTGCGGTCTACAAAGGCGTGGCAATGGGCGTGGCCAATAACAACAATTTTCTTTATGTGACCAACTTTCACGCCGGCCAGGTTGAGACGTACAACGGAAACTTTGTGCGCCAGACGACAGGATTCCCTTTCACTGATCCGAATATTCCAGGTGGGTACGCGCCGTTCGGGATTCGCAATTTCAACGGCAACGTGGTGGTGACCTACGCAAAACAAGACGCTGCCAGACATGACGATGTCGCCTGTCCCGGCTGTGGTTTCGTAGACGTCTTCAACACGCATGGCCAGCTGCTTCGGCGCCTGGTCTCTGGCGGAAATCTCAATGCGCCGTGGGGACTTGAGATTGCGAATGGACAGCTCTGGGTGGGCAATTTCGGCGATGGCCGCATTAATGTTTATGATCCAGGCAACGGCAGCTTTATCGGCAGACCGAAAGACATTTTCAATATCCCACTCCAGTTTGACGGTCTGTGGGGTCTCTTCCTAGATGATGGCGGAGTCTATTTCACCGCCGGCATTGTCGACGAGGAGCATGGCATCTTCGGCGTGATCTTTTAACATACTGTCGCCTCATCGATCTCATTGCCCGCTGCTCGGGTTGACGGAACCATTTTCCTAAGCGGAACGGGTTTGACGCGGTTCAATTGATACATTACATTGTGTCAATTGAACAAGAGGCCACTATGAAGACCGCGACACTCGAACAGAAGACGCATACTGCGAAAGGAAAGCATCCCACAGACCTGATTCGTCAAATTCAGAAGGGACTGCGTTTCACTGAGCTGGAGACTCTGCAAAGCACGATCGACCTGCCGTTCGAGCAGTTGGCAGCAAAACTTTCGATCTCAAGGTCCACTTTGCAGCGCCGTAAAGCCGCTGGGCGATTGTCGCCCGATGAGTCGGACAAGGTGATGCGCCTTTTGCGACTGCTCGAACATGCTACGAATGTTTTTGGCGACGTCGAAAAGGCGCGGGCCTGGTTGAAGTTTCCGCAGCGCGGTCTTGGCGGCGCCGTCCCGCTCGATTATGCGGAAACGGAAGTTGGCGCGAGAGAAGTGGACAATTTGCTGGGTCGAATCGATTACGGCGTTTATTCCTAAACGCGATGGGCTCGGCATGGCGGATTGTGCGCGCAAGCCGCGCGCAGACGGCATTCACCGGAGAAGGTCCGTGGCGATATGGTGGCCGTTGGAATTCACCGGGCGTGCGTGTGGTCTATGTCAGCGAACATCAATCCACGGCTGCGCTGGAGGTCTTCGCGAGCCGGGTGCCCTTCATTCTTGATGAGGAATACAAGGCGTTTCACTTGGAATGGCCGGATCGTCTCACTGAGATTTTTCCAATGACAAAGCTGCCTGCAGACTGGAGACGGTCCCCGCCCCCATCGGAGGCAATGGAGATCGGCAACCGTTGGGTACGCGAACAGCGGTCCGCCATCCTGGCGTTGCCGAGCGCTCTTAGCCCTGCTGATACAAATTTTCTCCTCAATCCTGAGCATACAGGTTTCAAGCAAATCCGGATCGCGTCGCCGATTGATTATGACTTCGATCCGCGCCTGCTGAATCGCTGACAATATTGTGGAACACCTGTAGCCGGGGGCGGTGACCCAGGCTGGGTAGGCGTACGGTTGGATCGAACAACTCAGCCAGTCGGCGGGCCTTGAAAATAAAACAAAACGAAACGACTCGCGTCGAAGAGCCCGTGTCCAATGATCACCGGCCAAAGATTGCGGCCTGACGCGAGAACCAGCAGCCCCATCAAAATGCCCAGGGTGCCGGTGATCGCGATCCCGAGAGGATTCTGATAAGCATGCGCTGCCCCGAAAAGCGCGCCTTGCACAACACATGCGACGATCCACGCGACGCGGCTTGCCCCGAACAACATGGCTAGGCCCTGCATAAGGAATCCGCGAAACATGAATTCCTCGTAAAAGCCCGCCCCAATTAATGCATAGAAAACGCCGAAAAGCGTAAGCTCGAGATTTCCCTGCACATCCTTGAATTTGCTCAGATCACGGCGAAACCCCGCCTTTTCTAAAAAATAAATCACGATGAAAACAATCGCAGCGAATCCAATGCCAATCATGAACGTACGCATCCAACTCGCCGGTTGCTTCAACCCGATGTCGGCCAATCTCTCGCCACGCAACCGGATCAATCCCCAGGCCACTCCGACCAGTAGCATTTTGCCAATAGCGTCGAACACAAATCCGCTCTCCCAATTAATCGGCGCAGGAATGAGAGCACCGAGAGCAGCGTCGAGAAGAAACGTCACCGCCACAAGCACGATGATGTCGACCAAATAACGAAACCGCCGTGGTCTGCGACTTCCTTCTGTAGCCTCCACTTGGCTTTTCGTCATCGATAAGAGCTAAATCAGTTCGCCGGGTGGCCGGAAGAAAAATCAAAAGTCTTTCGCAAACAAAGACGCGCACACGCAACGGCAGATACGAAAAAGTCCTAGTGAAACGATCGCTTCGCGCAGTCGTGGTTTGGTTATGCATCGGCACGCTCATGACCGGGACTAATGTAGCGAAAGCGGGTCCCTTCCGGGATTTTTTTAGGGCGATACGTGGCGCAATTGCCCACCGAGATGAGAAACCGCGACCGCACCGGAGCAGTCGGAGCAGTCATAAGCATAATGAGACCCCACCAAGCGATGCTTCAAATGGTCACGCTTCGAGCAGCCCGGTCCCTGCACCTCAGGGTCAGCAGGATGTCCGGTGGGCGAAGGCAGCCTCGGGCGCGAACCCGCAAAAAACCGACCTGCCGTATGGAACTCCGGTGGCCGGTAAACCAGGCTTGGTTACCAGTCCGTTCGCGTCAGATAGCAGGTACGTCGATGTCACCGGTTTTCCGCCAGGAACCGCAGTAGAAGATCCTTACACCGGCAAAATTTTCCTTACGCCGTAGGACTCAGTAGCTAACTCCGGTCGCGTGAACGGCAGCACATCGGAAATCAGATCCACGCCGCGGATTACCATATCCTTTGGCTTTGGGTAGACTTGGCGCGAATCCTGAGTACAAGGGGACGATGCATATCCAATCCCGGTTCATTTTAACGATCGCGTCGCTTGCGTTAGCGCTTGCAAGCGGGTTCCCAAACGAGGTCAGCGCGGACGAGCTAAAACAAGCCAGGGTGACTCAAGTCATCCAAGACGTTCGAGTGCTTCCATCGAACGCGTCACCGCGCCGCGCTGCCGTGAACGAGGATGTTCGCCAAGGCACGGCGGTGCAGACCGGTGTCCAGTCCCGGAGTGAGCTGACTTTCAAGGATCAAACGATCACACGCCTGGGCGAGAAGACTGTCTTTAACGTGGGCGAAGGGTCCCGAACCATTGATCTTGGCAGCGGCCAATTTTTGCTGTATGCGCCGAAAAAAGCGGGCGGTGCAAAAGTCAAGATGGGACCCGTCACGGCAGCGATCACCGGTTAAATCAATTTCCTGTAACTCGGTTTTTCCGTGATTCCAAATGCGTTCATCGCGTTTAGAGGCACGTGAACTATTGGGAAATAATCGCCGACAATCTCAAGAAAGCGGGTGGAGTTTGGGGATCGCAGACGCGCATCGCGACGACGGAAAGCGCTTGCGGGCGATTGCCTTGACAGGTTGGCCAGATTTTTGCGACCCTCGACGGGGCGCTAACACGATGAAAATGCATGTGCTGCTCGGTTTAGTGCTAGCCGGACTGCTTTGTAGTTGCGCTGCCAGTAGTCCGCATTCGGGCACAACGACAGGGACCCAACAAACAGTCTACACTCAAGCCCCGCTAACGCCCCAAGTCGGCCCCAATCGACGCTAGCGCAGGCTGGGTAGCGCGCGTTTTGTTCTAGATAGCTTCCGCGCGCGTTTGAGCGGATCTAGTGCGGACCGGAACGGCACCTTGCCCATCTCCATTCAATCCGTTTATTCTTTCGAGATCCTTGTCCCCGTAGTTCAACGGATAGAACGGAGGTTTCCTAAACCTTAGATGTGGGTTCGATTCCCGCCGGGGACGTTTTCAGATGTTGGAAACGCCCAGACCGAAGCCTAAAGTCAGAACAGCAATAGGCCGCGCTGGTGCCGATTGCAACCGCCGCAGATCGTTTTCAAAAGTCTGAACTTCTTGGGATTTTCATGCTTGACCGTTCGCTTGCTTTGCGAGTAAAAATCCGACCATGGGCTGCCTCGGGTGAGGATAGCCCAGTGGTTTAGAAGTTGTTTCATATAGTAGGGAGCGCGGGCGGATGACGAACACCCGCGCTCTTTTTTTAAGCAACACGGCTGAGGAATGCGTTGAACTTCCCTAGATCGCCTCGACCTATCTGGTCGGGATGAACGAATCAGGAAATCAAAAAGGCAACCTAAGTTACCTGGCAGGCACCAAGAAACGGTCCGATTCTTTGAGTTGTTTCCAATAAGAGGGAGCGCGGGCGGTCGGACGACAATGACGCTCTTGAGGGAGCGTGGGCGGTCGGATGACAAAGACGTTCGCGCTCTTTTTTTAACAACGCGGCTGGAGGAACGCGCTAGAGATAACGCTGCGCCTGCGCGTCCAGTTTCTCAAATTCAGTGTCCGTCATGCTGGGCTTCTGTGGGACCTTTCAGGCGGGGAGGGCCACCATCGCCATCGCCCTGCGCTGGCAGCGGCAATGACGGCACAACCGTCGCCGGCTCTTCATGCCTTTTAAGCCAATTATCTTTCGCACTTGCCCCCGGCGGCCTGTAGTCAGGAGAATCAGGATCTTCATGCGCGTAGCGCAAGACTAATCGAATTTTCTTTGGCGGTTCGAGCGCGTCCAGTTCAAGTCGATCCGCGGGCTTGCCGACCCAGTACTCGAGAAAACTCCGTTGCAGAATCGGATTTTTGGACTTTATCCAGGAGCGCAACAACAGCTCGCCCCTCGAAATCATTTCGCCGTTAGGCCCGGGGACCAGCTCGGACGCGATCATATCTGCCGTGCGCCGCAACTCCTCGAAAGTTTTCGGCCTACCCGATCTATTGATGCGTTCGTCGCCTGGGGAAAAAGGCCGTCCTACGGTTTTGTGTTTTTGATTATCATTAGTCATCATTTTCATTTTTCCTTTCGAGTTGTTTTCTCAATATCTCTGTGCCGGAGATGCGCGACCACCTGTGACGGTAGCTATAGGCTGAGAGCGTTCCTCGTGAGACTCCTGTCGCCTCGCTTATTGCGCCGAGGGAGCGACCGAAAACAAAGGCACGTTTGAGCTTTGCCCATTCTTCTTTATTCAATCGTCGCATGCCATCTTCGCCCAGAGGTTGCCGTCCGTGATTACCCGTCTCAAAGCGACGAAACATAATTGAAAACTTCCCCGACTCCAAGTTTGACGAAGCAATGCGCCGCTCTTTGCGCCAGCATTTTGTCGTTGCCGTGTGGAGAGCAATAAGACAGAATTCACGCATGAACCCCAGAAACACGATCATTGCAATCTTGGCGGCGCTATCTGCATCGCTCGCGCTGGCGCAAAACTTCCAAACCATTAACGGGAAACAATACAAGAATGCCAGCGTGATTCGCGTCGAACCCGACGGAATCACGATCAAGTTCTCCGGCGGAATCTCAAAGATTCCGTGCGAGGAAATAACCAAAGCAGATCAACAACGGTTTAACTGTTGTGATCCACAAAAAGCGGTTGCATACGCCGCTGAGCTGGCGGCGGCCATTCAGCGGACAAATCAAGAGATTCAAGAATCTAATAAGCGGGCTGAAGTGGAAAAGCAGAAGGTCGAAGCAGAAAAGCGGAAGGCACTTGAAGTTTCGCGGCCAGCGCAGCCCGCGGAAGGAGTTTCTCGGCAAAACACCGCAAACGGGCCACACATCGTCGGCGTGGGCGGCGTCGATGGGTTGACAGTCGAAATGAGAGACAAACATCTTCAGTTACATGCCGCAGCTATGGAAGAAGCGCAGACGCCGCAAGAGAAGGCAGCCCGGTACGCGGCAAACTTGAAAACATACGATGGAGCGAAACAGGTAGCAGCCCGGCGCGGCCTAGACTCAAACAACATCGTGCCGCCGCGATACGGTCAACTTTATTACGATCCGTTTGCAAATGTTGACAGATAGAGCAAGCGACGGTCAGCCGTAGATGTACCCGGTGATGCCGCAAGGCATCGAATGAAGAACTGGGAAATAATCGCCGACAATCTCAAGCAAATCCGGTTGGAGTTGGGGCTGCGTCTCAGCCATTGATTGCGAACGATGTCGAGAGGCCCTATTCCGCCAACCAGCTTCGCGCCTGCTCGAAGTCGTTAGGCGGAAAAAACTTGACTGGTGCGCGGCGGACCCATGCTCCGGCAAAAGAGAGCGCAGGAGTTTCCCAACGGGGCTCGGCGACGATGGCGATCTTGGAAATCTTGTCGGCATCCGAGAAGATAAAATCGAGATCATTCCAATCCGCGCCGGGCTCCCAGCCTTCGAAGCCTTCAAGAATTACAAGCAAGCGAGGTTTCGATCCGATGTCGATATTACGGGCGAGTGCGCTTTGCTCTGCGCCAAATTCGGATCGTTTCAAAATGCCGCTGATGCGTAGCACAAAAATGTCGTCAGCCTGGTATTGGATTTGAGCTGGCATGGTCGCGTCTTTATCTACTTGCTTTTATTTTTTCAAAAAACCACCGCTGCTCATCGGATCACCCATTTGGGAAAGAAAATACGATAGTGGAAATCCGCCCGACTTCCACGCCCGGTCAAGTGCGTATTCGCCTTTCAGAAATAGGTCGTACTCCTTTGAGTTCTTAGTGGCAAAGCGTTGAGCTTTTCGATTTGAGTCACAGCGCGATGTGACCGGCTGTAAAAGTTTGCGTAGTTGATTGCGTTGCTGACCGCATTCGGCCCGTCGTACCACAAGCGACCGCCAGCATCAGTCCTCAACGTGCAAGCTGGAGCCTTTCTGATCTGATTCAAAGCCTATGTGCACTAATGCTGAGCGAAGCGCTTGAAGAAGCTATCTGGCTTCCACTCAGGAGTCTTCTCGCCATTAGCAGTAAAGGCGAGTAGGTCCCAAACAAGCCCCTCGAACTTACCGGCTGTTTCCAAGTTGACAGGCTGCTGCGTGTCGTCTGACGGCGCGTGATAACGATTGTGCAACCACTCATCAATCGCTTTCTGCTGTGGTGTATCAAGCTTACAGCCGACAGCCATCGCCACCGCTGGCACACCCTTGCGGATAAAGCTGTATTGGTCGCTGCGGATGAAACTATTCCGCTGGGGCTTGGGATCGTCCTGAGCTTCGATGCCGTGCTGTTTCGCCACTTTAGCGGCCCATTCACCTAGATCAGATTCGCTAATGCCGTAGACCGTCACTACTTGTAGCGGGATGATCGGAAGGAACATGTCCGTGTTTATGTTGGCTACGATCGAACTAGCCGGCACAGTGGGGTATTCCGCGAAGTAGCGTGAGCCGAGAAGTCCTTTCTCTTCGCCGGTTATCCACAAAAGGATGACAGAACGCTTAAACGTTGGACGATTCTCTTTGAAGAAGCGTGCAAAATCAAGGAGCATGGCTGACCCGGAGCCATTGTCCATCGCACCATTGTAAATCCTATCGCCATTGATTGGTTCGCCAATACCGAGATGATCGATATGGGCGCTCACGACGATACAATCTTGCTTTAGTTTTGGATCGTTGCCGTCAAGCTTCGCCACGATGTTAGATGATTCCAAGTGCTGCACATCCATCTTGACGCGAGCGCGAATTTCAACTTTGAGTGGAAAACGTGGAAGAGGTTTGCGGGCTTTCGCGAAGTCCGATATTTCTTGGAACGTATGGCCAGACCCGGCGAATAACTTGTCCGCGCTAGCAGGATTGAACGCGACACCTAACTTTATTCCAGCAGTGTCGTCGAGAGTTTCGTCTGCTGGCGCCATTCCGACCTGGGTTCTGAGCACCTTGAGCCGCTCCCATGGGATATCCATGCTGTGGGGATTGGGGATTGCAATTATCCCGATTGCGCCTGCTTTCTTCAAAGCCGCCCACCGCTGCCTGATATCATTGTAATGCGCGGAAAGCGGCCCGGGAATTTCTGAAGGAGAACCACCAAGGAGCAATACGGCGACCTTCCCCTTAAGATCCGCGCCTTGCAGATCGCTGTATCCCTTTTCCGGAATATCAAGTCCCCAACCAACAAATACTAGCTGCGCATCTACCTTTGGCGCTTGAGAGAACCGATTACTGAAGTACGCATCCGTCTCGAAAGACAACGGCTCCGACTTACCATCATGGAAAAGTGCTAGGCTAGAATCGTTTTCCAAGGTCCGGCGGGCGATGAGCTTTACCGGTTGGTAATAGCCATTCGTGCCAGCAGGCTGTAACCCGTCGGCCTTAAGTTGGTCGACTATAAAAGCTTCGGCCCGCTTCAAGCCTTCGCTCCCGGTGTTACGACCTTCCATGTTGTCATCAGCAAGAACCTTCACGTAGTTCCACCATGACTGGCCATCGAATTTCGTTGTGCCTGGTTGGCTATTAGATTGTGCGAATGCTGAACACGCGATCAAAAGAAAGAAAGCCGAGAGCAGAGAGCGTGCAGATCCTTGCCGGACGACAAGGAAATCACGTTTGCTAAGCGAGTGGCCAATTGATTTTCTTTCGAACAAAGCTGCAGGTTGTTTTGTTGTCATTTTTTGTTCAGATTGGATTGTTGGCTGCGATCCAGTCCGGCGCGAAACCGAGAAGTGCCCTTCCAGCAAGACATCTTCCAACAAGCTATTCGCTTCGGCAGACGCAGCTGATGTGATCAGGTGCACCTGATACGAGCGCCGCGAAGATTTGTCGAGCTAAAATGATAAGTGACCGGCTGCGAAACTTTGCGTAATCGACTGCATTGCTGGCTGCGTTTGGCTCGCCATACCACAGCCGACCGAATGGCAGAGCTTCAGAGATTAGATCGACGCCACGTTTACCTTTGTGGGCGGGGGCTTCATAAGCGTCCAGCTGTTGCGGCGTAGAAAACTCGCATTTCCACCGCAAGCGCCATTCCAGCTGCCCTGCGGTCGTCCGGCCAATCAAAACGCATTAATGCGCCACTATGTCGAGCAAGTGGTTCAACTGAACCTCCAGGCGTTGAAACTTAGTAGTGACGTCTACGAGATCGTGCTTCAAATCCAGGTACGCCGCCAGTTCCCCGGGGTTATGCAACTCCGCTGGATTCGGAAGCGCCAGAAATTCGCCCTGCAGATCGGCTTCACCGCGTTGCACAGCCGGCAGAATGACATTTTGGATTTCGGCGTATCAAGTACCTGGTTCGCAACAGGCGCAAGACTTTGGAACTGTGCGGCTCTCTGTGCTGACTCCCGCACCGATTGAACGGCCGGCAGCAGAAGGCCAATCAGTATGGCGATAATGGCGATCACCACGAGGAGTTCGATCAGCGTGAATCCGGACCGGCGAATATGCCTACGGGGAAGCATATTGGGTGCCGTCGGTAAGAGTGCCCCGAATCCGGCCGTGAGACTAACGAATATTTTCTGAAGTGCTTTTGTTTTCATAACTATTACCTTTCGTCTTTTCTACTGCTTCAACTAAATAAAACCCGATTAGTGGCTGCCTGTAGCGCCCGTGCCGCCAGGGCCGCCTGTGATGGGTTTGGAATTGCGCGGGATACTGCCACCACCTTTGACGTCTTTTCTTGGCTGCAAGTCACGAACTTCGATGTGTCCCTTCTTCATTCGGCGCCAGACCGACTGGATCACATAGGCGCTGACATCTTTGTTTTGTGCATCCATGGCCAATATTTCGTAGCCACCGTCCCGGTTTAGGATAACCAACTGACTCGATAATCGCAAACATTTTTAGCGCGCTACCACTCTTTGAACTCGCCCGCGTGTTCGTGCGTCTCGATCACGTTGCCCGCGGCATCGTAAACGCGAGTCACGGCATCATGTGATCGGCTGTAGTGCTAGCAAACTTTACGCCCCGCCAGCCGGAAGACTCCGGAGTCCCCGGATTAGTTCGCTAACAACTTCGGATCGAAAGACCCAGCCAAGTTCTGCGGTGAAGTTCGGGTTCTGCTCAGGACCGGTTCCTGCAACGGCCTGTCTGTATCGTCCCGAATAGATCCCCACGAAGCGATTCCGACCTCGCTCTGATACAACGACCATCGCGCCAGACATTCCCCTTCGGGTAGTTGCATCAATTAGCAGCTTCGGCTGCCCGTCAAAATCAAATAGCGGTTCACTAGCAATATTGCCGGTTTTCCAGATCGGGAATGCCCCGTGTTCCAGGGGGAGATGAATCAAACCTTCTGGTAATCCGAGGATGTAGCACGTTTGTCCTACGTACAGCGATAACTCGGAATTGTACCTGGGCATCAAAAAGCTGCGGTCGAGCGGATGACTGACGCGGGTGCCGGGCCGAACTGGAAATACAGTCACGTCGATTCGCGATCCGCTTTGGTGGGTCGCATATAACGGAGCGTGCACATTGGGGTCATTGCCTTCTGCGTAGAGATTCACGGAGAAGTCCACACCACTCCCTTCCACATGAAGTTGGTTAGGGACACCGCCTGTATCGCTGATGGGAGTTTCTACTCCTGGTCGCCTACCGGAGAGATTATGCCATGCTGTGATGAGATAGAGCTGAGAGGAAGAGTCGCGGGCAATTACGCCTGAACCGGTCGCCAAGTGAGTACCTTCATAACCCATCGTAAGAAGCACAGCACTTCGGGTGAATGAATTTGCCTGAGCAACGTCATGACATCCGTTCATCGCTATAAGCGAGATACCTACATTCGAGCTTAATTCCAGTACCACAGCCGACCGAATGGCAGCACATCGGAAATCAGATCGATGCCACGTCTATCTTTGCGCGGTCTGATTTCGTAAACGTGCATAGAATCGATTTCGTTACTAGGTCGCGTCATTGTGCCTTGGCGCATTCGCCCATCTGAACTCGACGCCGCTCCTACCTTGACGGAGTGCACGAGCACTCTCTGCAAGGTCTTTGCCGCCTACCGATGCAGCGAATCGAGTATGTCGGGATCTCCTAAAAGCGTCTCGATAAGTTGTTCTGCCCCAGAAATGCATGCGACCCCTTCGTTGTAGAACGTCGCGTATTTCGTCTTCGGAAAAAGATCGATGAATGAAAAATTGCGTGGACAAGAAACTATGCGGAAAGATGACAGTATTCAGAGTCACTTCGATGATTGGGGGGGCAACTCAGGATCAAATCCTTGGAGTATTTCTATTTGGAAAACATGGTTAACATCGAAGGCGGGTGTTTGCCCGTGATTTTCAATCCGGCAGTCGACACCCACAAAACTTCCCGCCATTCCAAAATTTAGAACCAAGACCGGCGTTACGGATACATAGGCTCGCAATTCGCGCTCGGATGTCTCTGCCCGCCGAACCACAAACCGAAAGTGGCCGCAAATAAGGCGACCGTGAACAATGCCATAACGCCGGTACTAATCGCAACAATCTCCGCGTTGTAATCTTTAACAAACTTGATGATGCGCTCTAGGCGGCCTAGATCGTGTGCTTTTCCAGCGGTAGTCCTATAATGCGGGTTCGATTCTCGCCGGGGATAGAAATCGAACGGAGGAAGACTGTTCCCGCGTAGATTTTTTTACACCTTCTTTAGGCAATGCCAAAAAGGTGTCGTGGCCGCCCAGCGAATGTGTTTGTACGGGTAAATCAAGCCGGCTCTGGAAGAGAAACTTTAAATGCTGGACAAAATACTGTTAGCGGGTTTGAAACGGCCTCTGGATTCGCGAGCGCCTGTCTGACGTGAGTGGCTATTTCCGAGCGATAAGTCTCTAGCTGCGGAACAAGCGAATATATTCCGGATGTGTCGATCGAAATCGTCCTGACTTGATCGACATCGAACGGGATCTTGTCTTGTTTCCTTATGATTTGGACGATGGGAAGTTTGGCAGCGTGTCGTAGGCAGAGCTCGTAAAAAACATTCGGATTCCCAAAGGAAAGATCTACGATCGTTAAGCGTGCTCTGAAAAGGTGTTCTAATATCTGTCCAGTAATCATTCCTGACTCACCGATTTTATCAGCACGAATAACCTTTAATCCAAACTCGCGGAGGGCTGGTTCGACTAGATGATTGAGAAAAAGATCAGAGTGTTGGCGTTCTTCGCTGCCTTCGTCGCCGATGGGAGAAATGTAAAAACAGACGTTCGACCAATCTTCTTGAGGCCGCCCAGATGGTTGACCATCTCGAGAAGGAATGATGGGAGCAGTGGTGCCGGACGTTAACAATTGAGTGCTCGGCTGCAGTTCCTCGACAACTTGCTCTATCGGTAAAACCGTCTCCGAGCCGGCGATTGTCTGAAGCAGGCCAAGAAATTTCGCATTAACAATGAATAGGTCTATGCAATGGCAAGGTTAAATCTTGCTGTCAAGCGGTCACGGGGTGGCGTTTCAGCGCGCACTGCGAGCAGACCCTCCGGGGTGATTTCGAGCCATTCGGCCCGGTAGCTGCCTCTTGTGATCTTATACTTGCCCGAGTTTGTGATTAGCATCTGTGTGCTACTGCTCGTCGGAGACTTATTGATTGATTTGAGAAGCGTGAGTCGTCGCACCTTGCCGTCGGGGGCAATTTTTTGGATTTCTTGCGCTAGGACGAGCGCATCCTCGAATGGCGCCGCAGGATAAGGCCGAAAGGCACGAGCCTTACGTTCGGTAATTTTCTTTTTGACAAGACGACGACGCTGTTTGCCGGTAGAGCCGTTCCGGTGCGTCGCTGGGGGTTTGCTGCTCTTGGGCTGTTGGCCGACAGATGTCGGATCAATGTGGGACATCAGAATAGTATGGACGAAACATGGGATATCGCGACGGGGTTTTTGTGTCACCCGTTGTGTCACCCTGCTGATTGCAAACGGTGCGCCACGCCACCTGCACCGCTATCTGCGCTGCTATAGGCAAAATTCGTTGCATTGTAAGAACATTTGCCCGCGAATCACCCGCCTACGCACGCTACGGCGAGGCAGGCGCTAATTGACGCGAATCAAAGAAGAGGGCTTTTGCGCAAACGATCCGAATCTCGGCGGTTCTTAAACCGCCACGCCCTTGACTTCATATTAGCGTTATTCGCGTCATTCGCGGGCTAAACGTTTTCGATTGCGGCGAAGCCGCGCTGTATAATCCGCGGTTAAGTCTGGCGCGGTGCGCGATTCAGCGCATCAGGGTAATAAGCCGGCTGCGGCTGGGCACTTCGAGTTTGCGATAAACCGCGTGGAGGTGCTTTTTCACCATCGCCACGCTCAAGTGCGCGGCATCGGCGATCTCCTGGTTGCTTCGTCCATCGCAGACAAGTCGCGCAATTTCCTGTTCGCGGCGCGTAAGCCGGACGAGATGCGGCAAACGGGCGCTCGCTGCCGGCCCCGTAGATCGAGCAGCGTGACGGCGCAAATCCTCGCACTCGATCAGAAAATGCGGCCGCGCCACGCCC
>WNGE01002436.1_pt1 | contig 22755 bp, 22 predicted proteins | sample 5400651 | NCBI WGS metagenome assembly WNGE01 (sample SAMN13153370, study PRJNA577476) | soil metagenome | isolation source: 60 cm soil or saprolite under grassland replicate 2 | place: USA:California | collected 2016-06-15
GAGCGCCTCATCGAGGAGCTGACCGGGGCTGGCGCCCGGGATGCCTGGATCACCTCTGTCGTCGGGCGAGGGGGCCGACCGAGCATCCTGATTTCGGCTGTAGCAGCGGTGGAGCAGCGGGATCAGGTGATCCGGTCTCTGCGTGCCGCGGGCGCCGGGGGCGAGGTCAGGATCAGTCCCGTATCGACCGCTCCCCCCGCGGATTAGGCTCGGAAGCGGGGTCCTCCGCGAAGTTCTCGGCCTGCCGGGCCCAGGGGTGCCCGCGATGTGTTCCGGGAATGCTTAGGAGCGAATCGCCCCGCACGGGAGGTGGCGGAATGGACGATCAACGCTTCCAGGAGCTCGTCCACAAGCGGGACACGAGCGGCCTGACCGACCAGGAGGCGGACGAGCTTGGGAAGATGCTCGCCGAGCGCGAGGGTCTCCCGTATGGCAATGCGTCCCGGCAGAACCATCCCCAGGGAGGGCAGGAGGAGAAGCCCTACAGCGAGGCCGAGGTGCAGGAACTCAAGCAGCACCCAGACGTCCAGGAGGGCCCCGAGGAATCCGAGCAGGCAGGGTGACCCCTCGGATCCGAACCGGCTTCACCCCGATAGAGCCGGCCGGCCCCCTCACCCGTACCACCGAGGAGAACATGAGTCGCTCCACCACCGAGCATCGGCTGCTGTCCAACAGATACCGGATCGAGAATTTCCTCGGTCAGGGCGGAATGGCACGGGTCCATCGGGGGACCGACCTCGTGTTGGAACGAACGGTCGCCATCAAGATCCTGGCCGAGCACATGCTTCGTGATCCACACGCGGTGCAGCGGTTCCGGCGGGAGGCCCAGGCCGCGGCCGGACTGAGCCATCCCGGGATCGTGGCCGTGTACGACACGGGCTCGGACGATGACACCCATTACATCGTGATGGAGTACGTCATCGGCCGGACGCTTGCCGACATCCTGGACGAAAGCGGGGCGCTCCTGCCCAAGAGGGCCGTCGAAATCGCCTTGGCCGTCGCCTCCGCCCTCGGCGTCGCCCACGCCAAGGGCGTAGTCCACCGAGACGTCAAGCCGGGCAACATCATGATCACGCCGACCGGCGAGGTGAAGGTAATGGACTTCGGCATCGCCAGGGCCGTCAGCGCGGACACCTTCACCCAGACCGCCTCCGTCCTCGGAACCGCAACCTATTTCGCGCCCGAGCAGGCCCGGGGAGAGCCGGTGGACGCACGCTCCGATCTCTATGCGTTGGGCGTGGTCATGTACGAGACGCTGACCGGCCGGCCGCCGTTCTCCGCGGACTCTCCGGTGGCCGTAGCCTTTCAGCATGTCCGCGAGCAGCCCACTCCTCCATCCCGGCTGAAGCCGGGGATCGGCTCGGCCCTCGAGGCCGTGGTGCTCAAGGCGATGGCCAAGGAGCCTGAGGCCCGATACCAGACGGCGGACGAACTCGGGCAGGACCTGCGGCAAGTTCGGGCCGGAGGAGTCGTTGGGCCCGGCGCGGCGGCCCGTGCCGCGTCCGGGCCGGCCGAGACGACGCAGCCGGTCCCCGTCCAGGGGACGTCGGCCCTTCCACCGGTTGCCCCGACGGCTCGCACCGCGCCACCTCGCCGCCGGCAGGGAACCCGGTGGGCACCCTGGCTGACAGCCCTGGGTGCGCTCCTGGCGATCGCCCTCATCGCAGGCCTGGTCCTGGCCGGACTCTCCCGTAGGCCCACCGGAGGTCTGCAGGCGCCCTCTCCGACCGCTACGGCTCCGAGCACGCGACCCTCGACCTCTCCCAGTCCCCCGAGGCAGAGCTCCTTATCGGTTCAGGGCGCCTTGAACCAGCTTGCGCTGACCCTGGCCGAGGGTGTGGCACATGGTGACCTCTCCAGACACGCAGCCAACGAGATCGGCAGGGGCGTCAATCGAGCTGTGAAGAACTACCACAGCGGCGACGTGGAGGAGGCCCTCCAGGACCTGGACGAACTCCAGCACAAGGTCGAAGAGATGGGATCGAAAGGAGAGATCGGAACCGAACGAGCGACGCGGATCCGTCAGGCGATCTCCGACCTGAAGGCGGCGATGCAGGCAGCACCGCCGACGAGCGAGGGAGGTGAGGATTGATCCCGCCGGAGCTTCAGCCGGGTGGTCTCAGTTGACTCGGTGTTTGATCAGGCCGCACGTCGTGCCTCTCTCGTTCGGTCACTGGTCCCCCTCCCGCTCAGTGGACCCCAATGTGTACACCAACTCCGTCAGTTCCAGACCGTGCGGGTGAGAGGATTTGAACCTCCACGGGCTTACGCCCACACGGACCTGAACCGTGCGCGTCTGCCAGATTCCGCCACACCCGCGTGGTGTGATCGTAGCAGCCGCTCCAAGACGGGAGTGAAGAGGAGTAAGGCCACCAGCCCTGGATATAATCCGGCGAAAGTACCCATCTACCTGCGCAAACGACGTTGGGCATCCTTTCTGAATTCGAGCGTCGCCTGGAAGGTGCTATCGAGGGCTTGTTCACCAGGGCCTTCCGCACCGGCCTGCAACCGGTGGAGCTCGCCACCCGCATCCTCAGGGAGATGGAAGCCAACAAGACCATCGGCGTTCGGGACGTCTGGGTGCCGAACGGGTACGTCTTCTACCTTTCGCAGCCCGATCGGGAGCGTTTCAGCGGCACCGAGAAGCACCTCCGGCGCGAACTGGAGCAGGTTGTCAAAGAAGGAGCGGGCCAGCGCGGATGGGGGCTCGTCGGCCCTCCCGAGGTGCAGCTCCAGACCGATGCCCAGCTCAAACAGGGTGAATTCAGGTGCGAGCCCCTGCTGATCGAGGGCCCCACCACCAGCGGGGCCGCACCTGTTCGGCCTCCCACGGGCGAGGCCCACGAGGCAGAGCGCAAGGATCGCGGTGGCCAGCTCCTTTTGATCGAGAAGGGCAAAGCCGGCAAGGCGTTCCCCCTCTCCAAGGATCGGGTAATCATCGGGAGGCTGGGGGAATCGGACCTCGTGCTGTCCGATCCCGGCGTGAGCAGGCGCCACGCCGAGGTCCGGCGCGAGAACGGCGAGTACGTGATCGCCGACCTCGGCTCCACGAACGGGACTATGGTCAACGAGGCGACGATCGGCGAACGGGTACTCGAGGAAGGGGACCGAATCACGGTCGGGCGAACCGTCCTGGAGTTCCGGAGGCGCTAGCTCGTGCCTCCGTTCGTCCTCACGGTCCTGAAGGTGGTCTTCCTTGCCCTCCTGTATTTCTTCATCTATCGGGCTATCCGCTCGGTCGTCGTCGATCTCCGGCCGCCCGCGCGTGCCCCGGCCCGACGGGAGAAGCCGGCAGGAAGAGCGAAGGGAGGTGGCAAGGCTCCACGCAGCATCGTTGTTCTCGACGAGCGGGGGTCCAAGATGGAGACGGTCCGCCTCGACGGGACGCTCCAAGTTGGGCGAGCAGATGCCTGCCAGGTTCGCCTGTCGGATACCTACGTGTCCTCTTTTCATGCGCGCATCTACAGTCAGGACGGCTCGTGGTACGTGGAGGACCTGGGCTCGACCAACGGTACGTACCTCAATCAGCGAAGGGTCACCGCACCGGCCGAGCTGCGCGCGGGCGATCGGGTTCGCGTCGGAAAGACCACTCTGGAGTTTCGGCGATGACGACACGCGGCGAACCTTTCGCACCAGAGGCCTTGAACCCGTGAGAGTCAAGGCCGCAGTGAGGAGCGACATCGGGCGCATGCGCCAGCGCAACGAGGACGCCTACCTGGTGAAGGACGGCTTGTTCGTGGTGGCGGATGGGATGGGCGGACACCGCGGTGGAGACGTCGCGTCCACTCTGGCCATCCAGACGATCGAGTCGGGCGCATCTGCAAAGGTCACGCTGGAGGAGCTGGTCGGCGAGATCCAGAAGGCCAACCGGGCGGTGCTGGAACGAGGTGAGGCCGACCGAGATCTCCGCGGGATGGGCACCACGATGACCGCCGTGATCGCCGAGGACGCCAAGGTCCATGTGGCCCACGTCGGGGACTCTCGGGCATACCTGTTGCGGGAGGGGGCCCTCCAGCAGCTCACCGAGGACCACACGCTCGTCCAGCGCATGGTCCGCGAGGGACGGCTGACCGAGGACGAGGCCGCCCATCACCCTCAGAGAAGCGTCCTGACCCGGGCGCTCGGCGTGGACGAAGTGATCCCGGTCGACGAGCTGAGCCTGGACATCCACGCCGGCGACCGTCTGCTCCTATGCTCCGACGGGCTCACGAGCATGGTCGATCGTGAGCGCATCCAGAAGATCCTCCAAGACGAGCCCGATCCCCAGGTTGCCTGCGACCAGCTTATCGACGCGGCCAACCGGGCAGGCGGCGACGACAACGTCACGGTGATCGTCCTGGACTTCGAGGATGGCGGAGGCGACTCGACGGCCGCGGTCGCCCCAGCCTCCGAAACGGGCTCCTCGGACCAGGGCCCGCCGGAGATATCCGCCGAAGCCAGATCACCAGGAGCGACGGTCCGGGCGGGGCCTCCCGAGGACGGGAAGTCGGCGACCCGCTCGGTTCCAGTGGTGAAGGAGCCGAGGCAGCCCGAGGCTCGGCCGCGACGTCTCAGGATCCGGTGGCGTCGCGTGGCTTTCTGGGTGGGGGTGGTGGTCGTCGTGATCCTGGCTGCGCTCATCGGGGCCCGCGCCTACATCGGGCACCAGTGGTACGTGGGCGACGCGAACGGCAAGGTCGCCATCTACAACGGCATCCCGACCAAGGTGGCCGGGCTCCACCTCTCTCACGTCGAACAGGCCACGAACCTCGACGCCACCCGGGCCGAACGTCTTCAGCCCTGGTCCGACCTGAAAGATGGGATCACCGCGAACAGCTTTTCGGACGCACGGACGATCGTGGAGCAGATCCGCCGTGACCTTCAGCCGGGAGGGAGCGGGTGATGCAGCAGGTCGTAGAGGATCGGACGCGCGGGACGCAGCTCGCTCTGACCATCCTGGCGGTCGTGCTCTCGGTCGGTGCCTACGTTCTGGTCACGCTGGGCAAGACGGGCAAGACTCCTCCCGGCATCGGGGGGTTCGTCGCCGTCGTGGGGCTGAGCTACCTGCTCGCTCATCTCCTCACCACTCGACTGGCGCCCGGGGCAGATCCTGTCCTGTTGCCCGTGGCCGCCGTCCTGGCGGGTGTGGGCTACGCGATGATCTCCCGGCTCGACCCAGGATTGGCCGAAGAGCAGTTCGGGTGGCTCATGCTGGGACTCGCGCTCTTCGCGGCCACGTTGCTGATCGTGCGGGATCACCGCGTCCTGGACGCATACACGTATACCATCGGACTGGTCGGGATTCTCTGTCTGCTGCTTCCCATCGCTCCCGGCCTGGGCAGGACGATCAACGGTGCACGCCTGTGGATCCGGTTGGGGCCGCTCACGTTCCAGCCTTCCGAGATTGGCAAGGTCCTCATCGTCATCTTCCTCGCGGGGTATCTGAACGCGAAGAAAGAGCTGCTCGCGGTGGCCACCCGCCGCGTGGGCCCGATCCGGCTTCCCGAGCCTCGTTACCTCGGCCCCCTCCTGGTGGCCTGGGGCATCTCGCTGGCCGTCCTGTTCATGGAGAAGGACCTGGGGTCCTCGCTTCTCTTCTTCGGCATCTTCGTGGTCATGCTGTGGGCGGCCACCGCTCGAGGGGCCTACCTCGCGCTCGGCCTGGTGCTTTTCATCGCGGGTGCCCTCATCGGGTACGCCACGTTCGGACACGTCCAGAGCCGCGTGACCGTGTGGCTCCATGCACTGGAGCCCAGGTACGTCCACGGAGACGGCTATCAGATCGCCCAGGGAGAGTTCGCCATGGCCACCGGGGGGATCGCGGGGACCGGCCTGGGACAGGGCCACCCTGGCTTGATCCCCTTCGTCTCGACCGACTTCATCTTCGCGGCCGTGGGTGAGGAGCTCGGCCTGTTCGGCACGACTGCGCTGTTGCTCCTCTATGTGGTGCTGATCGGCCGGGGCCTGCGGGCGGCCGTTACCCGAGAAGACGGCTTCAGCAAGCTCCTGGCGACCGGCTTGACCAGCGCGCTGGCCCTGCAGACGTTCATCATCGTCGGCGGGGTCACCAGGCTGATCCCGCTGACCGGTATCACCTTACCGTTCGTCTCGTACGGCGGCTCGAGTTTGGTGGCGAACTTCGTCCTGCTGGCGCTTCTGGTCCGCGTATCAGCCCGCCCCCCCGCGCACGCCCGAGGCCGGCCAAGCCGGGGTGCCTCCAGGCCAGGTCGAGGCCTCAGTCCGGAGGGCAGCGCCGAGCCGACCGTGGTCACGTCCAGGGAAGAGGACGCCAGATGAACCGGCAGATTCGGCGCCTTGGCTATGCGTTCATCACTCTCTTCGTGCTCCTGTTCGCGGCCGTCAACTACATCCAGGTGTACGCGGCGAGCGACCTGGCCGACAACCCCTCCAACCAGCGACTGCTGCTCCAGGAGTACAACGTCCACCGCGGGCAGATCCTCGCCCGGGACGAGCAGACCGTCCTGGCCACCAGCAAGACCACCAAGGGAAGGCTGAAATATCTGCGCGTGTACCCGCGAGCCCGCCTGTACGCGGGGGTCACCGGCTATTACTCGGTGGTGTTCGGACGTTACGCGCTGGAGCAGTCACAGAACGAGTGGCTTGCCGGCCGGGCCTCCGAGCTGCTTCCACAGAACCTCGTGGACGAGATGCTGGGCCGGGACAAGCGTGGCGCTACCGTGGTGACGACGATCGACCCGAAGCTCCAACGGGTGGCAGCCAGGCAATTGGGCGCCTTGCCGGGCGGAGTGGTGGCGATGGACCCGAGAACCGGAGAGATCCTGGCCCTGGTAGCCAACCCATCGTATGACCCGAACGATCTGTCCTCTCACAAGCTGAAAGAAGTGAGGGCGGATCGGGCCAGGCTACTCAAACGGCCCGACAAGCCGCTGCTGTCCCGGGCGGCCCAGGAGCTGTTCCCGCCTGGCTCGACGTTCAAGTTGGTCACGGCAGCGGCGGCGCTGGAGAACGGGATGAAGCCCGACACGAAGTTCCCCAACCCACCGGCCCTGAAGCTCCCCCAGACCACACACGAGCTCCATAACTTCGGCGGCGAGCACTGCCTGGGGGGAGCGGCTCAGCTCACCCTGGCCCAGGCCCTGGAGGTCTCGTGCAACGTCGTGTTCGGCGAGATCGGACTCAAGCTGGGCGCCGACAAGCTTGTGGGCCAGGCGCGAAGATTCGGCTTCGGCCAGGACGTTCCCCTCGAGATCCCTTACGCCAGCGGAAGCATCCCGCCGGTCAAGGACTTCCAGGATGCCTTGCCGGCGGTGGCGTTCTCCGCCATCGGCCAGCAGAGCGTCGGGGCGAACCCGTTGCAGATGGCCCTGGTGGGTTCGGCTCTTGCCAACGGGGGCGAGGAGATGACGCCGCGGCTGGTCAAGGAGATCCGAGACCCATCCGGACGGGTCATCAAGTCCTTCGCCCCAAGGGTATGGGGCCGTCCGGTCTCTGAGGGCACAGCCAGGGACATGACCCGCATGATGATCAGGGTGGTCGAGGCGGGGACGGGCACCGCAGCCCAGATACCGGGGGTGACGGTGGCGGGCAAGACGGGGACCGCCGAGACGACGTCGGGTAATCCCCATGCATGGTTCGTGTCCTTCGCCCCGGCCGAGAACCCGCAGATCGTCGTCGCCGTGGTCGTCCTGAACGGGGGGAGCCTGGGCAGCGAGGCAACCGGAGGGCATGTGGCCGCCCCCATCGCCAGAGCCGTGATCAGGGCGGCCCTGGGAGGCTGACCGGGTGGGCAGGGTCGAGGCCGACGTCCTCCTGGGTGGCCGGTACCGGCTGACCCGTCGGATGGCCGCTGGGGGCATGGGACAGGTGTGGGAGGCCGAGGACACGGTCCTTCACCGCAAGGTGGCGATCAAGGTGCTCTCGGAGGGGCTGTCCTCGGACCCGAAGTCCTCCGAGCGGTTCCGCCGCGAGGCCAGGGCCGCGGCCGGCCTGGCCCATCCGAACGTGGCGGGCGTCTTCGACTACGGCGAAGACGACGGCACCCAGTTCATCGTGATGGAACTGATCGAGGGAGACACGTTGGCGGAGAAGCTCCGCCGGGAGGGCAGGCTCGACCCCGCGGAGGCCTCGAGAATCGCCGGCGAGATCGCCGCAGCTCTGGCTGCGGCCCATGAGGCGGGCATCGTCCACCGCGACGTCAAGCCGGGGAACGTCATACTCACCCGTCAAGGCGAAGTGAAGGTGCTCGACTTCGGTATCGCCGCCGCATCCGGCCCCAACCTCACGGCCACCGGATTCACCATGGGGACCGCGGCCTACCTTTCGCCCGAGCAGGCAGCTGGCCAGCGTGCCACTCCCGCCTCCGATGTGTACGCCCTCGGCGTCGTCCTTTACGAGATGCTCGCGGGGTACCCCCCCTTCACCGGGGAGACGCCGGTTGCCGTAGCGGCAGCTCACATGTCGCAGGAAGCGCCGCCGCTCGCCGAGGCAGTCCCCGGTATCCCGTCCCATTTGGTCCTGGTGTGTGGGAAGGCTCTGGCCAAGGACCCTGCACTCCGCCCGGCATCGGCGAGGGAGTTCAGCCGCATGCTGGAGCCGCCGGATCGGGCCACCCAGCAGGCGGCTCCTGCCGGGGACGGCAAGCCAACGCCCTCGGAACGAACCACCGCCGTCGTTCCCCCTTCAGACGCCACCGCGAAGCTCCCGGCGCCCGACTCCACCGGCGTGCTGCCGGGTGGAGATGCTCTAGTCGCGGATGAGGCCGCACGACGTCGGGAAGTGGCTCGGCGAGGTTATCCGTCGAGGAATCCCACTCTCTGGATCCTTGCAGCGATCCTCGTCGGACTCGTGGTGCTCGCCCTGGTCCTGTCGCGCATTGTCGGCGGGGATCTCTCGGGGCCGAACGGCGCGGTGAAAGTGACGGTCCCCATCGTCGCCGGGCTCAAGCTCGCCGACGCCGAGAAAAAGCTGCACGACAGCGGCTTGAGTGTTGGTGACATCAAGCAGGCGGAGGGACCGGTGGGCGCCGTCGTGCGGACCGATCCGCCCGGCGGGGCATCGGTTGCCCCGGGCACCACCGTAACCTTGTACGTCGGGGCAAAGCCGGAAACCGGAGGCGAGGAGGATCACGGCGGTAAGGGGAAGGGCAAGGGCAAAGGGCAAGGCGACTGATGGCTGACCAGAAGGTTCTGGGTGGCCGTTACGAGATCGACTCGATGCTGGGTCGGGGGGGCATGGCCGAGGTCTACCTGGGGACCGATCGCGTCCTCGGCCGACAGATCGCAGTGAAGGTCCTGGGCTCGCAGTTCTCCAAGGACAACTCGTTCGTCACCCGGTTCCGCCGTGAGGCCCAGTCCGCCGCGGCCCTCAACCACCCAAACGTGGTGAGCGTCTTCGACACGGGATCCGACGACGGGACCCACTTCATCGTCATGGAGTACATCAAGGGGAAGACCCTTTCCCAGGTCATCCGGGAAGACGGGCCCCTCATGCCGGAGCGGGCTGTGGAGATCACGCTGGCGGTGGCCGAAGCATTGGCCTTCGCCCACCGGCACGGCATCATCCACCGCGACGTCAAACCCGGGAACATCATGCTGACCCCTTCGGGCGACGTGAAGGTCATGGACTTCGGTATCGCCCGGGCCACGAGCTCGGACTCGCTCACCCAGACGGCCACGGTGCTCGGGACGGCCACGTATTTCTCGCCTGAACAAGCACAGGGAGAGGCCGTGGATGCTCGATCCGACGTCTACTCGCTCGGCTGCGTCCTGTACGAGATGCTGGCCGGCCATCCGCCATTCTCCGGCGACACCGCGGTCGCGGTGGCGTACAAGCACGTCAAGGAGGAGCCGGTCCCGCCGAGCCGCATCAACAGGGACGTCCCCGTCGACCTGGACGCCGTCGTGCTGAAGTGCCTGGCGAAGAACCCCTCCAACCGTTACCAGTCGGCCGACGACCTGGTGCGGGACCTGGAGCGGATCCGGGCCGGCGTCCCCGTCATGGCCACTCCCCTCCTGGGGCCGGAGCCCACGCAGGTGGTCGAGCGGGCGACCCCCCCGACCGCCGTCCTGCCCCCTCCAAGCCTCGAGGAAGAGGAGAGACGGCGACGATGGACCGCCGGCATCATCCTCGGGGCCATCCTCCTGATCATCTCGGTCGCCCTGTTCTTCTTCGCCCGAAGCCTGCTCCAAACCGGACAGCTGCTCACCGTGCCCAACGTCAAAGGAAAGACGGAAGCCGTCGCGCGGGACACGTTGGCGAACGCCGGATTCACCGTGGGCACGGTGACCGAGCGCCCCTCGCAGGCCGACAAGGGGCTCGTGGTCGACTACGCACCCAAGCGGGCCGAGCGGGGGAGCGCCATCAACCTGTTTGTGTCCGACGGCTCCATACCCAAGCAAGTGAACGTGCCCGATGTCATCTGTGAGTCGAAGAGTGCGGCCACCTCCGAGCTGAAAGACCAGGGCTTCAAGGTTCGCGTGGTCGGGAACTTCAACAATCCGGAGTGCAACACCCCCGGTGACGTGACCAAGCAGGACCCTCAGGGAAACACTCAGGCCGCCGAGGGGTCGGTCGTCCGGATTTGGACGCTGCCGAGCCCGTCGCCTTCGCCCAGTCCCTCGCCGAGCCCGTCACCTTCGCCCAGTCCCTCGCCGAGCCCGTCACCTTCGCCCAGCGAGTCACCCTCGGGCACGCCGTCGCCGTAGTCGTTCGCCGTACGCCGGGTCTGTCAGTGGCGTGCGGTAGCATCGCGTGACCTGTGGCCCCCCTTCCCCACGGGAGCTGATGAGCCTGGAGTTCGTGGAGGAACCTTTCACCGAAGGAGAGCGAGCAATCCTCGCTCCTCACTTCACCAACCTGGCCGGCCCGGTGTTCGCGCTGGTCGACCTGCCCGAGGTGGTGAAGGGCGCCCTGTTCGCCCGATACTCCCGCTCCGCGAAGTCCCTGCGCCGGCTGTTCCTGGACGAGTTCGCCCAAGATGCGGAGAGGTCTGGCGGCTCTGCCTCCATCGAGGCAGTGGGGGTCGAGCGTGCCGAGAAGCTCTACGAGCGGGTGTTTTTCGAGTACGGGGACGACTCGGTGGCCCAGCTCGGAGGCGTCCACCTGGCATGCGAGCAGGCCTCCCAGCTGTTGGCAAAGGTCCTCGAGTGGGGACGGCTCGCCGCGTACCTCGAGCAGTCCACGCGGTACGTGCCCTACGACGACCGCCCAGGCGGGCGGTGGCGGTATCACGTCCCGCATGAGGTCCTGGAGGCAGGTCCCGAGTTGCTTGAGCGGTACCAGGCCAGTCTCGACCGGGCCTTCGAGACGTACGCAGGATGGCTCGGGCCCATGCAGGAGCTCTTCCGCGACATCTACCCCCAGAGTCCCGAGGATTCGGACTTCGTGTACAGGATGACGATAAGGGCGAAGGCCTGTGACACGCTACGGGCGCTCCTGCCGGCGGCCACTCGTTCCAACGTCGGCATCTTCGCCACCGCCCAGGCGTACGAACAGCTCATCTTGCGGATGCGGGCGGACGGCCTCGCAGAAGTCCGTCGGTACGCCGACCTGATCCTGGCCGAGCTCCGAAAGGTCATCCCGGCTTTCCTCACTCGAGTCGACCTCCCCGACCGCGGCGGCCTGTGGAGCGAGTATCTCCACCGCACCCGCGAGGACACGGCCGCGGTTGCCGGTGAGCTGCTTTCCGGCGTGCTTCCCGAGCCCCGCCCCGAGGTCACACTGTCGGACTCCGATCCCGACGGGGAGATCAAGGTGGTCGCCGCCGCCCTGTATGCCGCCAGCCAGCTTTCGGACGATCAGCTCATGGACGGGGCTCGCAAGATGAGCGTGGAGGAGCGGACCCAAGTGCTTCGTGCGTACATCGGTGAGCGGCTCAACCGCCGGCACAGACCTGGGCGAGCCTTCGAACGGACGTCGTACCGATTCGACGTGCTGTGTGACTACGGGGCCTTCCGAGACCTGCAACGCCACCGCCTCTTGACCCTCGAGTGGCAGTCGCTTTCTCCGGCGCACGGGTTCGAAGTCCCTCCCGAGATCGAAGCCGCGGGTGCGCTGTCGGACTGGAATGCCGTGATGGAGGATTCGGCCGCCCTGTACGAAAGGATGTCGGAGGCCGGACTGGGACCGGCCGCCCAGTACGCCGTCTCCATGGGCTACCGCATCCGCTTCTACATGGACATGAACGCCCGCGAGGCCATGCACCTGATCGAGCTCCGGACCACGCCCCAGGGACATCCGGTGTACCGGCGGGTGTGTCAGCAGATGCACCGGCTGATCTCCGAGCAGGCCGGACACCGAGCGATCGCCCAGGCCATGCGCTTCGCTGACCACAGCCGGGTGGAGCTGGAGCGACTGGAAGCAGAGCGGAAGACGGAGGCCAAGCGCCGCGCCGTCAACCGGGACGGCTAGGGCCGACGACTACCGAGAGCACGGCGGTCGAGGACACGGCCACCAGGAGGATCCGGGGGGGGATCGAGATCCGGGCGCCTGGCGACTGGGTGATCGACCCGGCCAACTCGAGCGGGGGCTTCGTGGCGCGCCACATGATGGTGTCCAAAGTGCGGGGTCACTTCGCCGAGTTCTCCGGAACGATCCACATAGCTGAGGAGGCGAGGCGGCCGTGGGCAGAGATCACCATCAAGGCGAGCGACGTGTCACATGGTTCCCGGGCCGATAGAGTCGGTGGCTTGCTCGGGATGGAGTGCTGGCCTGCGCACGAGGGGAGATCCGAATGCTCGAAGGACTTGCCCGGTGGAGCTACAAGCACCGGTGGCAGATGCTTGGAATCTGGATCGTCGCGTTGGTGGCGGTCATCGCTCTCGGCAGCACCGCCGGCGGCGACTACTCGAACAACTTCTCCCTGCCGGGAGCGGAATCGCAGAGGGCGTTGGACCTGCTCAAGGCACGCTTTCCCGCCAGATCCGGCGACACCGCCGACATCGTCTTTCGGGCCGACGCAGGGGCAAACGACCCCGGCATCCGGAGCCAGATGCAGGAACTGTTCGCGCAGATCTCCGGATTGGAGCACGTCGACGCGATCGAAAGTCCCTACGGGCCGGGCGGCGCATCGAGGATCTCCCGCGACGGCAAGATCGCCTTCGCCACCATTCAGTTCGACGTGACGGCGGCGGACGTCGGCAAGGCCGAGGTCGACCGGATCATCGAGCTCGGAAGGCGGACTGACGGACCCCGGCTGCAGATCGAGTTCGGGGGCAGCGTCATCCAGTTCGCGCAGTTCGAGCCGCCCGGCGGGGCGGAGGCGGTCGGTCTGCTTGCCGCGATCATCATCCTGCTGATCACGTTCGGGTCGTTGCTGGCGATGGGCCTGCCGATCTTGATCGCGCTGTTCGGCATCGGGATCAGCCTCGGCCTGGTCCTGCTGTTCGCCAACTTCATGAACGTGCCCAACTTCACTCCCCAGCTCGCCTCGATGATCGGCATCGGTGTGGGCGTGGACTACGCGCTGTTCATCGTGACCCGTTACCGGCAAGGACTGCAGGAGGGGCTTTCCCCCGAAGAGGCAATCGTGCTGTCCATCTCCACCGCCGGCAGGGCGGTGCTCTTCGCCGGGACCACGGTGGTGATCTCCCTCCTCGGCATCCTGCTGATGGGGTTTTCGTTCGTCCAGGGGATCGCGGTCGGAGGGGCGGCCGCCGTGCTCGTCACCATGCTGGCTTCCGTCACTCTGTTGCCAGGCGTCCTCGGGTTCGTCGGGCGGAACATCGACAAACTGCACATCCCCCGACTGCGCAGGACCGAGAACGCATCCCGGAGATCCTTCTGGTTTCGCTGGAGCCGGGTGATCCAGCGCCGACCCGGCACGGCCCTGGTGGCCGGCCTCATCATCCTCGGCCTGCTTATCGTGCCGTTCTTCAAGCTGCGCCTGGGGGTGGCCGATGCCGGCAACGACCCGACATCGCGCACCACCCGGCGGGCCTACGATCTCCTGTCGCAGGGATTCGGACCTGGCTTCAACGGTCCGATGCTGCTCGTGGCCGAGGTGCCGAAGGGAACCTCTCCCGAGGCCCTTGGCAAGCTGAGCCAGGTCCTCTCGAGGACCGACGGGGTCGCCGCGCTGTCGCCGCCCATCGCCAACCGGCAGGGCAACACCGCCATCATCACCGTATATCCGACCACGGCTCCCCAGGACGCCAGGACGGACCAGCTGGTCGATCACCTCCGGGACACCGCCATCCCTCAGACCATGAGCGGAACAGGGGTGACGGTTCAGGTGGGCGGGCTATCTCCGACCTTCAGCGACTTCGCCCAGAAGATCGGCGACCGATTGCCCGTGCTGATCGGTGTGGTCTTGGCTCTGTCCTTCTTGCTCCTCATGCTGGTGTTCCGATCGCTGGTGGTGCCGCTCAAGGCCGTGATCATGAACCTGCTCTCGATCGGCGCGGCCTATGGTGTGATCGTTGCCATCTTCCAATGGGGTTGGCTGAAGGGAGTGGTGGGCATCGGAAAGGCCGGACCCATCGAGGCTTGGGCGCCGATGATGCTGTTCACGATCCTGTTCGGCCTGTCCATGGACTACGAGATCTTCCTCCTGTCCCGGGTACGTGAGGACTACCTCGCGAACGGACGGCGGAATGGCCTGGCCGTCGCCAACGGCGTGGCCGCAACCGGGAGGGTGATCACGGCCGCCGCTGCCATCATGGTCGCAGTGTTCCTTTCCTTCGTGCTCGGATTCCCGGACCGGGCCATCAAGCTCTTCGGGCTGGGCCTGGCGGTGGCGATCTTCGTCGATGCCACTCTCGTCCGGATGGTCCTGGTGCCGGCCACGATGGAGTTACTGGGGGACCGCAACTGGTGGCTCCCGCGTTGGCTCTCCCGACTGCTTCCCCGGATCAGCGTCGAGCGGGAGGCCGGACCCGTCGTGGAAGCCGAGCTGGCGCTCGCCGAACAGGGTCCAGGCCAGAGCGGGTGGGCGACTGACGGCCGGAGCCCGGGGAAGAAGCTGCCGATCGGGTCCTCGCTTCCGTGTGGGGTCGCTCTCCGGGCGCGACAAGCATCCGGCACCGGCCTGAGACAATGAGGCGGTGCAACCGCTGCTCATCCTGGCCTTCGACCGCGAAGAGGCGATCATCTCGGCGTTGCTGGCCTTGATCGTCTCCGGAATCGTCGTCTCGGTCGGAGCTTGGATGCTCCTCCGGCGAGCACGCCGCGAGCGCGATGGAGTGCGAACCGAAGCTCCCCGCAACCAGGGCAAGGGCGGCGCGTAGCCGCCGGGGGCCTCAGCGATCGAGCGCGGAGCGCGAGCGAGCGCGGCGGCGTCAACACCCGCCGTGTCTCCTAGGCGCGCGGGTCGGGGGCCGAGGTGGCGGCCTTCTCCTTCTCCTCTTGCTGGAGCACGCGGCGGAGGACCTTCCCGACGAGCGTCTCCGGGAGCGAATCCCTGAACTCGATCAGCTTGGGAACCTTGTAGCCTGTCAGCCCGGATTCGTCGTTGCGACACCACTCGATGATCTCCTCTGGTGCCGCTGTGTGGCCTTCGCGCAGCACGATGTAGGCCTTTACCGCTTCCCCGGTCGTCTTGTCCGGAATGCCTGCCACACAAACCTTCTGTACCTTCGGGTGCTTGTAGATCACCTGTTCGATGTCGGTGGGGTACACGTTGAACCCAGAGACAAGGATCATGTCCTTCTTGCGGTCGACGACATAGAAGTAGCCGTCCTGGTCCATCTTCGCGATGTCTCCCGAAAGGAGCCACCGAGCGCCATCGTCCCCTTCCCTGATCATGCCGGCAGTCTCATCCGGCCTGTTGAAGTAGCCCTTCATGACCTGCGGGCCGGAGATGATCAGCTCTCCCTCCCGTCCGGGTGGAACCTCGGTGGTCCAGTTCTCCAGGTCGACGATCCGGCAATCCGTGTCCGGGATGGGGAGGCCGATGGAACCTGGCCTGTCCCGCCCGTCGAGAGGATTCGCGTGCGTGACCGGCGAAGTCTCGGTGAGTCCGTAGCCTTCAACGACCGTCGCGCCCGTGATGTCGTGAAACTTCTGCGCCACCGCCAAGGGCAGTGGCGCCGCTCCGGAGAGGCACGCTCGGACCGATCTGAGGTCGTACTTGGGGGTCTCCTTCGCCTCGTTGATGGCGATGTACAGGCGAGGCACGCCGGGGAAGAGTGTGGGCTTCTCCTTCTGCATTACCTTCAGCGTTGGCTCCAGCTCGAACCTCGGCATGAGAACGAGCTTTGCCGCTCGGTAGATCCCCAGGTTCATCGCGACGGTCATCCCGTAGGAATGGAAGAACGGGATGATGGACATGATGGCCTCTCGTCCATCCTGGATGTCGGGAAACCAGGCGGCAGCCTGCATGACGTTCGACACGAGGTTGGCGTGCGTGAGCATGGCGCCCTTCGACGGCCCGGTCGTCCCGCCCGTGTAGATCAGCCCCGCGAGATCGGTGGCCGGATCGACCTCGGCCTCAGGCGCTGCCGGGTAGGAACCGGTCATGAGCTCCTTCCACCACCGGACCTTGGCTCCCGGCGGGACGGGCGGCCACGGATCGCCGTGGTGCCGAGCCTCCTTCTTCAGCTTCAGGGGAACCAGCAGGTTCAGGGGAAAACGAACGAAATCCGTCACGCTGGTGACCACGACCTCTCGCAGGCCGACTTCGTCCTGGACCTCGGCCACTTTCGGATAGAGCTGGTCGAGGGTCACGCAGACCTCGATCCCGGCGTCCTTCAGTTGATGGGAAAGCTCGCGCTCGGTGTAGAGAGGGTTGTTTCCCACCACGACTGCGCCGATCCGAAGCGTCGCGTAATAGCCGATCACGTACTGAGGACAGTTCGGCAGCACAAGGCCGACCCGGTCGCCCCGCTGGACTCCCAGGGAAACGAGCACCCGGCTGAATTGGTCAACCTCCTTTACCAGTTGGTCGTAGGTGAGCGTCTTTCCCATCGGGGCGCCGGGAAGCCAGAAAGCCACGGCAGGGGCATGAGGGTGCCTGGCCGCGGCCTGTGTGAGTAGTGAATACAGCGACCTCTCGGGATATGGCGTAAGCGACGTCGGGACGCCTTCGGGATAACTGGCCAACCAGGGGCGCTGCTCCATCGCGATCTCCTCAGCTCCAGATTGCGGCCATTATGTCGGACCGACTGGGCAGGCCGCCAGATGGCCGAGCGGGTGATGCAGGCGGTCAACGAGCTTCCAGCGGGGCAACGAGCGGCCGCGATTCTCCACTACCTGGCCGGCCCGAACCAGCAGGGGGTCGCCTGCCCATCTCCGCCAGGGCCCACGTGAGCGGTTCGACGTCGCCGGCAGTGACGCGCTTGCCGGTCTTGTGGCTCCAGCGGTCGAGTTCCCAGGCGAACCCGCTCGCCCACAGGGTCAGGAACTGACTGATGTACTCCGGATCACCCATCCCTTCGGGGCGGAAGGTTCGACCGAGTGCCCAAGGGACTCGAGCAGCCGCGCCACGGCCTCGGCCGCCGCCAGGCAGTCGGGATGCGTGTCGGTGGTCCCGCCGGGCGCGTCGGTGAAGAAGCCGATCCGCAGCCGGCCGGGATCCGCCCCGACTTCTTCGGCGAATGGCCGGACCGGCGGAGGCGCAGCGTACGGATCTCCCGGCATGGGGCCGGCCACCAAGTCGAGGATCGCCGCTGAGTCAGGACTGACCGAGTGAGGACGTACTGCACATCCAGCCCGGCCATGAGGGGCACCAAGCTCGGGCCCGTTCGTCTTCCCCACGAACACGGAGCCGGCCCCTCGAAACCTCGCCGCCAGCTACGGTTCGCCCTTCGCGATGTAAAGTGCAACCTACCGATCAGTAAGGAAGAGCGACCTTCATTGAGCGAGCTGACGGACGCGCTTCGCGAGCGGGCCCACGCCGCCCTCCCCCAAGTGGAGGGCGAGCTGAAGCTGACAGGCCTCGAGCAATCGGTCGAAGTGCTGTGGGACCGATGGGGTATTCCTCACGTCTACGCGAAGAGCACCCACGACCTGTTCTTCACCCAGGGTTACATCCTCGCTTCCGAGCGTCTGTTCCAGCTCGAGCTGATGCTGCGGTTCGGATCGGGAAGGTTGTCCGAGATCTTCGGAGATCTGACCCTTCCGCTCGACAGGTTCATCCGGACAGTTGGATGGAACCGCGCCGCGCGGAGACTGACCGGGCAATGGGACGACCTGTCCTGGGAGATGTCCGACGCCTTTGCCGCTGGTGCCCGAACTTGGTGTTCTCGCATGCCGGCCAAGCCAGTCGAGTACGAGGTCCTGCAGCTCGAGCCCTACTTCCCGGAGGGCCGGGAGGCCGCGGAGCTCGCGGCTGCCGCTTCCGTCCTGATGGCCTGGGGTCTGTCCACGAACTGGGACGGCGAGCTCCTCCGCATGGAACTTGCCGAGCGGCTGGGATGGGAGAGCATGATGCAGCTGTTCCCCGAGATCATGCCCGAGCCGGCGGTCGTGCTGGCGGGGAAGTCGAGCGGCGCGGCGAATCGCCGGCGGGCCTTCGATCTGCTGCGGGAGGCGCCACGTTTCCCCGGGGGCCAGGGCTCCAACAACTGGGTGGTGGCGGGGCGGCGCAGCGTGACCGGCAAGCCCCTCTTGGCCAACGATCCCCATCTGTTCGTCCAACTCCCGTCGATCTGGTACGAGATCCATCTGGCCGCGCCGGGCATCGATGTTCGAGGCGTGGCCCTGCCCTTCTCCCCCGGCGTGATCATCGGGCACAACGAGCGGATCGCCTGGGGGATCACGAATCTCGGCGGGGATACACAGGACCTGTATCTGGAGCGGCTGTCGGCAGACGGCACAGCCGCTCTGTACAACGGAGGGTTGGAGCCGCTCATCGTGCATCGCGAGGAGATCGTCGTTCGGGGCCGCTCGGATCCCGAGGTCGTGGAGGCGAGAGAGACGCGCCACGGCCCGATCCTCGACTCCTATCTGATTGGCGTGGGCGACCCTACGGTGGTCGTCGGCGGGATCCGCGAGACCTACTCGCTTCGATGGGCGGCCCTCGAGGAAGGAGCCAAGCCGTCCACCGTGTATCGGTTGGACACCGCAGCCAGCTTCGACGAGTTCCGCTCCGCCCTGTCCGAGTGGGCCACGCCCGGGGGGAACTTCGTCTACGCGGACGTGGACGGCAACATCGGCTACCAGGCCACCGGGTGGTATCCGATCCGGAAGAAGGGCGACGGGACCATCCCGGTCCCGGGGTGGTCCGACGAATACGAGTGGGAAGGGTTCGTTCCATTCGAGGAACTGCCCTTCTCCTACAACCCCGACGAGGGGTTCCTTGCCACGGCGAACAACCGGATCCACGACGACTCGTATCCGTACCTGCTGGGCAGGGATTTCCTTCCCCCGTTCCGAGCCAGGCGGATCGTTCAGCTCCTCACCGAGACGCCGATTCACGACTCCAAGTCGTTCCGGCGGATCCATATGGACACGGTGTCGCTGCCCGCTCGGGAGATCGTCCCGCACTTGCTCACCCTGGAGCCGGCCGACGAGCGGCAGAAGGAAGCACTGGCCTTGCTGGCAGAGTGGGACTTCGACCTGCGGGCGGACTCGGTGGCCGCGGCCATCTACGAAGTGTGGTGCTGTCGTATCTCCGACGCCATCCTGCTGCCGCGGCTGGGCGAAGAACTGCACAGACACTACTTCGGTCGCCGACAGTGGACGAATTCCTTTCAGTATCAGGTTCTGCCCAACTTACTGGCCTACCCCACGGGGACATGGTTCGGGGCCGAAGGGAGGGACGCCAGGGACGAACTGTTGCGAAGGGCGCTGGATGCGGCCCTCGACGAGCTGACCGCGGCCATGGGCGAGGACATCGGCGCTTGGACGTGGGGAACCATCCACGAGGTGCGATTCACCGGCCAACTCGCCAGGATCCCTGACCTGGCCGAGATGTTCACCGGTGGCGAGGCTCCGCTGGGCGGCGACGAGCAGACCGTGTGCCAGGCAATGTTCGAGCCTGGGGCGGGCTACGCCGCGGTGGTCATCCCCAGCTGGCGTCAGATCATCGACCTCTCGGACCTCGACGCGTCGGTGGGGACGCATACGGTCGGCCAGTCGGGCAATCCGGCCAGCCCCCATTTCAAAGATCTGTTCCCCCTGTGGTCGATCGGCCAGTACCACCCGCTGCCGTTCACCAGACAGGCGGTCGAAGCTGCCACCGAGTCGCGCCTCGACCTTCTGCCCGCATAGCCAACGTCCTGGTCAGCCCTAAGGGGAGCGTCGGCGCTGCTACTATGCGAAGGCTTTAGCAGGAGTCCTGTCTGATGCCCAAGTCAAAGGCCAAGCGGCGCCGGTATCAGGCCCCGCCGAAAAGGAAACCGAAGCCGAGCCCGAAATGGTTCGGCCCGGCGATCCTCTTCCTCATGTTCGCCGGGGTCATCGTGATCGTGCTCAACTATCTCGGCCTGATGCCGCCCTGGGCAAAGCACCCGGCGAGCAACCTCTATCTCTTCGTGGGCCTCGGGCTCATAGCCCTGGGGTTCGGCGCCTCCACGCAGTGGCGGTAGGACGATGCCGATAGGCGCGGGAAGCGATTTCCACCGCCGTTTTCCACATTTGGGGAAAACGGCCCGGCAAGGGCGCTGACGTGCCCGTCTACGAATACAGGTGCCGGACGTGTGGCTCCCGACTGGAGGAGATACAGCCGATGGGCGCGCCTCCCCCGGGCCCCTGCCCGAGGTGCGGCGGGGAGCTCAAGAGGGTCTATGGCCGGGTCGGTGTGAAGTTCTCGGGGTGGGGGTTCACTCGAACGGACTCGCTGATCCCCGAGGGCCGTCCGCGGAAGGACTTCCGCAAGCTCCGGGAGAAGGCTGAGGAGATCGCGGAGGGATAGCGCTTCAGTTGTTCGCCGGGTTGACCCGGGGTCGCCGGACGACCGCCATCGGCTCGCCGCAGTGTCGAGGGACTTGAACCTCCCCCAGCCTGGTCACCTGGAACTCCGTTCCGCACTCCGTGCAGACGAAGAACACGTCGAGCTCCGCCACGTCCTCAGGCTCGATCCTCTCCTTCGGGGGGCCTGCGGTGATGCCTCGAAGGAAGGCCAGCCCGAGCCCCGCGATCACTATGAACAGGACGACAGCGACGAACCACAAGAGCCAAGCGGCAATGGCCAACACGACATCAAGGGTACGTCCCGATGAGAGCGTACGAAGTCTACGCATGGCCCGAGCTCGGAGTTACCGCAGGGAGACGATCTATCCCGCGAGTCGCCGTCAGAGACTTTCCGTGGAAGATCACCAATCCGGAAGGGGGAGTAGGTGGATCGCCCGGAGAGCTCTGCGGGCCTCTGATCACGTGGAATCTCAACGGGTTCAATCTGCCCCCGATCTGCACGAGCGACTCGGACTGCCTCCCCGTCACCGGTCTCGGCAGCGTGTGCATCAACATGAACCCCAACTGCGACGCCGTGGAGAACAAGGGTTGCGCGGCTCCTTGCCCTGGCGGGAAGGTTGCACCCAGACCGGGTATGAAGGTCGTCCACGCGTAGCATCGGCCAGACCGCCCAGGTCTGCCGGGCCGGCTTCCTGAGACGGCAGGTCAGCCCAGGCGCTCGATGATGGTGGCGTTGGCCATGCCGCCGCCCTCGCACATGGTCTGCAGCCCGTACCGGCCCCCCCGCCGTTCGAGCTCGTGCAGCATGGTCGTCATCAGCTTCGCTCCGGTGGCTCCGAGCGGGTGACCCACCGCGATGGCCCCGCCGTTCGGGTTGACGTGATCCTGGAACCAGTCTTCCGGAACCTGGAGCTCCCGCTGCCACGCCAGAACCACCGAGGCGAACGCTTCGTTGATCTCGACCACCTCGATGGCCTCGAGATCGAGGCCGGCCCTCTCCAGGACCCGGCGGGTCGCCGGGATCGGCGCGGTCAGCATGAGGATCGGCGAATCGCCGGCGAGCGAGAACGAGAGGAACCTGGCTCGCGGGGTGAGCCCGAGCTCCTCTGCCTTCTCTCGGCTGGCGATCAGCACCGCAGAGGCGCCGTCGGAGATCTGCGAGGAGTTGCCGGCTGTGACCGTCCAGTTCAACTGGCCGGGGAACATCTGCTCGAAATTGTCGGCCTTGAACGCGGGCTGGAGAGCGGACATCTTCTCGCGGTCCGGCTCCATGCGGATGCCTTCGTCGTGATCGAGGAGGACCTGCTCGCCGCCCTCCCCGGTCACTTTGAGAGGAAGGATCTCTCGCTTGAGGAACCCCTCCTTGGTGGCCCTGGCGGCGCGGACGTGGGAGCGATACCCGAAGTCATCCGACTCCTCCCGAGTGATGTTCCACTTCGTGGCGATGAGGTCGGCTGAGATGCCCTGGGGGACGAGCTTTCCCTCGTATCGCGCCCAGAGCTGCTGGCCGAACGGGTTCGCGCCCATCGTCGAGGACCCCATCGGGACTCGGGTCATGTTCTCCACGCCGGAGGCCACGACCAGGTCGTAAGCGCCCGCCATCACGCCCTGGGCCGCGAAGTGGATCGACTGCTGCGAGGAGCCGCACTGGCGATCCACCGTGGTCGAGGGGATGGTCTCGGGGAACCCGGCCGCCAGCCACCCGTTGCGGCCGACGTTCAGCGACTGCTCCCCCACCTGCGAGACGCACCCTGTGATGTTGTCTTCGATCAAGCCGGGGTCGACGCCGGCCCGGTTCACGACCTCCTTGAGTACCTCGGCGAGCATTTCGACCGGGTGGAAATCCTTGAAGGAGCCGTTCCGCTTGCCGATCGGCGTACGGACGGCCTCGATGACTACGGCTTCGCGGATCTCAGGCATGCGAAGGACTCCTTCCTCGGCGTTCGCTCATCGCCCGTCATTACCTACCGATCGGTAACAAAGGCTCCCCCGACTGTATGCCCG